>Ga0082335_1005099_pt1 | contig 18641 bp, 17 predicted proteins | sample Subgrocontami58m_FD_72375 | JGI IMG/M metagenome (GOLD analysis project Ga0082335, IMG submission 72375) | Subsurface groundwater microbial communities from S. Glens Falls, New York, USA - GMW37 contaminated, 5.8 m (SPADES assembly) (version 2) ... | reverse complement strand
AGTTCCGTGTTGAATGGAAATCGGATCGCCGATTATTCATAGAGCCATGTTGGGGAGCAAAGTTCACATTAGATGGAATTTGGTGCGATGGTCCGGCATTCCGAAATCTTGATCAATATCAGGTGCGCGTTGATGGTAACCAAATAAGGATCAATCTTTCTAAACGTTTACTGGGAGATCTAACAGCACTAGGAAAATATAATATTGCGCCTGTGAAGGCAACGGGCGGTGTGCATCCACCTGGATGTCTAAAGTAATTAATAAGAATTATTATTGTGCAAGTGACTTCCCAATTACCAATTACTAATTACTTCTCTTTTATCCCTGCCGGAGAATTTATTTATGGCGCGGAAGAATGTTACGAACGATTAGAGCAATGCCCGCCGTTGAAGCCTCAGCAGGCGATCTATCTGCCAGAATTTTGGATGGCGAAGAAGCCGGTGACTTATATTGAGTGGAAATTTTTTTTAGAGGAAACAGGTTACAAGTGGGGTGGCAGTTGGTATGCGGTGGTTCGCGGCTGGCGGGGAGTTTTTGTGCGAGCTTTCGCGCCAGTGTCGGCATACCCTGAAGGTCACGATGACTACCCAATCGTGGATGTGACTCAACGTGATGCGTTTGCTTATTGCGAGTGGCTGTCATCAAAATTAAATCGGCGTTGCACATTGCCGACGGAACAACAATGGGAGAAAGCGGCGCGCGGCACAGATGGGCGACTCTATCCTTGGGGGAATGAAAAACCACGCGCGGAGATTCAGTGGCAAAAAAAATTCCCCGTTGGCTTGGAAAGTTATTTTTTTAGTTTAGTGATCACGCCGCGCGACGAGTGGGCGCGGGCGGGTTGGTATTGGCGCAATGGATTTCCGTTGCCCGTAGGATCGAATCCGAAAAATGTTTCGCCTTACGGCTGCGTGGATATGAGCGGCAATATATGGGAATGGACGAGCAGTTTGTATAACGAGGGATTGCCGCAATTCCATGTGGTGAAGGGCGGCTCGTGGGGCTACAGTATTCATCACACAAAATTAAATGTGCGTAGCGCGTGCAGTGTAACGATACCGAGTGCCGAGTATCACGCGCAGGGGACGGGGTTTAGAGTGGCGTTGGTTGAATAAAACCTAGCCGCGAATTACACGAATGAGCGCGAATGGAATTTTCAATTCGTGAAATTCGCGTAATTCGCGGCAAGAAAATGTCTAAAGATACGATCTTCCTCATCAACTTTCGCAATCACCGAGATATGTATCCACCCTTCGGCATTATGTATGTCGCCGATGCGCTGGAGCAAGTTGGGTTTAAAGTTGAAGTCTTCCACGAGACCGAAGAATTTTTGGAAGAGTTCGTGGCGCGGGTGAAGGCGGCGTCACCGTTGTTCGTTGGCTTCAGCACGATCACTGGACCTCAACTGCGTCCAACGATCCGCGCCTCGGAACGGGTTCACGATCTCGGCATCCCCGTAGTGTGGGGCGGTGTCCACGCCACGATCATGCCTGAAGAGGTGTTGAAAGAAAAATTTGTGGACTTCGTGATCGTCAACGAAGGCGAAGAGACTTCGCAAGAATTGGCGAAGATGTTAGCCGGGCAAGATGTTCCGTTTTTCGCTGGTGTGAAAGGGTTGGCTTATAAAGAGAATGGCACGCCGCAGGTCAACATGGAGCGTCCCTTCATTCAAGACTTGGATCGTTTCCGCCCGCAGTGGGAGAAGATTGACTGCGAGCGATATTTAATTCCGAGTGGAACTTATAAGCGCGCGATGCCTGTTTACATTTCACGCGGTTGCCCCTTCCGTTGCGGGTTTTGCTACAACGAAGTGGTGATGAAGCGCACGTGGCGGCAGCACTCCGATGAGTTCATCACGAATCAGATTCAATGGTTGAAGGATCACTATCGCATTGATGCTATTGATTACGCCGATGATTATTTGTTTGGACGCATCAAACCGATGCAGAGACTCGTCGAAAAAATTGGGATGCCGTGGAGTGGGCAGGTTCGCGTCCAATTGCTCACGACGGAGTTTGTGCAATGGATGAACGCGACAGGTTGTCAGTGGGTCAACATCGGCGCCGAGTCGGGATCGCAAGCGGTGTTGGATAACATGCACAAAGATCAAAAGGCGTGGCAGATCGAGTGGGGCATGAAAAACTTAACGCAACATGCGCCACACATCGAAGCGAATCTTTCGTTCATCATCGGCTTGCCCGGGGAGAAGAACGAAGACACAAAAGTGACTCTCGATTTAATCGAAGTATTGTGCGATATGAATCCCAAGACGCGCTGTTCGGTTTGCGTTTATATGCCATACCCCGGCACACCGTTGTGGGAGCAAGCGTTGGCGCAAGGTTACGTGCCGCCGAGTCATCAAGAGGGCTGGTGCGATCTCGATCTCAATCGCGGCAACACGCCGTGGATGAACGACGCCGAAGCGCAAGTGATGAGCGACATCAACGATATTTTATTTGTCGGTCGCTCACAAGGTCATTGGCTTCTCGCGCCGTATTACAAATTGTTGCGCTGGCGTTGGCGTCATCGCTACTTCAAAAATTATTGGGAAGGCGCGTTGAAGAAAGCGATTGCCGATTCGCCGTTGCGAAATTTGTTGGCGTGGATCATCGAGCGTATGGTGAAGTTCAATCCGATCACACACAAAGGACCGGCGGCGGAAGCGAGTGGGTTACTTTCGTAGAGATGTTGCGATCACTTTGGGGATTGAAAGAACATCCGGTGAGAGATGCAAACGATAAGCGGGCGCAGATTGAATTAGGCGATTCAAAATTTCAAGGTGGCGCGGGATCATTGCCTTGTCCCATTGTTCGATGGCGTGCGGGATGATCAGGCGTAAGGCTTCGGGTTGAGAGATCAGTTCGAGTAAGTGATCGCCGCGCGACTCGATCTGTGGGAAAACGATCATCCCTGCGGTTGCCGACTCGATCCACACCTCGCGCCAGATTTTTTCAGCGGCGACCATAATCTTGCCTTCACCCGTTGAAACTAAATGCTGTGTGGCTTCAAACCGCGCAAACGTATTTGGGTAAGCGGCGAGCAAACCCGGGTATGAAAGTATTTTCGCGTCAGCGTTGATGATCGGTGAATCGTTTGAAAGAAGTTTCCAACCAGCGTTGAGCAAAGACATGCCTGTTGTGGTCTTGCCCGCACCAATGTTGCCGACAATTAACACCCCTCGCCCTTCGCGTTCTTCAGTGATGGGAGAGGGGCTGGGGGTGAGGGCAGCGAAAGCATGAATCAAAAAATAATCTCGCCGTCGCAAGTGGGGCGATAAACCGATGGCGACTAAATCTTCAAACACGCCGTAAGCGGTTAACGCTTCGCGCACGATCTCCCCTACGCTGATCCGTTTGGCAAGATCGAGCCGCAGCTGCCCGAAGCGCGGGAAGTGAACCGTGACGAGATCGCCGTCAATGTAATACTCAATTAAGTTTTCTTGTTTAAAGTTTGGCTTACGCGGTGGTGAGGGTGGCACATCAGAGACGATGTCTAGGGTGAGGGTGATGTCGGCGGCGTCCGCGCTGGTTGAGAGGGAAGAAAAAGATTCATGCCACCGCCGCAGAATCCCCTCATCGCGCGAGTCACCTTCTATCGTGAGAGCGTGTAATTTCCATTTCATTAATTGTGAGTATAACGCATGGACGCGAACACAAAACTAAAACGATCTACCAACGCTACATTTCAAATCGTCGCCGAAGAAGCGATTTTGATTCACTTGAACAGCGGGATTTATTTTTCGTTGAACAAAGTCGGCACGGAGTTTTGGAATATGTTGGATGGCGAGCAAACGATTGCTCAACACGCGGCGACGCTGGCGAAAAAATATGAGGTGGATGCGGCGATGGTGACGAGTGACTTGCTGGAACTGGCGGGCAAGATGGCGAAGGATGATTTGGTGGATAGCGTGTGATCACTCGTCTTCGCCATTGGTGGTTGGCGATCTCGTTGTCGCCGTTTTTATTTTCGTCGAAGCACCGCGCGTTGTTGCGTGAGATGAGATCGTTTTGCGAATCGCTGCCGATGAAGTTGAAACCGTCGCTGATTGAGGGCTTGCGATTAATTGATCCACGAAGGACACAAAGTGACACGAAGGAATTTAACGAAGATACAGTTCGCAACTTTGCCGATCTCGCCGCATTGTTAGATCGCCGCTCACCGTTAGGTTTGTGCTTGCGGCGATCACTTACGCGCTACTACTTCTTGCGCCAAGCCGATGTGCCGCTAGTGATTCGTTTCGGCGCAAAATTTGTGAATGGCAAAGCAGATCGTGAGATCACTGGACACGCTTGGTTAACGTTGAACGACTCGCCGTATTACGAAGAGGATGAAAACTGGAGAGGGTTTACGGTGATGATGAGTTATCCTACAAACGAGGAGAGATGAAATGAAAAAAATTATTTATATTCTTATGTTGGTCGCGTTGATGTTGAGCGCGTGTTCAACGCCCGCGCCTTTACCGACAAGCGCGGTCTTGCCAACACAACCGCCCGCACAACCCACAAGCGCGCCGCCGACTCAAGCACCTCAACCCACTGCCGCGCCCACGCAAGCACAACCTGCGGCGACTCAAACAGGCGCAACAGTAGCGCCAACCATTGCGCCCACACTGGCGCCGACTCGTCCGCCCGCTTCGCCCACTGTCGCCGCTCCCAAAATTGCTTCGATGGTGTATGAGGATTTTAAAATTACGCCGAGCAAGTTAACAATTTCTGTTGGCACAACCGTCGTCTTTCAAATTCGTAATGGGAAGCATCAACCGTATAGCTCGTTCCCCAACAACACGAACCTCTCTGGTTTGTTTGAATCGCCGCCCAATCTTGGCGCTGGCACGTCGTATCAATTCACGTTTCGGCAAGCGGGAGTGATCACGGTGCGTTGTGGGTATCACACTGAGATGGTGGCGACGATAGAGGTTACGCCGTAATTAATGTGTGGCATCGTCGGCATCGTCGCCCCAAATTTTTCTCGCGCCGAACTTGAACGCGCCAACGATCTACTTGCCCATCGTGGACCCGATGATGCGGGCATGATCGTGCGCGATGGAGTCGGCATCGCCGCGCGTCGGTTGAGTATTATCGATCTCACAACTGGTCATCAGCCGATCAGCAACGAAGATGGATCGCTTCATCTCGTTTGCAACGGAGAAATTTTCAACGCGCCCGATTTGCGTCTGCAACTCGAATCCAAAGGTCATCGTTTCAAAACGCGCACCGATATCGAAACGATCTTGCACGCCTACGAAGAGTGGGGCGACGATGCGGCGACTCATCTGCGCGGCATGTTTGCTTTTGCCATCTGGGACGAGCAGGCGCAAAAACTTTTTCTTGCGCGTGATCGCTTCGGAGTCAAACCGCTGTATTACACACAGCAAGCAAACAAATTTATTTTTGCCTCTGAGATTCGTCCGCTGCTTCAATTCACTACGCCCTGCGCCAATCTCAACGCCCTGCATCAACTCTTCACGCTTGGCTACGTCCCGTCGCCGCTCACCGCCTTCGCTCACATCTACAAACTTCCTGCCGCGCACACCCTCACGTATCACGTATCACGCATCACGTTATTGTGCTACTGGCGTTTAATTTTTAGTCATCAAGTTACTAATCCTCAAGACGCTTCGGAAAAATTCACCGAGCTCTTGAAGGACGCAGTCGCGGCGTGGAGATTAAGTGATGTGGCGGTGGGTTCTCTTTTAAGCGGGGGCGTGGACTCTGCCGCACTGGCGTTTTTCCTTAATCAACTTTCGTCTGCGCCGATCCACACCTTCACCATTGGGTTTACAGCGGCGACTCACGACGAGTCCGCCGCCGCACGCGAGACGGCTCGCGCTTTGGGGAGTCAGCATCACGAGTTAATGTTTTCCTCAAACGACTTCGATCATCTTCCTGATGTGATCTCTCATCTCGAAGAACCGCAATGCTCGGCGACCAGTGTGCCGATCTACCTGTTATACAAAGCGTGTCACGAGGCGGGCTTCAAAGTGATCATGACAGGTGAAGGCGCAGACGAATTGCTTGGTGGCTATCACTGGTTCGACGGCGACCGCCGCGTGCGTCAACTTTTATTTTTGCCTCAACCGCTTCGATCTCTTTTGGCGCATTCACCCTTGTCCATGTCTTCCGCCGCGCGCCGCGTTCTTGCGCACGGCACTCACGATCACACCCAACGATATTTCCTCTGGCATCAACTCGCCGATGCAAAACAACTCTCTGCCATTTTCAAATCTCCAATTACTAATTACCAATTACCAATTACTAATTCCCAACCACATCCTCTCGATCACTTTCTCCTTCTCGAATCTCAAACCCGCCTGGTGGACTTCATCAACTTTGAAGTGGATCGGATGAGCATGGCGAACTCGGTGGAAGCGCGCCCGCCGTTTCTCGATCATCACTTGTGGGAATTTTGCGCCACGCTTCCGCCCGACTGCAAATTGAGTCCCAACGGAAACAAACTTTTGCTTCGCGCAGGCATGAAAGGCAAACTACCTGATGCCGTTGTGAGTCAACCTAAACGTGGTCTCGCTACCCCTCACGCCGATTGGTGGCGATCACATCGTTTGCCATCGTGGGCAGAAGAGGCGATCCATCCGAGCGCGTTAGAGGCGAGTGGTTATTTTGATTCGCACGAAGTGAAACGACTGCGCGAAGACCATCAAGCGGGCAAAGTCGATCATTCGCGTTTGTTGATGGGCGTGTTGACGACGCAACTGTGGCATGACGAATTTATTGCTAAGACCGCGTCGGTTTCAAAAACCGACGCGGTCTCCAGCCTCGGCTAGAAATGCGTCTACTTGTTTACAACATCAACGGCGGCGACGCAGATCGAATCGAATCAATCTACAACGTTCTCACTCACGCCCGCGCCGATGTGATCGCTCTGACCGAAGCGAATGATGAGGATGTGATCAAAGAGATCGCGGCGCGACTCGAATTTCATTTTTCGTGGGAGCGCGGTAGCGGGGATCGTCATGTGGCGACTCTTTCTCGCTACCCGATTATCGTGTCGCACATCCATCGCACGCCGCCGCTGACTCAAGCCGCGCTGGAAACAGTTTTGCAATTACCAACCGAGCGAATCCGAATCTTCAACGTTCACCTGTTGCCGTATCTTCTACTGCCGTTTGAGATTCGGCGTTGGCAGGCAATCGGAAAATTGTTGGAGATCATTCGCTCACGCGAAGTGATGCCGACTCTGATCGTCGGCGACCTCAACGCCATTGCGCCCAAAGATCGCGTGCTGCAACATCTCAACCCGCCACGGATGAGGCGTGTGATGGCGTTACAGTTCAACATCATTTTTCATTTTGCCATTTCGCGTTTACTCAAGGTAGGCTACACCGATTGTTATCGCTACTTACATGACGACGATGGCTTTACGTGGATGACAGGCAACCGCACCACACGATACGATTACGTGATGGCGAATAACACAATGGCGTCGCGTCTAAGATCGTGTTGTGTGGTGGATGATGTAGAGGCGATCAACAATGCCTCTGACCATTTGCCGTTGATGGCGGAATTCGAAACGTAGGGGCGAGGCTTGCCCTCGCCCAATACAGGCGACCGCAAGGGTCGCCCCTACAAAAACAAAAATGAATTTCACCCCTCCCGAAGATTTTTGGTCTCGCCAACATAACGCACAACGATTCTCGTTTTGTTTTGAATCGTTAGACGCGCAGGTGGAGATCACCTTTAATGACAAAGCCGTGTTACAAGCGGCAGAATTGTCTGCGAAGAGATATAGCGCGGAGTCCAAAGTCTTGCGAAGCACCCCGAGCGAAGCGAGCGGGCAAGACTTTGGGCGAAGTCGGGAGACTTCGCATTCCATCAAAATTGTCGTTACACAAACAAACGCCGCTCCCGTTCCCGCCGACCTCAACATCTCTTATTCGGGCGTGGATGAGTGGATCACATTTTCGGTGGGCGAGTGGGGGCATGGTTTCGGAAATTTAAAGACAAAAGTCGCGCACGCTTTTCTCTCGCCTGCGTTAGCGCAGGATGTGCGTTGGGTGAGTCGATTTGTGATTGACCATTATGTTTTAAATTTTTTATTGACCGAATGGGCGATGGTTCACTCGTCGTGTGTGATCAACTCGAAGGGGACATTGATCGCCATGGTCGCGCCGCACAACGTTGGCAAATCCACGACGGCGTTGAGGTTGTTGCGAAACGGGGACAAGTTTTTAGCCGATGGCATGATTCTGTTGAAGGAAGTGGATGGTGGTTTGGTGGTTGGCGGCTACCCCGTTGGCGAAGTTAAACTGCGCGATGACGTGATCGGTTTATTTCCTCAATATCACGGTGCGCGCGAAAGCGGTAAAACGGTGATCGATCTGCGAGCAGCTCACGCCGATCTTATGATGACAAACGTGTTTACGCCCGAATCGATCTGCTTGTGTTTGGTAGAACGCGGCTCACGCACGAGTCTAACGCCGATTGAAAATGGAGAAGCCGCGCCGACGTTGGCGGCGAACACGGCATTTTGGGATCGTGAATCAAATTTGAAAAACAATTCAAAAATTCTGAATCGTTTGTTGCAAGTGGCGCGTTGTTATCGTTTGATATTGGGGAACGACGATCAAATTTTTTCGGTGATGGAGACTCTATGAGACGACTTTTTGCAGTGGCACTTTCGGTCTTAATTGCGGCGTGTTCATCCGCGCCGCCGACTCTTAAGCCGTTGCCGACTCTGGACTCTGTGCCGACGGTTTCGCCAACAACCGTCGCCGCACCCGCGACGGCAACACCTTTGCCAACTGTTGCACCGTTGCCGACGGCGACACCTTCGCCCGATTCTGTTTTGTGTCCGCTCAGCGGTTTGCCGGTTTCAAAATCCGTTTTAGCAACACGCCGCCCGCTCATGGTGCAAATTGGAAACTCGGGACCGGAGCGACCACAGTTTGGTTTAGCCCAAGCCGATTTAATTTTCGAGACGTTGAGCGAAGGCGGCATCACGCGATTCAGCGCGATGTATCTGTGTCAGGACGCGCAGGACATTGCCGATGTGCGCTCGGCGCGTTTAATTAATTTGCAGCTCATTCCGATCTTCGATGCGATCTTGGCGCACGTTGGCGCGAGCGCGGCAGTGCTGGATTTGATCGAGCGTGATATACGAATCCGCGATAGCCGACTCGATTACTTCCGTAACAATCCGGGATTCACATTGCAACCCGAACGACGGCGACCCCCGTTTGATGTTTTTACAAATACGCAAGCGTTGTGGGACGCGGCGCGATCACGCAATGTGCCGATGCCTGGTAATCCTGTGCCTGAAATTAAAACGTCGAGCAACGTCCCATTAAATGGAATCAATGTGCGCGCGGTGACGATCCATCATCATTCCAGTTATTGGGTGCGCTGGAAATGGGATGACGAAGCGAGTGTGTGGACGCGACATATCAGTAGCGATGTGAACGCGGCAGGCGATGTGCCGCACTTAGATGCGGCGACGACGCGTGTGTTGACGGCGAAGAACGCCATCATCATTCGCGCACAACATAAACAAACTGACATCATCGAAGACACGCTGGGCTCGCGCTCGCAAAATGTGGAGATCACCGGCGCGTCGGGCGACGCAATTTTTTTGCGCGATGGACAGATGTTCAAAGGCAAATGGAAACGCGATAAACTCAACGAGTGGTTCACGTTTACGCTCGCCGATGGCAAGCCTTACGAACTGCGACCCGGCAATACTTACGTTCACTTTTACGATCTTGAGTCGCTGTTCTCTCCGATTGATGTAGTGGCGCGATAAGGCATCATGTCTGCCATCACGATCTCCCACCTCACTCACTCCTATCGCTCCAATCTCGCATTGCGCGATGTGAGTCTCACGATTGAGTCGGGCGAGTTCTTCGGTTTGTTCGGACCCAACGGCGCGGGCAAGACCACACTTATTCGCATTCTCTCCACGCTTGTCATTCCATCAAGCGGCATGGCACGCGTTCACGATCTCGATGTGGTGCGCGACTCCGATAAAGTGAGATCGTTGATCGGTTTGGTGTTCAGCAACGAAAATTCTTTTTATGGGCGACTCAGCGGCAGGCAGAATTTAGAATTTTTCGCCGCGCTGCAGAATCTTGGATGGGAACAGAGTCGCCGCCGCGCCGTCGATTTGCTCGCCCTGTTCGATCTCGTCGGGGCTGCCGACTCTGCCGTGCAATCGTATTCCACGGGGATGCGTCAACGACTCAATGTTGCCCGCGCCTTGTTGCATGATCCAAAAGTGATCTTCCTTGATGAGCCAACGAAGGGTATGGATATTCTTGCCGCCGAGTCATTGCGTGAGTTATTGCGAAAAGAATTAGTGGAGCGACAACACAAAACAATTTTGCTCACTACTCACGATCTGCAAGAGATGGAGTTGCTCTGTGATCGCGTTGGAATTTTGGATCACGGTCAACTGCGCGCTGTCGGCGCCCCCGTTGATCTGATCCGCGAAGCGAACCAGAGCGTGGTTTATCGTTTGGAGATCGTGGGCGAGGTGGATCGAATCGTGCAACCGCTTTCCGAATTGGCTTCGGTTCAATCGGCGACTCTGATCTCATCTTCGATCCTTGATCTCGTCCTCAAAGACTCCATCGCCCTCGATGCCGAAGTGTGGCAGGTGCTGGCGATGCACGATGTGAAAGTGAAACGTTGCGCGCCAAGAGACGATGGGCTGGTGAATGTGTTGAAGCGGACGGTGAACCAATGACTCATCCACACCCCCCGACCCCCTCTCCAAAAATAAAAAACGGATTTTGGGAGAGGGGGAGAAATGAATCCGAATTAAAAGTTCCCCCTCTCCTGACGACGCATTTGGGTTTCGTCGTCAGGAGAGGGGGACAGGGGGTGAGGTTTGGTTAAAGTTACCGCCTTCATCACACGCGGCTTCCTCCACGCCAGCAGCTATCGTCTCAACTTCATCGGCAATTATTTGGGCAGCGTGTTGGTGATGATCTTCTACGCCGTCCTCGCGCAGTTCTACGGACTCGCTCGTCCTGCCTCACTCGCCCAATATGGCGGCGACTATTTCACGTTTCTCCTCATCGGCGGAGTGTTCTCGCGTTACTTGAGTCTCGGCATGAGGAACTTTGGGCGCGAACTCGAACACGAAATGTCATCTGGCACGATTGAGCCATTGATGGTCACGCCGACTCATCCCGCGCTTGCTTTGCTCGGTCCCTCACTGTGGAGTCTCATCGAAGGAGTCGTCCTCGTCATCATTCAACTGATCATCGGCGCGATCTTTTTCAACGCCGACTTCAGCCAAGCCGATTGGTTCGCCGCGCTGATCATCTCCGCGCTCACCTTCATCGCCCTCAACAGTTGGGGCGTCCTCGCCGCCGCATTCGTCCTCTATTTCAAACGCGCCGATCCGTTAAGTTGGTTGGTGGATGTCACGCTCTACATGCTCGCCGGAGTTTATTTCCCCGTCGAGATTCTTCCGCCCGCGTTGCGCGTCATTGCCTATCTGCTTCCGTTGAGTCACGCCCTCGAAGGTCTGCGCTTCGCCCTCATGCGCGGTGATAACATCGTTGCCCTCTCGCGTTACGTCATCATACTTTTAATCTTCAACGCGATTCTGATTCCGATCAGCTTGTTCTCGATCCGTTACGTGATCGATCAAGCGAAGCGGATGGGGAGTCTTGGTCATTACTAACATGATTGATGAAGCCCGCCTCATCACCTCATCACTGCGTGTCGCCGACTCTGCTTGGGGCGCCGACGCCGCATCCGCCTCCCGCGCCGACTGGGTTCGTCTTGCCGATCACGCCGACGCCCACAGCCTGACCCCGATCCTCTACTCCACTTGGGCTGACCGCATCCCCGAATCGATTCGAGATCGTTTCATCCGCGCCTATCGTGATAACGAAATCCGCAATGCAAACATCAAAAACGAATTACTAGAAATCCATCACCTACTTGATCAATCTCACGTTCCTCACCTCTTGCTAAAAGGTTGGTCACTGATAGATCGTTTGTATTCCGATCCCGCGCAACGTGTTTTATACGACCACGATTTTTTGGTGCCAGAAGATTGCGCGCAGATCGGTCACGAAGCATTACTCAATGCAGGTTTTCGTCCGTTGCCCACCAAAGATCAATGGATCGAAAAACATTTGCCATCACTGTGGCGCAATGATGGCTACAAGTGGGACGGCTATCTATTCGACCCCAACTACCCGCGCCCCGTTGAACTGCACCTTCAACTTTGGGAAACCCACTGGCGCGGACTCGATGTTCACCCTCTACCCGATCCATTCACTCGCGCCCAAACAAAAACCATCGCCGGTGTTCCAATGCTCGTCCTCTCTGATGAAGACACCATGATTCATCTAGCGATGCACTTCGCTGGACATCTCATCGAGCGTGAAGCGCGATTGAATCAACTTCTCGATCTCGCACGGTTTATGCAACTCAAGGAGTCGAAGTCTCCGACTTCGCTCAACGTCAGAGAGATTGACTCCACTGCGCTTAATTGGGATTTGATTTTGCAAAACACAAATGTCGCCAATGTAACCCGTTTTGTTTACGCTTCATTTTTTCTTGCCCACAAAATTTTTCATTCGTCTCTCCCGCCCGAACCTGTTTGGGAAAAATTTGAAATTCAAACACCGCCTGCCTTTCGGGATTGGTTAACCGATCACGGCGAGTATGATGTCCTCACCTCAAACTATCGCCAGCGACGCAAAGGCAAAGATTACGAACTCACCTTTCTTGCGGCGCGATCACTCACCGAACGACTCGGCATCATTCGCTTCGCCGCCATGCCGCCTGCCGCGCAATTGATGGCGAAATACGAAACGAGTTCGCGGGCGGCGCTCCCATTTTTGTATGTGCGACATTTTGTGGAGAGGAGCGTGGAGTATGGGAGAGGGCACTCTAATCCGCTAACGAACTTTATTCCAAACTTTGACCCTTAGCGCGTGTGCGACTCATACGTTTCCATGCAGAATAATGGTTGGGATCAGAAAAATGCTAAACGGCGGATTAGAAAACTGTCACTCACTCCACTCCGAAATTGCAAAGACCTATTTCCGATAAAGCCTCATGTTATCTCTTGTTCTTTACTTTCTCTCAACATGCTCGTTAGCGGTTTTATTTCTCTTCACCCTCCGCCGCATCCTCTTCACCTCGACTCTCCTCATCCAATTTCCCTTATTTCCTTCATCTCCCTTATTTCCCGTTCTTCTTTTAATCCCCGCCCGCAACGAATCTCAAACACTCCATCATCTTTTTATCTCGCTCGACGCCCTCGACTATCCAAAAGACCTTTTGCAAGTCATCCTCATCAACGATGGCTCCACCGACAACACACTTGCCCTCATGACTCAAGCCGCCTCAGCGCGAAACAACTGGCGCGTTCTCAATCTCGAAAAAAATGTTGGCAAAGCGCAAGCCCTCAATCTCGCGTTACAAGATTACGACTTCGGCGAGATCATTTACATCTTTGACGCCGATCATCGTCCGCAAAAAAATTGTTTGCGCCTTGCCGTCTCTGCCTTCACCGATCCTAAAGTTGCGGGCGTGAGCGGGCGCACTATTCCGTCGAACAAGTTGCAGAGCCCATCGGCGTATTACAGCACCATCGAGTCGCTGGTGCATCAACTGATCACCATGCGCGGCAAAGATATTTTAAATTTAGGTCCCGCCCTATTAGGATCGAACAACGGTTATCGCCGCAGTGCGCTACAACAAGTAAATAATTTTCGCACAGGCGCGTTCCTCGAAGATAGCGATCTCACTCTCACACTGCATCGCGCGGGTTACGTCACGCGCCTCATTCCAAATGCCATTTCATTTCATCAAGCACCATTCACACTACGCGGATTTATTCGTCAACATCTGCGTTGGGGACGCGGCTTCAACGATGTGGCGCGCACGCATCTCTTCGATCTGTTGCGCGACTCGCGCCTCTCCCTTCTCATGCGTCTCGAACTCGCCCTCTTCTCACTCGGCTATTTAGATCGTCTCGCGCTTTTGCTCGCGCTCGCGCTGATCGCTTTCCCCACCGACCTGCGCCCGCTCCTCATCGGCGGCGTCACCGTGAGTCTCGCCATGCCGTTCATTCAGATCATCGCCGCGCTGGTGTATGATCGCGCCGCACTCGCTATGTGGATTCGTTTGCCGCTCGTGATCCCGTTTTTCTTTTTGGACATTGCTATTGCCGTGAGCGCGATGGTGATCACTCTTCTCAATCGTCCGCGCCTGTGGCATCCGACGGAGCGCGCATGAAAATTTCGATCATCATCCCTGCGCGCAACGGCGGCGAGATTTTTAAAAGATGTCTGCGCGCGATTGCCGACTCACGCCCGAAACCGTTTGAGGTGATTGTTGCCGATGACGGCTCGACCGACGGCACCGCCCACGTCGCCGCCGCCTTTGGTGCGCGAGTGATCACCACGCCCGCACCGGGTTCGGGTCCCGCCGTTGGGCGCAACCTTGCCGCTCAACATGCCACAGGCGATCTACTTTTTTTCTTCGACTCCGATGTGGAGATCAAACCCGACACGCTCTTGCACATCACGCAAATTTTTGAAAACGATCCAACACTCACCGCGCTCTTTGGGTCTTACGATGACGCGCCAAGCGATCCCAACTTCATCTCGCAATACAAGAATCTTTTTCATCATTACGTGCATCAACAGGGCGCGGAAGAGGCTTCGACATTTTGGAGCGGCTGCGGGGTGATCAAGCGCGACGTTTTTCTGGAGTGCGGCGGATTCTCTTCGCGTTATACGCTGCCCTCCATTGAAGATATTGAGTTAGGTTACGCCCTCAAGAGTCGCGGTCATCGCATTCGCCTAGAAAAAACTTTGCAGGTTAAACATCTCAAGCGATGGACTCTCTATAGCCTTCTGCATTCCGACATTCTCGCGCGCGGTATCCCTTGGACTCGGTTGCTCTTGCGCTCGCGCGAATTCATCAACGATCTCAATTTGCAAACACACAATCGCCTCAGCGTCGCCGTCACCTATTTGATGCTTTTATGTTTTGCCTTGAGCACACTGCAACCACTCGCCCTCGTCGGCGTCCCCTTTGCCGCGTTGTCCTTGTTGCTAATGAATCGTCATCTCTACGAATTCTTTCATCGCCAACGTGGCTTACGCTTCATGCTCGGCGCAATTGCCATGCACTGGTTTTATTACTTTTATAACGGCATCTCGTTTGGGCTTGGGATGATGTTGCACTTGTGGTCTCTCCCCTCTCCTGAGACCTCCGAGTTCTCAGAGAACTCGGAGGTCTGGAGAGAGGGTAAGGGGGTGAGGTGAAATCTCTCCGTTACGCCTCTATCATCTTCCTCCTCACACTCTTCCTCTATCTGCGCCTCGTCCCCATTGTCATGGCGCTGTGGAAGATTACTGGCGACGAACCACATTACCTCCTCGCCGCGCACAGCATCGTGATCGATCATGATCTCGACCTCAAGAATAATTACATCAACGCCGACTACAGCAAGTTTTACATCTTGGCGTATCTCGACATGCACACCAAAATCCAACCCGACGGCAAACATTTTTTGAGTCACGACATCGGCTTGCCGTTCCTCATCGCGCCAGCCTATTGGTGGAAAGAGCGCGAAGGCGTGATGATCTTTTTCGCCTTCATCGGCGCGTTGCTCGCCGCACAAATGTTTTTGCTCGCTTACGAAGTGACAACAAAATGGTGGGCGGCGACTCTGGCTTGGCTCACCCTGATCCTCTCCGTGCCGATCACGATCTACGTTTTTCAAATTTATCCTGAAGCCATCGGCGGACTCATCGTCTTGTGGTCAATGCGTCAGATACTTCGCACGCCTAACTGGATCGCGCCATCGCGCTTCACGCTGGCTCACATCGTCGCCCTCGCCGTTGCGCTATCAATACTCACTTGGCTCTCGGCCCGTTACGCGCCCATCGTTCTCTTGCTTCTGGCGTTGCTCATCACCAAACATTTTCGAGATCGCCGCATCATCATCGTCATCGGTTCATCGCTCATCTCACTTGCGCTTTATATTTTCATCAACGTCATTCTCTTCAAAGGTTTAACGCCGGGTGGTGATGCCGTCAGCGGTGGTTTCAGCAATTCGCAAGCGCAGCAGATCACGCGCGGGCTTATCGCCTGGTGGTTCGATCAACAACGCGGCTTGCTCGTCTACGCGCCGTCGCTCATCATCGCTCTCATCGGTTTGCCGCACCTCTATCGGCTGCGCGGGCGAGACGGCATCACCTTGATCGCGCCACTCGCCTTGATCTGGATTCTCGCTTCCGCTTGGGGCGGATTTTTTATCGCCTTTGAGATCACGGCGAAATTTTTGATCGTCGCCATCCCACTCCTCATCGCCGCTACTGCTGCCGCCTTTGCCCGCGTCCGCTTAATTTTTTTACTGCCGATCTCTGCCGCGCTCATCACCTTCAGCGCGATCAACACCTTCACCATTTTTCTTAACCCATACTTGGCGCTGTTCGATTCGCCCGTGAAGTTTTACGAAGACGCGACTCGACAACAACTGCGCCAATATCTTCCAGCGATGGGCACGCGTTATTTTGAATTTCCATCTCAGGGCGATGAGTGGATCGCTCGCGCTGATCAAGTGGGGTATGTGCATCAAAGCAAGCCCATCATCGATCTCTCGGTGGGCTGGTATAAACTTTACGCGCAGGCGCAATTCAGCAATGTGCGCGACGCGACTCGCTCGGCGTTGAGCTTTGATGTGTTCGCCAGCGAAACGGGATTCTCTTTAGGTTATGGTGAAGTGAAACCCGAAGGCAAAGTGGATATTGCGATTCCATTTTTCAATCCGTATTACGACAAGTGGCGATTCCCTCTTCTCCTCGATATTAAAACCACAGGTGTCGCCGACGTGCGATTGTCTCCCATCTTGATCGAACCCGATCCCGTTGAGAGCTATAAGCGCGTCGCCGTGTGGGGCGGAATCATTTTAGTGTTGGTGATTCTCTTTGCGTGGAAACGTCACCCTCCAACTTCCACGCGAAGCGTCTAATCTCTAATCTCATGCGCCGCCTCGCCCTCCTCACCTCTCTTCTCTTCATCGCCATTTACCTCATCACGTCCATCCCTCGCGTTTTCTATCCTTACGATCTCGACTTCATCGAAGACAGCATGTTGATGCAATCCATTCGCGTCGCCAACAATCAACCCGTCTTCGTCGCGCCCAACGCCGAGTTCATGCCGCATGTGTATATGCCGCTTTACACCTTCATCGGCGGGATGTTGATCAAAGTGATGGGCGCGAGTTTCGTGCCTCTGCGTTTGTTGTCGTTTAGCGCAACGCTTGTCACCGCGACTTTAATTTTCGTGATCGCTCAACGCGAGACTCAAGAAAAATGGATCGGCTTCGTCTGCGCCGCCTTGTTCTTGGGCGGCTACCGCATCACGGGATTTTGGTATGAGTTGGCGCGAGTCGATTCGTTGTTCGTGATGTTATTGATGATTGGCATGATGATCGGCTTACGGGCGCGATCTGTTCCACATCTCCTTGCGGCTGCCGCCGTGTTGACCCTTGCCTTCTTCACCAAACAAACCGCTGTGCTTTTTGCGGGTGCGTTGACGTTATATCTGTTCCTCAACATTCGTTGGCGCGTGTGCTGGTTCGTGATTCCCTTCGGTGCGTTGGTAAGCATCACGATCTTAATTTTGAACGCGATGACCAATGGCTGGTTCTGGTACCACACCTTCACCATCGCTGGCGGCGACCCCGTAGAATTTGGGCGCGTGATCAACTATGTCTTCGTTGACGTGTTGTGGGGTATGGGCGGGTTGAGCTTGATGTTGATCAAAATCCACGTAGAGCCTGTCCTGAGCTTGTCGAAGGATGGACTTCGCTTTGTGTTGCCGCGATTTCAATCGCATTGGCTCGTCGCTATCGTTGCCGCATTCATCGTCAGCGGAGTTGGGCGATCATCGGTGGGGGGCAACGTAAATAATTTGATGCCGGTCTATGCCTTTCTGTGTTTGTCGCCGATGATCTTGTTTAAGACCCAAAGGGTTTCCGCAACCCTTTGGGTCTTGATCGTGATTCAATTTATCTTAGGCGCATATAACCCACTGCGTTACATTCCAACACAAGCGATGCGCGAGAGTGGTGATAGACTCGTTAAGCGAATCGCCGCAACGAATGGTGAGGTGTTAGTGATGATGCATCCTTATTATGCGATGTTAGCGGGTAAGCAGCCTTCGGCGCAGATTGCCGCGCTATGGTATGGGCGGGCGCGCGGCACGACTCCGTTGCCCGATGATTTCGTCAAGCGGATTCAGAATCATTATTATTCAACGATCATTTCAGATGAATCATTGTTTGAGATCGAAGACGCCGAATTGCAAAATTTGTTGAGTGCGTATTATGTGAAGACGATGACACTTGATGAAAATGAATCGCCGCCCGCGCCAGTTGGAATGTTAGTGCAGCCGAAAACGATTTATATGCCGAAGAAGTAGAACAATGAACACTGATCGTGTTGTGATCTCACGCCCAATTGAGCTGGAGTTGATCCGTATTCCGGCGGGAGAGTTTTGGATGGGCAGTGACAAGTCGCAAGATGGATCGGCGGGCGACGAGGAGTGTCCGCGTCACCGTGTTGAGTTGGGCGAGTTTCACATCGCCCGCACGCCGATCACCCATCAGCAATATGACGTGTTTGCCCGTTTCATCCA
>Ga0082335_1005098_pt1 | contig 18643 bp, 12 predicted proteins | sample Subgrocontami58m_FD_72375 | JGI IMG/M metagenome (GOLD analysis project Ga0082335, IMG submission 72375) | Subsurface groundwater microbial communities from S. Glens Falls, New York, USA - GMW37 contaminated, 5.8 m (SPADES assembly) (version 2) ... | reverse complement strand
CCGCCTTCGCCGGCGGCGAGTTCGCCGCGGCCGGTCGAGCAGGCGGAGAGGACCACGAGCTCGGTCGCGGTCAGGTCCAGGCCCTGGAGTTCCTCGGCGGTGAGCCAGCCGTCGTCTTCGCCGGGACGCGGCTCGGCGTTCGCCCCGGCGAGGATGAGCCCGGAAAGCAGGAGCGGGTTCTGACCGCCGCCGGAACGGGGGTGGGATTCGCCGATCGCGACCGGAGCGGTTGTCGACATCGGGACGATATCCATCTCCGCGCTCGCCCCGCGCGTCCCGGCGAGGGTCTTGCTCAGAGCCTCCAGCTCGAAGAAGCCGTGGGTCGCGGCATGGATGTACCGCGCCGCCGGGGCGTGCGCCTTGACCGCGGCCTCGGTCGCCTGCTTGCCCGCGACCGCGGTCACGGCGGCGGCGGCGAAGCGGCGGCGGAAGCGGGCGGCGATGGCGTTCGCCTCTTTCTCGGTTGCGGACAGGGAAGACCAGGCGCGCGTGCGGCCGCCGGGCCGCGCGGCGCCAGGCGTGCCATAGTCCACGCCGCCGAGAACGAGGAGCGCGGGGGGACCGGGTTGGCGCTTGGTGGCCGCCGCCAGGGCGACGCCGGCGCCGGAGGTCTGATGCCGCACCCGTACCGACTCGATGAGCAGGCCGGGCTCGCCTTCGCCCCAGGGCAGGAGGCCGAGCGGGACGGTGGCCAGCGTGCCGTCGAGGCAGAAGCAGATCTCCTGCGTCCCGTCCATCGCGGCGACGAGGGGGGCGGCGAGCACGGCGCGCAGCTTTTCCCCCGCGGATCGCCAGGCCGCGTGAATGGCCGCCGAGTCGCCGGACCGCCGCTCCAGCACCTGGCGGAATGCGTCGGCCAGGGGCGCGACGTCCGCCGCCTTGCCGAGGTCGAACGAGCGGATCTCCTTCCCGCGGAGCAGGACCCAGCACCGGAGCTTGCCCTCGTTTTCCAGCACGTCCACCAGGGCGGTGCCCGCAGGGAGGGCGGCGAGGACGTCTTCGGGTGTGGGATCGAGAAAGGCGCGCGCCGCGAAGTCTGGTTGAAGGGCGGCCAGGTCGCGCTCCATCTTTTCGATCTCGGGGGCAAGCGTCGCGTAGTGGTCGGCGATGGTCGGCTCGCCCGGCTTGATCTCGGGCGGGGATAGGATGAGCTGCGCGAGGGCGGAACGGGCCTTGGCAAGGTGGTCGGCGAGCGCGCGGGCGGCGGGCGGGGCGTCGGCGGGGAGGCGCTGGCCGACCGCGGTCACGCGCAGGGCAGCGCCCTTCCAGGCAAGGACGGCAGCGTAGGTGCGGGCGGACTCGGCGGAGAATGCGGTGAGGTAGAGGCCGAGTTGCCCCGCGCGGTCCTGGAGCATGGCGCAGCGTTCACGGGAGGACTGGACGAGGAGGAGAGTGTGCATGGAGCGGCGATTGGTCTGCCATGCGCGCTCGCAGAAGCGTTGGGCGGCTGGCAGGTCGCCCATAGCAAGGAGCAGACGAGCCAGGTTGTTCAGGCTCATCGCCGTGTCCGGGTGGTCGGGCCCCAGCGCCTTCTCCCAGATGGCCAGCGCGCGTTCGAAATGCGGCCGCGCCCCCGCGAAGTCGCGCATGGCTTGGAGCAAACAGGCCAGGTTGTTGAAGCTCTGCGCGGTATCCGGATGGTCGGGCCCAAGCGCTTTCCGACGGACCGCCAGGGCGCGCTCGTGGAGCTCTCGCGCCCCCGCGAGGTCGTCCATACCCTGGAGCAGCAAGGCCAGGTTGTTCAGGGCCCGCGCCGTGTCCGGGTGATCCGGACCGAGGGACTCCTCGTAGATCGCCAAGGCACGATGGTAAAGCGGCCGCGCCCCCTCCAGGTCGCCCATGGCATAAAGCAGGAGTGCCAGGTTGTTCAGACTCGTCGCCGTGACCGGATGGTCAGGTCCGAGCGACTTCTCGCGGATCGCCAGGGCGCGCTCGTAGAGCTTCCGCGCCCCCGCGAGGTCGCCCATCGCGTCGAGCAGAGAGGCCAGGTTGTTCAGACTCGTCGCCGAATCCGGGTGCTCCGGGCCCAAGGCCTTCTCGCTGGTCGCCAGCGCGCGCTCGCAGAGCGGCCGCGCGCCCGCGAGGTCGCCCATGTCCTGGAGCAGCAAGGCCAGGTTGTTGAGGCTCGTTGCCGTGTGCGGGTGGTCGGGCCCCAAAACCCGCTCTCGAATCGCCAGCTCGCGCTCGCACAATGGCCGCGCCCCCTCGAGGTCACCCATGGCCTTGAGCAGGGACGCCAGGCGGTTGAGGCCCGTCGCGGTAGTCGGGTGATCGGGGCCCAGGGCTTTCTCGAAGATCCCCGACGCGCGCTCTTGGAGCGGCAGGGCGCCGCTCAAGTCGCCCATGGCCTGGAGCACTCGGGCCAGGTTGTTGAGGCAGGTTGCCGTATCCGGGTGCTCGGGACCCAGGGCTTTTTCGTAGATCGCCAACGCGCTCTCGTGAAGCGGACGAGCGGCCTTGTGCTCGCCCATGTCTTGGAGCAACAAACCCAGGTTGTCAAGGGACGTCGCCGTATCCAGGTGGTTGGGCCCGAGGGCCTTCTCGCGGATCGCAAGGGAGCGCTCGTAACGCGATCGCGCGGCCTCGAGGTCGCCCATGTCCAGGAGCAACGAAGCCAGGAAATCGAGGCTTGCCGCAGTATCCGGGTGCTCGGGACCCAGGGCCTTCTCACGGGTCGCCAGAGCGCGTTCGAAGAGAGGCCGCGCTCCCTTGAGGTCACCCATCGACTGGAGCACACCCGCAAGCCAGCTTGCACTCGCCGCAGTATCCGGGTGTTCGCGGCCCAACACCTTCTCCCGGATCGCCAGGGCGCGCTCGAAGAGCGGCCGAGCCGCCGGCAGATCGCCCATGTCGTAGAGCACCGACGCCAGCCAACTCAGGCTGTTGGCCGTCTCCGGGGCCTCCGGCCCCATCGCGTTCTCCGCCAGCGCCAGCATCTCTTCCGCTACCGTTCGAGCTTCCAGGAAGCGTGCCGCCTGACGCATTCCTGTCACCTTCTGCTCCATCTCCGCGATCTTTGTCCACGCTGCTTTGCGTTCCTCCTCCGCAGCCTCCTGGCCCGAGGCAATCATCCCAGCCTGGTCCAAGGTGAGGGCCAACGCCAGAGCCGCCCCCAGCCGGTAACTCACGATCGATCTCATGGAGTTGCCGCACCTACGGCCTGCGGTCACGGTCCGCGCCGGCATCGCGAACATGGCAATTCCTCTGCAGCAACTGCGGTGCATTCTACCTCACCAACACCCACGCCCCCCAGCGATGCGGGCGGAACTTCCCTGCCTAACGGTCCTCCGCGAGCAGGGCAAGCTGTGCCGCGCGCAAGCCCTCGGCCGGGTCGCCTTCGTCTTTCGCCCAGAGCGTGTCGCAGAAGCGCTCCATCAGCTCCTGCGTGTCGGCCGAGGTCCTACGGGAGCTACACCACGGAACGCTCCATCAGCTCCTGCGTACCGGCGTCCGGCACGGCCAATACGGTGAGCGGGGCCGCGCGACATCCGGTACCCGGCGCGTCCTGTGCGGAGTTCGCCGTGCTGAAGTGCGGGCCAAATGCGGACCGTGGCGAGCTACCGGCTCTGGAAGTTCAGTTTCTTCCACACCGCCGTCGGGATCTTGTCCAGCCCAACCTCTTTGTTGTAATCGACGACCTCGAACACGATCTTTAGAGGCAACGGGTTCAGCACACCCGGCTGGAGGCCTTCGCCCATCCAAACCTCGCAGTCTACAGTTACCTTGCGGAGAAGCGCGTCCGCCTTTTCCACCCACAGTCGCAGCGTGAGCTTGACCCTCGTCCAATCGACCGCCTCCTCCGGAATTCCTTCGCCAATGAAGGGGCGAGCCGCTTCACCTGTGGCCGTCACCTCATACACGACGCAATCGAGATCGCCCACCTTCTTGTCTTCTAGGCGCACAGCGTCCCGGCACAGATTCTTCAGCTGGTCGAGGAACCGGATCGGATCCGAGAACGTCGGAAACGGCGAAGGGATCCCCTCGCTCGCCGCCCCCCACTCACCCATGGCATCCCGGTGCACAGACACGTTTCCTTTCCGGTAGTATTCGACTTCGGGAGAGGACACCTTCGAATGGACCATGTCAGGGTTTCGCACCCAGCCATCCCCGGAGGCCGAAAGGGGTGCGATGTCCGGACCCAGCGCGCAATCAAGGCTGATGCGGGTGCGAAACCCTTCTTGCTTCGCCACATTTCTGATCGCCGCCTCGACGGCTTCGCCAGCCGATGAGTTCGGTGCCTCCTGAGCAAGGAGTGCGGAAACGCCCGCGAACAGCGGCAACAATACCACAGCGGCGTTGCAAAGGCTTGCCTGAATCACGGTCGGTCTCCCGAGTGGGGTCGGCAGCTATCGCTGCAAATGGCGCTCCCGCTCGAAGCGAGAGGCCCAGTAATGATAGCGTCGCTGATTGTATCGGACGTCTGGAGGCAAGGCAAGCGCCGTCTCGCGGCGTCGCGGCGCTCGGAGGAGGGGCGGACACGCGGATAGGTCCGGGCGACTCGCTGGAGGAAGCGTTGCGCTCCGTGGGACGCGAGATCGGCTCTCCCCTGATCACCGACCTCGTGTCGTCGATCGCCACGAACGAACCAACCTATAGGTACCAGAACTCCAACCCCGATCGTCCTCAACGCACCAGCACCCACGCCCCCCCCAGCTCCTGCATGTCGGCGTCGGGCACGGCCCAGAGGGACAGCAGGAAGCCGCGCGCGCCCGCGACCGTGAGCGAGCGTTGCAGGCCGAGCACCCCTTCGCCGGCGGCGAGTTCGCCGCGGCCGGTCGAGCAGGCGGAGAGGACCACCAGCAGCTCGGTCGCGGTCAGGTCCAGTCCCTGGAGTTCCTCGGCGGTGAGCCAGCCGTCGTCTTCGCCGGAACGCGGGTCGGCGTTCGCTCCGGCGAGGATGAGGCCGGAGAGCAGGAGCGGGTTCTGGCCGCCGCCGGGGCCAGTGTCCGTGACAATCGGGACCATCTCCATCTCCGCGCTCGCCCCGCGTGTGCCGGCGAAGGTCTTGCGCAGAGCCTCCAGCTCGAAGAAGCCGTGGGTCGCGGCGTGGATGTACCCCGCGGCAGGGGCGTGGGTCTTGACCGCGGCCTCGGTCGCTTGCTTGCCCGCGACCGCGGTCACGGTGGCATCGGCGAAGCGGCGGCGGAAGCGCTCTGCGATGGCCTTCGCCTCTTTCTCGGTTGCGGGCAGGGAAGACCATGCGCGCGTGCGGCCACCGGGGCGGGCCGCGCCGGGCGCGCCATCATACTGGGCGGGGGTGAGCACAGCGACGGAGCACGTTCACGCTCCCCGGGTAACGGATCGTCTCGCCGTGTCCGGGTGGTCGGGCCCAACGCCTCTTCCTGGATCGCCAGCGCCCGCTCGAAAAGCGGCCGGGCGGAGGCCCCCATGGCCTGGAGGAGACCAGCCGCCGTCTATTCGGGTAACGATGCGGGCGGCTCTTGACGGAACTGAAACTTCGTTGGAACATCACCCGATTCGAGATTGAAAATCAGGTCCTGTTCGATCCACTCGGGTGCGGCGATCGTCTTCAAGGTCACTTTGCGGAGAATTCCTATCTCCGCCGGATCGTACTCACGGAGACACTCGTCGCCGATCGAATCGACGACCTTCACGCCGGCCAACAAGCCGTCACGAATCTGCAGGAAGGTCTCGAGCTGGGGGTCGTCGTTGCGGAAGAACTGGTTGTCCCCCCATTCGGCGACGCAACCGATCTTCGGGAAGGACTCCTGGCGCGCGAGCATGCCCTGCCCGAGAGACCGATCGCCGGCATCCAGTAATTTGAAGTCTGCCGTCTCGAATACGAAAAGATGCCCTTCCGGAAGATCGGAGAAAGCGATCTTCCCGGTCCCCTTGGCGAAAACCTTGCTCGGCATTCGAACGCGGACGATCACGAAAGGGTTGTCCGTCTGTTCGAATCGGCCATTGACCACGAGCGGCTGTGCACCGAGCGAAGGCATGAGGTAGCCGAGCACGACGCTTGCCCGACGCATGCTGAGGATCTCGATCGTGGCCTTCGCCGCGGGGAGCGGCTCTTTGCCGTCGCGGACGGATTCCGCCGCCTTGACCGGTACCTTCTCGGCGGCAGGCTGAGACTCGGACAACGCAGCGCCTCGCCCTTCCGGTTCACCGGCTGGTTCCTGTTTCAAGTCGAGGACTTCGATCTTCTCCGCCTCGATTCGCGCCATTGCCACCGTCGTATGCTGGGCGCGGATCTCCTTATCATGGTTGGCGATTTCGCCCGTGGCGCGCACGGAATAAACCTCTCCTTCCCGAACGGCTTCGGCCCGGTATCGATCTCCGTCCGTCGCGTACGTGCCGCGCACGCCGCCGGTGATCGCCAACTGAGCGGGGGCCCGACCTTCCGCGATCTCGCGGCGAATGCGGGCCATGACCGCATCCAGCCCCGCGTCCGCCAGCAAGCGGGCGCGAACGGCGTCGGCGAGCCGGCTGTTCTCATCGGAAAGCCGCTGGTAGCGTTCGAGGTAGTCCATTGTCCATCGGAACGCATCCGCGCTCCAGATCGACGCGGCAAGCGCCGCCGTCGTAAGGAACCCCAAGACTCCCGCAATCGCGTACGCAGGCATGGAGCTTGCTTCGGAGGAAGTGGCGGGGACGTTCATCGACGCACCAACGTTGATAATCGATCCTGGAACATCTCGTACGCCTCCGTTTCGACCTTCTGCGCGTCGAATCCCCGGAACACCCAGATGTTCAGCTGGTACAGGTCCTCCACCGGTCCGTCGACACCGTCGATCGCGCGCGGACCGTCGCTCCGGAACTCCGCCGGCGCCAATTCGATCACGAAGGAGAAGGGCGGTTGATCCGGCCCGGGATACGGGATCGTCTTGTCGAGGCCCGGAAACTCCTCCCATCCGGCTTGGCCGGACTTTGCGGGGTCCGCGAGAACCACGCGGGCCGGCGAGAGGACCATCGGATCGTATCTCGGCACATAGAGAATCTCCCCGGACGGTGAACCGCCGGTCTGCGCCGGGCCGAGGGGAAGGACGACGCAAGTGTCCTGCGTGCAAGCCTCGCCGAACTCGACATCTCCGTCGCGGCGCCCTTCCGCGCCCGGAGGGACGAAGAGGAAGTACCGGCGTTCCGTCCCGTCCGCCAATCGAACCGTGCGAAGGCGATGCTGGAGCTGTTCTCGAAATGCCGTGGCGACCTCTTCGGCGATTCGCGCCGCTCGTCCCGGGATGACCTCGGGCGGACCTTGGCCTGCCCGCAACTGCCGGATATCCATGGTGGGTTCGCGGCCACGCAGCAGGGGCAGCGAGGCCTGCGTCAACGCAAGAATGGCGGCGGCGTCGAGGAGGAGCAAGAGGGATCCCGCGACGATGGCAGTCCCGAGGGCGGCGCCGCTCCGTCCCTTCGCGGCGGTCACCAGAACCGCGACGGCCGCGCAGAGAGCCACGGCCAGACAGACGAAATCCAGACGCAGCTCGGTAACGGACAAAGTTCCAGGGGCGAGTTGCCTTCCGAGGCTGGCGTTTACTCTTTCCGCCTGGTCCACTCGGGTGCACAGGGCGTTCCCGGCGTAGAAGCCCGTCAAGCCGGCGCTGACGAGGACCCCCACGAGGACCGCATGCGCCAGGACGATGCGGCGCGCTGGAGGCCTCCGGCCCGTTTCGACGGGGTCGACGGTTGCGATCACTTCCGGCGCGCTACCAACGCCCTCCGCATCGGCCGGGACCGGAACGCGGATGACTCCGCCGCAGCCTGCGCATCGAACGAACCGGCCCGCAGCGTCTTTGGCCGTCCGCAGCCGCTGGCCGCATCGGCACCGCATCTCGATCGTCATGCGCTCCCTCCTCGCGGCTCGCGATTTTCCGATCGCGCGCCTGCGGCGAGTCCCGCGACCACCTGCTTCCAGACCGCCGGATGATTGCCCTGGTCCGCTAACCATCGGAAAAGGACGCCCAGACCCACCCCGACGAGACCCAACAGCAGGCCGGTGCCCACGCGATTGTCCAGCAGGGCCCAAAGCAGGATGAGCCCTCCGTACGTAACGCAGATGAGGGCATGAACCATCCAGAAGCTGATGGAGAGGGCGACGGCGGTGCGCCGGAAACGGGGGAGAGTCACGGCTACGCCGACGTGAAGGCCGAGAACAATGCCGAGGCAAAGGAGCTGTACGACTAGAGCCTCCAACCGCACTCTCGAGTCCCAGTCGAATTGCACGTACGCGGCCGCGGCGCCGAAGAAGATGAGACCAGCGTAGATGTAGTGTCCTATGGCGGCGCGGAAGACCCGCTGCGACGCCGTCGCCGCGTCCAGTTCGACCGCCACGACGGACGTGGGAGAGCCCCGATCTCGGATCGAGGAGGCCGCAAGCGCGGCCGCAAGCGCGGATCCCTCGAGCGGTACGACATCGATGACGCGATCCTCATCCACCGGTGCGGCGACGTCTTGGCGCTGCGGTGGGCCGAATGCTGCCGCGGCATCCGTCCAGTCAGGCGCGGTAGAAGCGATTTCTCGAGCAGCGGCCGGAATTTCGTCTCCGTCGGTCGAGGGAGGAGCGGCCGGCGTTGAGCGCGCCGGCGCACGCGGAATCGCGGGTTTCATCGCGGGCGCGGATCCTCTCGCCTTGGGCCGAGCCGGCGCCGACGATTGGATCGCCGCAGGAGGCTGCGGCGCCTCCCTGGGCATGCGTTCCGTGGGCCGAACCGGTGTGCGCGGGGGCGGAGGGACCGGACCGGCCGCCGGAGCGGCGGACGCGCCCGAAGAGGACGCCGACCCCTCCGCGTGGACCAGGACCGCCTTGCCGCACGCCGGGCACTTCCCCTGTTTTCCCTCCGCCGAGTCCGGCGCGGAGATACGCTTGCCGCAGGGGCAGGAGAATTTGATCACGGGCTTCGTCTCTCCTTCACTTCATGGACGAGAGCCGGATGCCGAAGTGCTCGGCGGCGGCGAGGAGATCGGGCGGAATCCGATCGGTGTCGTCGGGGGAGGTCCATCGGGGAGATGTTACTGGACGGGCGTGGCGGAATCAAGGTTCGCGCACACACACACACACTTCCTTCTGCCGGGGCCCGGCGCCGAGGGCTACTTCCCGGAGCCCATGGTTGCATTGGCTCGTTGCGAAGCCTCCTGGGGATCGGCCTGCAAGATCTGCCCACCGGCCCCGGACATCCGTCGGGAAGCCGGACCACCCGTCACCACGACTAAGGGCTTCAGCGGGGATCCGCGGTCCGGCTCCCTCTCCGTACTGAATCACAGCCTGCCGCCGGGAGTCGAAGGATGGAAACACCAGGGGCGACGCACGCTTGGGGATCTTCAGGTTTTCCTCGATGCGGTACGGCAGGCCGTCGGCTTTTCCCAACCATACGGTCTCGGTCCACGCCACTCGCGCGAGATCCAGGGCGGCCCTGATTTGCCGCTGGAGGAACGCGTTGGGCAATTCCTTGGAGTCTTTGAGCCGCTCATCGGCGGAAGAAGGTTGGATCTCCAGCACCATCCGCTCGAGGAGCGCCTTGATCTCCGTGCTCGACGCCTGAACCTGGACGACCGTGCAATCGTTGCCGCCGACCTTCTCGTCTTTCAGGAGCTTGGGGCGGACCCCGTTGCGCATCATCCGCTTGAGGAAGGCGGACGGCTCCAGCGAGCCGTGCCGGGTCGCCCCACCGTTGGCGTCAACCCATCCCTTGCCTTTCTCTTGGACGATGCACTTGTCTCCATGGGCGCAGAACTCGATCGGGTACGCCGGTCGGGTCACATCCTGTGTGAAGCCCAAGTAGTCCGACCGGAGGTGGGTCTTCAGCTCGGGCCTGATTCCATTGAAGTAGAGGATGTCTGGCGGCCTCCAGGCGGCGGCGCCTTTCACGAACTCGGCGACTCCCCCGCTCTCACCGTCCATGTCGAGGTGGAGGGCCGTTTGGGAGCCGAGGGAGTCGAGAGCATCCTTCAAGAGGCCGGGGCCGTCCTTCGGCTTGTCCACCCACTTTCCGTTGACCTGGACGTGGCCGAGCCCGCGATGGGCGCTCTCGTCATCGGGCGCGAGCGCGAGGATCCGCGGGTAGACCAGCGGAAGCAGGTCCACTCGCTGATTTCCCTAGGTTGGGCTTCGCGCTTCGCTCGTGTTCCTACCGGGACTCGGGCAGGGGAATGGATGCCTTGGCCTTGCCGCCTACCAGATACTTGATGAGGAACGGACCTTTGGAGGCTCGCGCCACGGCAAATATCAGCGAGCGCGTCCCCTCGAGGCGAGTCCCCGTGGGGCCAAATGACTCATCCTTCGAGACGATCAAGGCCTGCCGTGGCGACTTGTCCGCCTCCTCGAGTTCGAACTCTTTGGGGTCCGGATCTGCGGCGCCCCCCGCCGTGAGGATCAGGGTACTGATGGCCTCTCCATAGCGAGGAGAAGCGAGCGGAAAAGCGACGACGATGAATTCGACATCTTCGCTCTTGAGTTTGTCACCTTTATACTCGTCTTGCCTACTGACCGTGCAATCCAACAGCCAGACTCCCTCATTCCGCTCCCACGCAATCGCCTTTCGGCCGCCGCTGACCGTCGGGTCCGTCTGCAGCGCCCGATGGAGAAATTGCCACGCGTCGTTCTTGTGTCCGTTCGTGCGGCTCAGTTTCCAAAGAGCGACGAGGTCGTCCGCACCCACGACGCCCCGCTTCTCCAACTCTTCGATGGCCTTGGCGGGATCGGCATGCCAGGCTTCTCCGATCTGAACGTGTCCCAGTCCTCGGTGGGCATCGCTGGAATTCGGGTCGAGCGCCAGGGCATCTTCGTAGAGCTTCCGACTCTCGGCGACGAATTGCCTCTCCTCGCACCAAGCCGCCAGGGCGACCCGCGACGCGGCATCCCCGGCCGGCAAGCGCCTGGAACGCTCCTCGAATTCCTGTCGATCCGTGAGCTTCTTCTCGATGGACCGAACCATGGACTTGGGGTAGGTCACGGAAGAGCCGTTGAGACGCTTGATCACCACCTTGTCTCCTTCCTCTTCCGTCTGCACGTTTTCGAGGACCTTTCCGCTCGTCAGGATCACCGTGTCGGCGCGCGCGGAGTTCGCCGGGAGAATGAGGAAGCCGAGTATCGTTGTGAGAAGCAATTCGGTTCGGCGAGACGGAGACATTTCGAGCCCTCCTGCAGTGCTTCCTGGTCAAGGTTGTCACGGCCGGTGGGGGAATTCCCAGGCGGCCGGTGATCCAGCGTTCGTTCGCGCGCTTCTTCAAGAACTCCTTCGGATCTACTTCCCGACGTCCCCGCGCGGTGAGGCGACGGCTTCCGGCGCCGGCCCTCACCTCACCAACACCCACGCCCCCCAGCGATGCGGGCGGAACTTCCCCGCCTTGCGGTCCTCGGCGAGCAGGGCAAGCTGCGCGGCGCGCAGGGCCTCGGCCGGGTCGCCGTCCTCCTTGGCCCAGAGCGTGTCGTAGAAGCGCTCCATCAGCTCTTGCGTGTCGGCGTCGGGCACGGCCCAGAGCGACAGCAGGAAGCCGCGCGCGCCGGCCACCGTGAGCGAGCGCTGCAGCCCCAGCACACCTTCGCCGGCGGCGAGTTCGCCCCGGCCGGTCGAGCAGGCGGAGAGGACCACGAGCTCGGTCGCGGTCAGGTCCAGGCCCTGGAGTTCCTCGGCGGTGAGCCAGCCATCGTCTTCGCCGGGACGCGGGTCGGCGTTCGCCCCGGCGAGGATGAGGCCGGAAAGCAGGAGCGGGTTCTGGCCGCCGCCGGGGCGGGGGCTCGGTTGGCCGCCCGCCGCGGGGGTGGCGGTGGACAACGGGACGATCTGCATTGCCGCGCTCGCCCCGCGCGTGCCGGCGAGGGTCTTGCGCAGAGTCTCCAACTCGAAGAAGCCGTGGGTTGCGGCATGGATGTACCGCGCGGCCGGGGCGAGGGTCTTGACCGCGGCCTCGGTCGCTTGCTTGCCCGCGACCGCGGTCACGGCGGCGTCGGCGAAGCGTCGGCGGAAGCGGTCGGCCACGCCCTTCGCTTCCGTCTCGGTGGCCGGCAGGGAAGACCAAGAGCGCGTGCGCCCGCCGGGGCGGGTCGCGGCGGGCGTGCCGTAGTCGATTCCGCCGAGGACCAGCAGCGTGGGCGTGCCGGCTTTGCGCTTGGTGGCCGCCGCCAGTGCGACGCCGGCGCCGGAAGTCTGGTGCCGCACCCGCACTGATTCGAGGAGCAGACCCGACTCGTCCTTGCCCCATGGCAGGAGGCCGAGCGGGACCGTGGCCAGCGTGCCATCGAGGCAGAAGCAGATCTCCTGCGTCCCGTCCATCGCCGTGGCGAGGGGGGCGGCGAGCACGACGCGCAGCTTCTCCCCGGCCGTACGCCACGCCGCGAGAATCGTCGCCGAGTCGCCGGACCGCCGCTCCAGCGCCTGGCGGAAGGCGTCGGCCAGGGGGGCGACGTCCGCCGCCTTGCCGAGGTCGAACGAACGGATCTCCTTCCCGCGGAGAAGGACCCAGCACCAGAGGTTGCCCTCGTTCTCCAGCACGTCCACCAGGGCGGTGCCGGCGGGGAGAGCGGCTAGGACGTCTTGGGGTGTGGGATCGAGAAAGGCACGGGCCGCGAAGTCGGGTTGAAGGGCGGCCAGATCGCGCTCCATCTTCTCGATCTCGGGGGCAAGCTTCGCGTAGCGGTCTGCGATGGTCGGCTCGCCCGGCTTGATCTCGGGCGGGGAAAGGATGAGCTGTGCGAGCGCGGAGCGGGCCTTGGCAAGGCGGTCCGCGAGAGTGCGGTCCTCGGGCGAGGCGTCAGCGGAGAGCCGCTGGGAGACCGCGGTCGCGCGCAGGGCAGCGCCCTTCCAGGCGAGGACGGCCGCGTAGGTGCGAGCGGGCTCGGCGGAGAACGCGGAGAGGTAGTAGCCGAGTTGTCCCGCGCGGTCCTGTAGCATGGCGCACCGTTCGCGGGAGGACTGGACGGGGAGGAGAGTGTGCATGGAGCGACAGTTGGCCTGCCAAGCTTGCTCGTAGAGCGGTTGGGCTGCCGGCAGGTCGCCCATCGCCTGAAGGAGACGAGCCAGATTGTTCCGGAGGATGGCCGTGGTAGGGTGGTCGGGCACCAACGATTTCTCAACGATCGCCAGCGCCCGCTCGATCAGAGGCCGGGAGGCCTTCAGGTCCCCCATCGCAATGCGTAGCAGAGACAAATTGTTTGCGCTGACCGCCGTGTCCGGGTGGTCGGGCCCCAACGCCTCCCCCCGAATCGCCAGCGCCCGCTCGAAAAGCGGTCGGGCTGCCTGTAGGTCCCCCATGGCCTGGAGCAGAACAGCAAGGTTATCCAGGCTCGTCGCCGTGTCCGGGTGGCTAGACCCCTGTGCCTTCTCTCGGATCGCCAGCGCGCGCTCCGAGAGCGACAGGGCCGCCGGTAGATCTCCTATCGCCATCAGCACGCTTGACAGGGCGCTCAGGCTCGACGCCGTGTCCGGATGGTCCTGCCCCAGGGACTTCTCCCGAATCGCCAGCGCCCGCTCGTACAGCGGCCGGGCGGCCGGTCCGTCTCCCATAGCCTGGAGCAAGGCACCCAGGTTGATCAGGGTCATCGCCGTGGCTTGATGGTTAGGCCCCAACGCCTTCTCCTGGATCGCCAGCGCCCGCTCGTAAGGCGCCCGGGCGGCCGACAGATCCCCCATGACCTGAAGCAGGTAACCCAGGTTGTTCAGAATCCCCGCAGTATCCGGGTGGTCCTGCCTCAGTGCTTTCTGATTGATCGCCAGCGCCCGCTCCATCAGCGGCCGGGCTGCCGGCAGGTTCCCCATGGCCTGGAGCAGACCAGCCAGGTCGCTCAGGCTACTCGCCGTGTTCGGGTGGTCCGGCCCCAGCGACTTCTCTCGAATCGCCAGCGCCCGCTCGTAAAGCGGCCGGGCGGCCGGTAGGTCCCCCATCGCCTGGAGCAGGGAACCCAGGCTGTTCAGGCCCGTCGCCGTGTCCGGGTGGTCGGGCCCCTGCGCTTTCTCCCGTATCGCGAGCGAACGCTCAAGAAGCGGCCGGGCGACCGACAGGTCCCCCATGGCCTGGAGCAAGGAACCCAGACATTGCAGGCCCGTTGCAGTATCCGCGTGGTCGCGCCCTAGCGCCTTCTCCGCGATCGCCAGCGCCCGCTCGTAAAGAGGCCGGGCGGCCGGAAGATCCCCCATTTCCTTGAGCACATTTGCCAGGTTGTTTAGGCCCGCCCCCGTGTCCGGGTGGTTGGCCCCCAGCGCCTTCTCCCGGATCGACAGCGCCCGCTCGAGGAGCGGCCGGGCGGCCTGCAGGTTCCCCATGGCTCGGAGCACATATCCCAGTTCGATCAGGGCAGTCGCCGAGTCCGGGTGGTCGGCCCCCAGCGCCTTCTCCCGGATCGATAGCGCCCGCTCGAGAAGCGGCCGGGCGGCCGGCAGGTTCCCCATGACTTGGAGCACATATCCCAGATTGATCAGGGCAGTCGCCGTGCCCGGGTGGTCAGGTCCGAAGGCCTTCTCGTTGATCGCCAGTGCCCGCTCGAAGAGCGGCCGGGCGGCCGGCAGATCCCCCATGGCCTTGAGCAGGGCAGCAAGGTTGTTCAGGCTCGTAATCGTGTTCGGGTGGTCCGGCCCAAGCGCCTTCTCGTTGATCGCCAGCGCCCGCTCGAGAAGCGGTCGGGCGGCTGGCAGGTCTCCCATGGCGTGGAACATGCCAGACAGCCAACTCAGGCTCGCCGCCGTGTTGGGATGGTCGGGCCCCAGAGCCTTCTCGGCCAACGCCAGCGCTTCCTCCGCGACCTGGCGCGCCTCGGCATACTTGCCGGCTTGGTAAAGTTCACCTACCTTCTGGATCAGTCGATCGACCTCGGCCTGCGCCTTCTGCGCATCATCTGCCGGCTCCTGGGCGACCGCCGGACTTGCCGCGCCGCCAATCAGCAGCGTCGCAACCAGCAACCGCGCGAACGTCCCGATCCACGAGCCAACGCCGCCCATCAAACTCACGCCGATCCCGCGCGTCATCTGCAATCTCCCTGCGTTCCCTGCCCGGTACGGAGTAGCCAGCCTACCGATGCTCCAATTCCAGCGTCCACACCACCAGGTCCGCTCCCTCGCGGACGTACCAGCCGTCGCCCAGGGGCGTCTCGCCGGTCAGCTTGTTGTACTCCAGCCTGCCGGCGGACGCGGCGGCCCCGGTGAGCGATGCGGCCTCCCAGCGACCGGCCAACTGCTTGAGCTGGGCGACCGCGGCCTGGTGGGCGGGATCGGTCGGTTCGCCCGCCTTCATCTGCGGGCGAAGCGCTTCCAACTCCGCGACCGGGCGCCGCGCGGCGACGACCAGGAACCACTCCGCGCCCAGCGTCTTGTCGAAAATGAAACGCATCAGCGTCCGGCTGCCCGAGGGGACCTGCACCGTGGGCGGAACCATGATCGCACCCCCGACCGGGTCGAGCGGGTTCGCGAGCGGCTCGCCGACCGCCTCGCCCTTCCCGACCTTGAGTCGCTGCTGAGCCTCATAGTGGTCCGGGTACAGGCACGTGCCCTGGCCGGCGCCGTCGACGTTGAACACGTAGACGTGGACCGGTTCCGCACTGCGCAGGACGAAGCGGATGCCTTTCCCGGCCTCGACCTCGCCCTTGGGCGGGCGCTCGTTCGTGCTGCCGGGGAACGGCTCGCCTTCCATGTCGGCGGCGGCGCCCCGCACGCCCTTCTCCGCGATCAAGATCCCGGCCTCCGCACGAAGGATCCTCTGCGTTGCGACGGGCACGTCCTTTCCCGAGTCTGCATCAGAATCCGCACCCGGCTTCCATGCCCCCCACGTCACCGCGCCCGCCAGCAGGGCAACGGCACCCAGGGCAGCAAGCACGCGTCCGCGACCGGATCGCGGCGCCTTTCCCCTCGGCGCCCCCGCGTCCGCCCGCGCCGTCACGATCGCAGGCGCCGCGGGAATCTCCGCCGCCGCGACGGCAGGCACGTCCAGCCGCGGCACCAGCGTGTCGGGCGGTCGCGGCGGATCGCTGGGCGTCGCGTTGGACCTGAGCTCGCCCATGCCGTCGAGAATCGCGTCGATCTCCGCCGCCGTCTGCGCCGAGGTCGGACGCTCCGCCGGCTGGTGCGCCAGCATCCGCATCACCAGGCGTTCGACCGGTTCCGGCACGGGTCGGAGCGCGCCGAGCGGCGCCGGCTTCCCGCCCTGCGTGTGGTAGCCGAGGATGTCCGGCAGGTCGCCCGTCACGGGCGGCTTCCCGGTCAGCATCCGATAGAACGCGACTCCGAGCGAATACACGTCCGAAGCCGCCGTGGCGGCGCCCATGAGCTGCTCGTACGCCATGTAGGGCAAGGTGCCCATCATCGCGGGGCCCGCCGTGAGCTGGTCCAGCCCGCGCGAACGCGCCAGCCCGAAGTCGAGGATCTTCACCCGCGCGTCGCTCGACCGGCGGATCGCGTTCGCCGGCTTGATGTCGCGGTGGATCACTCCCTGCGAGTGCGCGTACGCGAGCCCGTGCGCCACTTGCCCGATCATGCGCGCGACTTCGACCACGGGCAGGCGGCCGCCATGGTCCTCTTCGTACTTCTCGAGGTCCTGGCCCTCCACGTACTCCATGACCATGTAGATCCGGTCGCCCTGCCGGCCCACGTCGAACAGCCGGAAAATGTTGGGATGGTCCAGCCGGGCCGCGACCTGCGCCTCGCGGAGGAATCGCTCGGCCACGTCCGTCTTGCCCACGTAGCGCTCGGGCAGGACCTTGACGGCGACCGGCAGGCCGAAGCCCTCGTGGAAGCCGAGCCAGACTTCGCCCATCCCGCCTGCGCCGAGCTTGCGGTTGATCTTGACGTTGCCGAAGCGGGCTCCGGGGGCGAAGCCCGCGCCCGGCGCGCCGGGCAGGTCCGACGCCGTCTCGGGTTCGCGGGTGGGGAAGCCTGCGGCAGCCGGCGCCACCGTGGCGTGCAAGGCCGCGGGCAACTCGGCTTCGAAGCCCTCTCGGCGCGCTTCATCGAGATGCCCGCGCGCAACCAGCACCTCGCCCAGCGGCCGGCGGCGCAGGCCGTCCAGGGCATCCGACGATGCCTCGGTCAGCGTGCCGCCGAAACCGCCGGACCCCTCGGCCTGGATGCGCAGGCATTCCACGAGCGCTTCGTCCGCGATGCCGTAGCGGCGCGCCACTTGCTGAAGCGCGTCCCGGTCCTTGGCTGCCATTGGAATGGACATGATCACGCCCTCCATGTTTCGCCGGTCCGGTCCCGGATCACCGCTGGTCGAAGATTTCGCTCATCCCCCCGAGCGCGCGAGGCAACCAAGGCGGCGGCCCTACTGTACGTCCGCCCGCCGACCGGGTCAAACTTGGGGTCCGACGGGGTCCGGTTGGGGCACCACGCCTACCTACGGAGCGCCGCGGCCTTCCTCCCCCAGGATCCGCAGGCGCAGCGACGATTCCGATGGCCCTCGACCGCAGGGTGCGGGCGGCGCCGACCCGCGTGCGTCGTCCCGAGGCTGGTGAACGCGGTGCGGGAGGCCTCGATAACCGGCGGAGGCAGAGTGAACCGGCGGCGCCCCACGGTCGTCCTCCCGGCGCCATGAAGTCCTGCGAGCGCGGATGTCTGCGGGGAACCTGCGGCGGACCGGGCCCGGCTATCCTGTGCGTCGGCTGCCTGCCAGCTTCCGGCGCAGGGCGTCGAGACGGCGTAGGACGCCCGCGCTGGGCCGGGCTCGACCGGTTTCCCAGCGCGAGATCGTCCCGCCGGCCACGCCCAGCCTGCGAGCGAATTGCGCCTGGGAGAGTGCCAGGGCCTCCCTCACCGTACGAAGGCCTCCGGGCGTGGTTGCGAGCCGGAGAGAACAAAGCACCAGCGCCTGTTCCATGCGGCGGGCGATCCGGGCCGTGAGGAAGCGCTGCCCGCAGCGCGTACAAACGCCCATCGGGACCCTCTGAAAGAGCACGTCTTCACCGGAGAACTGAACCACCAGTTGATCCTCCCGCGCCTGCACGTCTGCGCCGCACGAGTAGCATCCGGGGTAGGACGCCGTCCGACTCATCGCACTACCTCAGCACATACACGGTGACGAGAATGACCGGCAGACGACCTCCAGACGGCGACCATCCAGTGCCTGCCCCGGACCCCTGTACTTGGGGTCGCCCTGGGCATCAAACCCATTCGAGATCGCGCGAGTCGCGCCGTCCATCGCAGCAAGAATGTCGGCAAAGAAGATGGCGTCGTCCTTCATCGCTTCGGCAAAGTGAACCGAAACGACATACTCGCCGGCGGCCATCTTCCGTTGAATGACTCGCAGCGGCGCGCGCATGGTCGTGAATATGGCAGGCGCGGGCCGGGGATTCAATGGTAAGCATCGAGCCGCCATTGTTTCTCCAGGCCACGCAGGCCATCACGTCACCTCACCAACACCCACGCCCCCCAGCGATGCGGGCGGAACTTCCCCGCCTTGCGGTCCTCCGCGAGCAGGGCAAGCTGCGCCGCGCGCAGGGCGTCGGCAGGGTCGCCTTCGTCTTTCGCCCACAGCGTGTCGTAGAAGCGCTCCATCAGCTCCTGCGTGTCGGCGTCGGGCACGGCCCAGAGCGACAGCAGGAAGCCGCGCGCGCCCGCGACGGTGAGCGCGCGCTGCAGGCCGAGCACGCCTTCGCCGGCGGCGAGTTCGCCGCGGCCGGTCGAGCAGGCGGAGAGGACCACGAGCTCGGTCGCGGTCAGGTCCAGGCCCTGGAGTTCCTCGGCGGTGAGCCAGCCGTCGTCTT
>Ga0082335_1005097_pt1 | contig 18655 bp, 19 predicted proteins | sample Subgrocontami58m_FD_72375 | JGI IMG/M metagenome (GOLD analysis project Ga0082335, IMG submission 72375) | Subsurface groundwater microbial communities from S. Glens Falls, New York, USA - GMW37 contaminated, 5.8 m (SPADES assembly) (version 2) ... | reverse complement strand
ACGCGAACAGGCGGTCACGGCGCACTACCGTCCCGGCCGCTTTGAGCTCGAACTTCCCGGCGGCAGGCATACGCTCACCGGCGCATGGCAGCCCGATGGCAGCCTGACGGCCTGGCTCGAACACGTCGTGCTGCGGGCAAACGTGGTGCAGTCGGGGCAGACGCTGGACGTGTTCTTCCGCGGCACGCGCTACCGGCTGGAGCTGCACGATCCTGCCTTGCATGAAATCGAAACCGACGCGCACGGCGGCAACCTCGCCGCGCCGATGCCGGGCAAGATCATCGCGGTCCTGACCACGGCCGGTGCCAAGGTCGCGAAGGGCACGCCGCTGGTCATCCTGGAAGCGATGAAAATGGAGCACTTCATCATTGCGCCCGGCAAAGGCACGGTAACGGAAATCCATTACAAGGTCGGCGAGCAAGTCGCCGAAGGCGCCGAGCTGCTCGGATTCGAACTGGAGAAAAATTAACTTTGGGCTCTGTTATGACACTTCCGAAAAAAGTACGCATCGTCGAAGTCGGCCCGCGCGACGGCCTGCAGAACGAAGCCGGAGTGGTGACTACCGCGGTCAAGATCGAGCTGATACATCGCCTCGCCGACGCCGGCCTGCCGGCGATCGAGGCAACCGCCTTCGTCTCGCCCAAGTGGGTTCCGCAAATGGCGGATAACGCCGAAGTCATGGCAGGCATCCGCAGGAAACCCGGGGTTGCCTATCCGGTGTTGGTGCCGAACATGAACGGCTTCGAAGCGGCGCTGGCGGCGGGCGCTGGGGAAATCGCCGTGTTCGGCGCGGCATCCGAAGCTTTCAGCCGGAAGAACATCAACTGTTCCATCGCCGAGAGCATGGCGCGCTTCGAGCCGGTCGCGCAGGCGGCGAAGCAGTACGGTCTCAGCGTGCGCGGCTACGTCTCCTGCGTCGCCGGCTGTCCCTATCAGGGCGTGGTCGAGCCCGCGGCGGTGGCCGAAGTCGCGGCCGAACTCTACCGCATGGGCTGTTACGAAATTTCCCTGGGCGACACCATCGGCGTCGGCACCCCGGGCAAGATCCAGGCGATGCTCTCCGCGGTGGCGAAAGCGGTGCCGATGGAAAAGCTCGCGGTACATTTCCATGACACCTACGGCCAGGCATTGGCCAATCTGTATGCCGCGATGGAGCTCGGCGTGGCCACCATGGACAGCTCGGTCGCCGGCCTCGGCGGCTGTCCCTACGCCAAGGGCGCCTCGGGCAATGTCGCCACCGAAGACGTGGTGTATCTGCTCGATGGCCTGGGGATACAAACCGGTGTCGACATCGACCTCGTGTTCGAAGCCGGGCGTTTCATCTGCGGGCAACTGCAGCGCACGCCGGCGTCCAAGGTCGCGCGGGCTATGGCCGCAAGAAAAGCGGCATGAGTCACGTTGCTCTGATCAGGCAAGATGCGGAAGTCGCTTCTCCCTGCGTCGATGTTTGCCGCATGGATGCGGCAAGCGGCTACTGCGAAGGCTGCCGCCGCAGCCTGGAGGAAATCGCCTGCTGGTCGATATATACCCCGGCTGAAAAACGCGCCGTGCTTGCGCTGCTCCCTGCGCGAAAAAAACCCCTTTGAACCTGCCGCCGCAAATCCAGGTACTGGAACGCGGCTGGATGTCCAGCAACAACATACTGATCGACGACGGCGACGCTTGCGCGCTGATCGACAGCGGCTATCACGCGCACGCCAACCAAACACTGCTATTGCTGCAGCATGTCCTCGACGGCAAACCCCTCGTCCGACTGATCAACACGCATTGTCACTCCGACCACATGGGCGGCAACGCCGCACTGCAGCGCGCCTACGGCTGCCGCATCAGCATACCCGTGGGCGAAGCGCCGGCCATCGCCGCCTGGGACGACGCCACCCTGATGCTCAGCTATACCGGCCAGAGCGCGGAGCGCTTCAGCTACGACGACACCCTATCCGCAGGCGACAGACTGCAGCTTGGCGGCCTTGAATGGGAGGCGCTGGCGGCGCCGGGCCACGACATGCACGCGCTCATGTTCTACTCGGGCGCGGCGCGCATCCTGATCTCCGGGGATGCGTTGTGGGAGAACGGTTTCGGCCTGATCTTTTCCGAACTCTTCGGCCATGCGGGCGGTTTCGCCGCCACGCGCGCGACGCTGGCAGCGATCTCGCGCTTGCAAATCGACACAGTCATCCCGGGGCATGGCGCGCCCTTTGGCAGCGTCGGACGCTCGCTAGCAACCGCGTTCCAGCGGCTGGACGCCTACGAACGCGATCCGGTCAAACTCGCCCGCCACGCGCTCAAGGTGATGCTGAGTTTTTCGCTCATGATCCAGGGCAGGATGGCATTGGCCGGGTTGCCGCAGTTTCTCGCCACGAGACCCATCTATGGTGACATTAACCGGCGTTTCCTGCATTTGTCCGAGGCCGAGCTGGGCGAGTATCTGCTGCGGGACCTCGCGCGCGCCGGCGCGCTGAAGCTTGAGGACGGCTGGCTGCTCGCTGCGTAGCACCGCAACCCCATGCCGCCGCCGCACGGCGACGAGCTAATTGGCGTTGCGTTGCGCGTGCCAGCGCCGGCCGCTGCCGGTGGTGCCTTCCATCGTGTCGCCGAACACCCTGCCGAAGAAGTGGAGAGGTTCGGACGAACGCCGGGTCTCGTCGATCACGGCAAAGCGTATCTCCGCGCCGCGCAGATGGGCGCTTTGCAGCAAGGTCCGTGCGCGCGTGCGCCTGGCGACGCCGGAAATCTCCTGGAAGCGCTGGGTGAACTCGATCTGCATCGACTCGGGCCTTGCTCCCTCCAGTTGCACTTTCCATTTGCCGGCCACTTTCGCCGGCACGATCCAGAGATAGACGCTGCTCGTCTGTATCGGCATGACCGGCTTCGTCAATCCTTCCAGCACCGCCTTGGCGTCGGGTTGCCACTCGCCCATGTCCCAGTCGTGCGACACCACGCGGGTACCGGGTTTCAGTTGCGCCAGTATGCGCGGACGCAATTGCAGGTTCACTGCGGGCAGCAGGTACATGGTGAGCACCGTGGCCGCGCGGATGTCGGTATCGAACAGGTCGCGCTCGAAAAAACGCGCGCGCTCGGCCACGCCGGCCTTGCGCGCCGCTGCGTTGCTGGCCTCGACCAGGCTCGCGTCGAGCTCGACGCCGAAGCCGCGCGCGCCGCGTTTTTGCGCTGCGCTGATAACGATGCGCCCGTCACCCGAACCGAGGTCGATCAGAAAATCGTCCGCGCCGACCTCGGCCAGGTCGAGCATTTTGTCGACCACCGCCTGCGGTGTGCGGATGTAGGGGACTTCTTCCCCCAGAATGGGAGACCGAAGGTCGGGACCACCCGAAGAGGTGGCGGATTGTGCGTGTGCGCTCGAGGCCAGCAGCGCAAACAGCGCGAAAGCAACCAGGCGACGCCGCGGCATGCGCGCTAGGCGCCTTTCTTGCCGCGCGGTATGGGCTTGCCGCTGTCGCGCCACTGCACCGCTTTATGGAAGCCCTGCTTTTCCGCGTAGCCCTTGAACCACAGGCCCTCGGGAGAGTGGCGGCTGATGCCGTCGAAAATGGTGGCGAACATCTGCGTCGTTGCCAGGCCCATGTTTTCATAGGCCTGGTTGATCATCAGCTTTTGCATCATCAGCTGGTTCTTCGGCACCCCGGCCATGCGCTTTGCCAGCGCATCCACCGCCGCGTCGAGCTCGCCCGCGGGCACGGCGTCGTGCACCAGGCCCCATTCCGTCGCCGTCCTGCCGTCTATGGTGTCGCCGGTAAGCAGCATGCGCTTGGCCTTCTCCGCGCCGAGGCGAAACACCCACATCGCCGTCGTCGGGCAGCCCCAAACGCGCGCCGGCATATAGCCGATTTTGGCGTCCTCGGCCATGATGACGATGTCGGCGCACAGGGCGATGTCGCTGCCGCCCGCGACCGCGTAGCCGTGCACCTTGCAGATGGTCGGCTTATAGCTGCGCCAGAGCGAGAAAAAATCGTCGGTATTGGCTTTCATTCCGCGGTAATCGAGCATCGGGTCCCAGGGCATGTCCTGGGTGTAGGAGTTCTTGCCCTTCTTCTCGGCGAAGTCCTTGAGATCGTAGCCGGCGCAGAACGCACGGCCCGCCCCCTGCAACACGATAACGTGCACGCCGTCGTCGGCATTGGCCTCGTCCACCGCGAGACGGATTTCGCGCGGCATGCCTCGGCTGATGGCGTTCAGCCGCCGCGGGCGATTCAGCGTGATGCGGGCAATGCGACCCTGCTTTTCGTACAGCAGCGTTTTATAGCTCATCGCGGTCTCCGCCTGAAGGCAAACGCGCGCGCCGAGTTCAATCGTACTTGCGCGTGAGCGGAGGCCGGGCCAGCGCCGCGCGCGAGGTGACAGCCTGCGGATCGAAATCGGCCAGGATGCGGGAGAAGCCGGGCGCATTCTTCTCGGCATGCGCGATCTGGGCCGGCAGCGCGGCCAGGAGCGCCGTTTCGCGCTCGGCAGGATCGCGGGTTTCGAGGGAATCGTGATATTCGGACATGGGAAAACTCGTTTTACCGCCTTGGCGGTGAATCGAAGCTACGCCAGCCAGCGCTTGCGCCGGCGGTAGTGCTTGATATCGCGGAAACTCTTGCGGCCGCTGCTCGACAACCCAAGGTAGAACTCCTTCACGTCCTCGTTCGAGGCAAGGTCGGAGGCGAGACCGTCCATCATCACGCGGCCGTTCTCGAGAATGTAGCCGAAATCGGCGTAGCGCAGCGCCACCATCGTGTTCTGCTCGGCAAGCAGGAAGCTGACCCCTTCCTTTTGGTTGAGGCTTTTCACGATCTCGAAAATCTCCTCGACGATCTGCGGCGCCAATCCCATGGAAGGTTCGTCGAGCAGAATCATTTTGGGCCGCGCCATCAGCGCGCGCCCGACCGCCGTCATCTGCTGCTCGCCGCCGGAGGTGTAGCCGGACTGGCTGCCGCGGCGGGCCTTCAGACGCGGGAAATAGCTGTAGACCTTTTCCAGGTCGTTGTTGAGCTCGGCGCGACCCACCTTGCGGCTGAACGCGCCGGTGAGCAGGTTCTCGTCGACGGTGAGGTGCTGGAAACAGTGGCGCCCCTCCATTACCTGGCAGACGCCGCGGCGCACCAGTTCCGCCGGGGTGAGCCGGTCGACGCGCTCACCGTCGAATTCGATGCTGCCCTTGGTCACATCGCCGCGCTCGGAGCGTAGCAGATTGGATATCGCCTTCAGCGTGGTGGTCTTGCCGGCGCCGTTGGCGCCGAGCAGCGCGACGATCTTGCCGCGCGGTACTTCAAGCGAAACACCTTTCAACACCAGGATGACGTGGTCGTAAATGACCTCGACGTTGTTGACCGACAGGTAGGCCCTGGTCTCGGCTTGCGGTTTCAGGACGGCGGACATGTTTTGTCTATGAATGATGAATAATGGGCGTGGTTTATGAACTGCTCATCGGACGATGCGGCGTAAGCATGGGCACGCGCCAGAAGGACAGCGGGTGATGGTCGGGGTGATGACCACACTCACCACCCGCAAACCATCGCCCGTTACCGGTTACTCAGCTCTCTTTCTTGCAATCGCGCGGGGTGATGCCTTTTTCCTTGGCATACTTGACCGCGGACTCTTCGATCATCGGACGCACGATGGACTGGTCGGATGCGATCCAGTCGCTGATCACGTTCCACTTCTTGCCGTCCCACTGGATGAATTTGACCGCGCCGCCGCCTTCATGGTCGAAACAGGAGACCTTCAGCGCCTGCATCAGGCCAGTTGCGCCGAGCTGTTTCAGGCGCGCGTCGCTGATGTTTAGATGCTCGATGCCCCATTGCATCTGCTCTCCCGTGATCGGCTTGCCCTTGGCGAAGTGCTCCTGCGCGTTGCGAATCGCCTCGGCCGTGATGATCCCGGCCACGACGCCGCGCGTATGATAGATTGAGCCAATACGGGCCTTGTCGTCCATCTCGCCCTTGCCCTTGTCATAGACGTTTTTCAGAATCTCTTTCATCACGGGGAAACTGGTGCCGGGCAGGTTGAAAGCGGCGGCTATATAGCCCTTGGCCGCATCACCCGCGGGGATCACATCCTCCTCGGCGCCCGACCACCACACGCCCACGATCTTGTTGCGCGGGAACCCGATCTTGGCCGCCGCTTTCAGCGCCACCGGGTTCATCACGCCCCAGCCGCGCAGGATCACCCAGTCGGGCTTGATCTGGCGCACCTGTAGCCATTGCGCCTGCTGTTCGTTACCCGGGTGTGCCACGGCGATATGATGGATCTCAAAGCCGTATTTCTTCGCCTGCACGTCGAGCACCGGGATGGTTTCCTTGCCGTAGGCCGAGTCGTGATAGATGTTCACGATTTTCTTGCCCTTCAGCTTGTCCATCCCGCCTTCTTTCATGCCGATGAACTTGATCTTAACGGTGTTCTGCGACCAGTAGTTCGTGACCAGCGGAAAAACATAGGGGAAGACGCGACCGTCGGAGGCGTCGGCGCGGCCGTAGCCCATGGAGATGAGCGGGATCTTATCCGCGGTGCCCTTCTCGACCAGCGAGTAGGTGATGCCGGTGGAAAGCGGGTGAATGACGGTGGCGCCGGTCGGACCCTTTTTCTTGCTGCGCTCGTAGCATTCGACGCCGCGAGCGTTGTTGTACTCGGTCTCGCATTTCTCCCAGGTGAGCTTGACGCCGTTGATGCCGCCGTCGCGCGTGTTCAGCATTTGGAAGTAATCGATTACCCCGCCGAAAAACCCCGAGCCGCCCGGCGCGTACGGACCTACCCAGTAACCGTTCGCCGGAACGAATTGCTCCATGGCCTGCGCCTGAGCCCCGCCGGCTGCGAGCGTAAGAACCGCAGCCGCAGCCGCCACACCCAGCGGCCGCGCCGCGCGTTTCAGAATTCCCTTGATCATGGCAAGTACCTCCTCAAGTTAATGATTGCCTGCACACGCTGCAGGATGTTCCGGTTGACTGCAGACTACTTCTTAAATATGCAAGTAGTTCTCAATATACTATACGCTAGTTCGGCGCGTCGCAAAAAAGCCAGGAGAAGCCCCGCTTGGTGAATCAATCGGGTCGTCTGCAAAGTGAGTGGGTGATTTTGGGTCATTTTAGATCGATGGGAGCATGCAAGTGAGGGTCTTGGCTCAGGGATCCATACTTTAGCCTGCTGTGAAGACGCCTTGGCGTGGCGACTCCGAGCCCTGGCGTGGCCACTCTGATAAACTGAAATCGGTCAATCGCCCTTTGCTTAGCGAAAGGAAAATGTCATGAGAAGATATGGGACGTTCGTCACGGATGAAGACAAAGCCTTCCTCAGTAGCATCCGCAAGTACATTGACAAGGAGGTCATGCCAGTGCGGATGCAACTGGAGGACGACCTGGCCACCGTCCATCGTATTTACGCTGGTCTTGTCAAACTCGGCGTGCAAAAACGGGGTTTCTCGCCAAGATACGGCGGCCTGGGGATACGTTCGGCGATCGTAGTGTGTGCCATGGCTGAAGAAATCGCGCGCGGCGACAGCGGTCTTTCGATTCATGCCTCGCTTCCCGCCTGGTGCATGGCGGCGGCCATGGGGGGGCAGAACAAGGTGGTCATGGACAAGTTCATCCCCATGTTCTGCGGCGACGAGCCACGCTGCGGCTGCCTAGCCATCACCGAGCCGGCCGGCGGCTGCAACGTCGAAGACGGGGCCGAACGCGGCCGTACCATCCGAACCACGGCCCGGCTGGAGGGGGACGAGTGGGTGATCAACGGCGAGAAGATCTGGCCCAGCGGTGCGAGTATCGCCGACGTCTACTGCGTGGTGTGTACGACTGACCCCAAGCTCAAGGACGATGGGGTCGCGCTGATCTACGTCCCCAAGGATACCCCGGGGTTGTCCTTCGGCAAGCCAGAGATCAAGCTAGGGATGAAGCTCACCGACGTGAATGCGGCCATTTACTTCGACAACGTCCGGGTTCCCCGGAACTATCGAGCGGGAGGGCCGGGACTGGACTGGCAGCTCTTTCGCAACAACCTCAGCTGGGGCCGGCTGTGCAGCGCTCCGCAGACACTGGGCAATGCCCAGGCGGTGCTGGAGACTGTCATCGAATACAGCGGGACGAGATACTACGGCGGCAAGTCGGTACGAAATCATTCCCTGCAGGCGGCCATGATTGCCGACATGGCGGTCGGAATAGAGTCGGCCCGGGCCCACTATCTCCATGTGGCCGCCATGTTCAACGACCGCCAGCAGTTTGGAGGCCTGGGGGAGGATTTCCTCTTGGGCCGGGCGAGCGCAGCGAAGATCCACGCCTGCGACGTCACGGAGATGGTTTGCAACAGGGCCATGGAACTCATGGGGTCCTATGGCTACGTACGGGAGTATCACGTCGAGAAATATCTGCGCGACAGCAAGATCATCCAGCTTTGGCTGGGTGGCGGCCAGTTGGGTCGATTGGACGTGGCGCAGAGTTACTATCCCTACGTGACGCAATGATCTCGAGCGGCGAGGCCGGTGCGCTCTTTCAATCTCGGGAAGCAGTGAAAAACGCTGTCTAGATCGGCCTTGGGGGCGCGACCGGGGCGGCTGTATGCGCCCATGCGCAGGTTTTCGATGATGCGTCGGCCCTCCATGATCTGACAGAGGCCAGGGCGGACGATCTTGTCGGGTTCGATGCCGCTGATTTCCTTACCGTGGAACATGACGCTGCCGCGAGTGAACTTGCCATCCTCGCTCTTGAGCAGGCCGGAGATCGCGTTCAGCGTGGTGAACTTGCCTGCCCCGTTGGCCCCGGGAAGAGCAACGATGCGTCCCTGCTGAACCTAGAGACTGACGCCGTGGAGAACCAGGAGGGTGTTTGCGCATGGGTTTTCCGCGACCACCTCTGCTACAAGGCAAGTAGTTGCTCCAGACGCTCGGCGCTCAGATCGCTGCCGTAATAAAGCTGATCATCTATCTGCAGCACCGGGGTCGAGCGGATGCTCTTGCTCTCGATATACTCCGCCGCGACTTCGTCCATCATCAGATCCTTGGCAACGAAAGCGACGTCATGCGATCTCAGAAATCTCTTCAAGGCTTCGCACGGGGTGCAAAGAGGTGTCGAATAAACGATCACTTTTCGCGTCATGTCGACGCTCATAGTTTTCCTTCGCTCTTGCGTTGGCGATAAGTCTCCTTGGACTTTACCCAATTGTCGTATGCCTCACCCTCGAGGAAAGGTTGCTCCTCGGTAAAGATGGTTTCCTTCCACTTTTCCCCCTTGCTCCACTTGAAGGGCGCCTGCACCGTCGTGCGCGGCCCGTCGGCAGTCTCAAGGAGATCAAGGGCCATAGCGACGATCTGCCGCTGCATGTCGGGTTGATAGGGCTCACCGCAGGGATTGCCAAGAGGAAAGTCGACGAATAAGCACCTGGGCACCCCCGCATGCTCCACGATATCGCGGGCAATCGACATGACCACTGTCGGCAAGCCGTTTTCTTCCAGGTACCGGGCAACCAGACTCACGGTCTGGTGGCACACCGGTCAAACTGGTGTGAGAATGACCGCGTCTACGCCGTCCTCGCGGCAGCGCTTGAGCACTTGCGGCGCATCAACAGTCAGCGTCTTGCGGTGGCTATAAGCGGTATAGACGCCGTGGGCACGCGCCGCTATGCGAGCTATCTTGCCCTGTGCGGCCAACTCGTGCAGCCGCGTGATCGGGAAGTAGCTGTTGACGTCGTCAAGATGCGTCGCATTGCGATCATAGTGCTCCTGCCGGGTATACAAGCGATCTGTTGGCGTGTCGGAAGAAATCGAGTAAACGTTGCCGACCATTAGCTCCGGATCTGTCTTCTGAACTTCGACGTTGTCGTCGCGTACCGCAACGTCGCTGGTCGATACCAATGCCAGCGTGCACTCCGATAGGGGCTTCGTGAGCCTGGCAAACGGGACATCTTCGAAGTGCGCCCACCGGTAGGGTTCCTGGTAGCCCTGAGACTGGTAATAAGCGCGAGTCCGATCAATATACCTGACGTAATCCATGTCACCTCCCTCAAAGCGATTAATCAACAGAGAAACAGGCTCCAGGTCCAGGTAGGTCTCTCAAGAGATCCACACAAGCGCAAAGCGACTCATGGAGTATCGTCGCACACCTTCGACCGCAATCTAGGTTATTGTAAAGTGGATCGCCGAGTCAAGACTACTTACTTCGCCGCTCCGGCACATGCCTCACCACCACCTGCCGCGCCCGGAGGGGCAGTCTCTTGCGCTTGGCGTCAGTGCGGGAATGGCCATAGACGCATCTTCTCCTTCGCGATCTGCCACAGCCTCGCAAGGCCGAGCGGTTCGACGATCAGGAAGAAAATGATCAGCCCGCCGAAAATGATGAGCTCCAGATTCGACACCATTCCCGCGGGCGGTTGCAGCCCGAGCGCGTGTGCCAACGGCTCGGCGTAGGTGTTGAGAAAAATCGGCAGCAGGGTGATGAAGGCGGCGCCGAAAAAGGAGCCGAGGATGCTGCCGACGCCGCCGATGATGATCATGAACAAGACGCGGAACGAAAGGTCGAGGTTGAACGCCTCGGGTTCGACCGTGCCGATGTAGGCATAGGCGTACAGTGCCCCCGCCATGCCGCAATAGAACGAGCTCACCGCGAAAGCGAGCAATTTGGTGTGCATCAGGCGAATGCCGATCACGCCGGCGGCGACGTCCATGTCGCGCACCGCCATCCAGGCGCGCCCGATCGAGCTGCGCACCATGTTCTTGGCCGCGAGCGCCATTAGGACCACGATAGTCAGCACCAGCAGGTATTTCCTCACCGGCGTGTCGAAGACGTAACCCAAAATGACGACCTTCTGCGCGGAAATCACGCCAGAGGAACTAAAGTTGGAGAACCAGCCGAACTTGGTGAGCGCCCAGACCACGAAGAACTGCGCCGCCAGCGTCGCCACGGCCAGGTAGAATCCTTTGATGCGCAGGCTGGGCAGGCCGAACACGATACCCACCAGCGCCGCCATGATCCCGGCGAGCACGAAGCTCACCAGGATGGGCATGCCCGGAACACGCAGCACGAAATTGTAGGCGGCGAATGCGCCCACCGCCATGAACGCCGCCGTGCCGAGCGAAAGCTGCCCGGCATAACCGGTGAGGATGTTGAGGCCCAGCGCCGCCAGCGCGAAAACGAGAAACGGGATCAGGATCCCGCTCAGCCAGTACTGGTTGCCGATGACGGGCACGATCACAAAGGCGAACAGCAAAACGAGGGCGATCCCGATGCGGTCCTGGCGGATCGGGAAGATCTGCTGGTCGGCGGAGTAGGTATCCTTGAACTGCCCGGCGTCGCGGTAGAGCATGTCAGTCAGGCGCCCGGAGCGAGGGTGAGGGAAAAAGGACCATGGTCATACCCGGTCGATGTGCTTCTCGCCGAACAGTCCTTCCGGCCGGATCAGCAGGAAAGCCAGGGCGAGCGCGTACGGGAACCAGATCTCCAGGCCCGCGAGATTGACGCTTACGCCCCACGCTTCGGTCAGCGGCGCGTTCAGAAACTGCGGGATGTAAATTTCCGCCAGTTTTTCCGAGGCGCCGACGATGAGCCCGCCGACGATCGCGCCCGTCACCGACTCGAAGCCGCCGAGGATCAGCACCGGCAGCGCCTTGAGCGCGGTGAAGGTGAGCGCAAACTGCACCCCGTTGCGCGCGCCCCACAACAGGCCCGATACCAGCGCGACGAAGCCGGCTACCGTCCACACGATCGCCCAGATCTGCTGCAACGGGATGCCCACCACCAGCGCCGCTTGGTGGTCATCGGCGACCGCGCGCAGCGCCCTGCCGATGCGCGTCTTCTGGAAAAATAGCGCCAGTCCCGACACCAGGATTCCGGCCACCAGCGCCGAGAACAGATCGAACTGGCTGACGTTGATGCCGGCGTTCGCGGACAGCCATTCGAGCGGCATGTCCTCGATGCCAAGCTCCAGCCCGTGCGGCTGCGTGCCCCATAGCAACTGCGCGAGCCCTTCGAGCACGAAGGCGAGGCCGATGGTCGCCATGAACAGTGTGATCGGCGGCTGGTTCACCAGCGGCCGCAGCACCACCCGCTCGGTGGCGACTGCGAACAGGACCATGGCGCCGAAGGTAATCAGGAAGGCGACCCAGAAATCCAAGCCGCGCTCGATGAGCGAGACGAAGGTGAGCGCGGCGAAAAACACCATCGCCCCCTGCGCGAAATTGAACACGCCGGACGCCTTGTAGATCAGGACAAAACCCAGCGCCACGAGCGAATACATCACGCCGGCGAGCAGTCCCCCGACCAGTACTTCAAGAAAAAATTGCCAGTTCATGTTTCGCCCCGCGTTGTAGGCTCTAACGATACGAGGGGAAATCCCCCGAGGGGACTTCCTTCGGGGCGCATCCCCTCGTGCTCCCCTAAATCAGCCCGATGCAAAATGACTTTTTGCATCGGCTTCTCAATGCGCCACGCCCAGATAGGCGTCGATGACCGCCTGATTGTTCTTGACTGCGTCCGGGGTGCCGTCGGCGATCTTGCGCCCGTAATCGAGCACCACCACGCGGTCGGAAATGTCCATCACCACCCCCATGTCGTGTTCGATCAGCACGATGGTGGTGCCGAATTCGTCGTTCACGTCCAGGATGAAGCGGCACATGTCCTGTTTTTCCTCGACGTTCATGCCGGCCATCGGCTCGTCCAGCAGCAGCAGGCTCGGCTCGGCGGCAAGCGCGCGCCCGAGCTCGACGCGCTTCTGCAGGCCATAGGGCAGGCGCCCGACCGGGGTCTTGCGGATGTGCTCGATCTCGAGAAAATCGATGACTTGCTCGATTTTCTTGCGCTGCTCCAGCTCCTCGCGCCGGGCCGGCCCCCAGTACAGCGCCTGCTGCAGGAAGTTGCATTTCATCTTCAGGTTGCGCCCGGTCATTAGGTTGTCGAGCACGCTCATGCCCTTGAACAGGGCGATGTTCTGAAACGTGCGGCCGATGCCCTGGGCCGCGGCCGCATGCGTGTCCATGTCGTGGCGCGTCTGTCCGTGGAAGGCGATGACGCCTTGCTGCGGGTGATACACGCCGTTGATCACGTTGAGCAGGGAGCTTTTGCCCGCGCCGTTGGGGCCGATGATGGCGCGCACCTCGTGCTCGCGCACGTCGAAGGAAACATCCTGCAGCGCCTTCACCCCGCCGAAGGCAAGCGAGATGCCCTCCAGGCTGAGAATCACGCCGCCGATGTTTCTGCCGTCGCTCATTTCGGGTTTTGCTCAGGCCGCTTTCTTTGACGCCTGGGGCGGAAAGATCTTCGCTTCCATGATGCGCAAGTCGGCGCTTACCTTGCCGCTGCGCCCGTCTTCGAACTTGACCTGCGTCTCGATGAACTGAGAGGGCTTGCCCGAGTAGAGCGCATCGATCAGCACCTGGTATTTCTCCGCGATGAAGCCGCGCCGCACCTTGCGCGTGCGCGTGAGCTCGTCGTCGTCCGGGTCGAGCTCCTTGTGCAGGATGAGGAAGCGGTGCACCTGCGAGTCGCACAGCATGGCATCGTGCGCGAGTTCGGCGTTGGCTTTTTGAACGCACTCGCAAATCAGCCGGTACACCTCCTCGCGCTGCGCCAGGTCGGCGTAGCCGGAGTAGGCGATGTTGCGCCGTTCGGCCCAGTTGCCGACCGAGCCCATGTCGATATTAATGAAGGCGCACACCATGTCGCGGCGGTCGCCGAAGGCCACCGCCTCCTTGATGTGGGAGAAGAACTTGAGCTTGTTCTCGATGTAATTGGGCGCGTAGATGGCGCCGCTCGCCATCTTGCCCACGTCCTTGGCGCGGTCAATGATCTTGAGGTGGCCGTCCTCGTCGAAAAAGCCGGCGTCGCCGGTGTGGAAGTAGCCCTCGGCGTCGATCGACTCCGCGGTCGCGTCGGGACGCTTGTAATACCCCTTGAGCATGGCCGCGCTTTTCACCAGCACCTCGCCGTTGTCGCCGATCCTGACCTCCACCCCGGATATCGGCTTGCCCACGCTGTCGAACTTGATCTCGCCGTCGGGCTGCAGGCACACCGCGGCGCAGGTCTCGGTCGAGCCGTACAACTGCTTCAGGTTGATGCCGATCGAGCGGTAGAAGCGGAACAGGTCGGGGCCGATCGCCGCGCCGGCGGTGTAGGCGACGCGGATGCTGTTCATACCGAGCACGTTGCGCAGCGGCCCATAGACGAACAGGTTGCCGAGCGCGTAGAGCAGGCGGTCGCCGGTTGGAACACCGGACCTGCCGTCGAGGATCTCGGCGCCGCAGCGGCGCGCCACTTCCATGAAGTAGTGGAACATCCCGCGCTTGATCGCGCTCGCGTCCTCCATGCGGATCATCACCTGCGTCAATAGGTTCTCGAATACCCGCGGCGGGGCAAAATAGTAAGTTGGTGCGATCTCCCGCAGGTCGGTCATCACCGTGTCACCCGATTCGGGGCAGTTGATGGTGAACCCGGCAACCAACGCCTGGCCGTAGGAGAACAGGTGGTCGCCGACCCAGGCCATCGGCAGGTAGGAGAGGATATTGTCTTTGGCACCGAGATGGTCGAAATCGACGCCGCTCCTTGCCGCGACGATGAACGCGGCGTGGGTCAGGCACACGCCCTTGGGCTTGCCCGTGGTGCCCGAAGTGTAGAGTATGATCGCCACGTCGTCTGCATTGCCCTGCGCGATTTCGGCGTCGAGGAATTCGGGATGGTTGCGCATGTGGGTGCGGCCCAGTTGCTGAATCGCGTCCAAGCCATGCAGGAAATGTTGATGGTAGTGCCGCATCCCGCGCGGCTCGTCGTATATGATGTGCTCAAGCTGCGCGCATTGCTCCTTGACCTCGAGCAGCTTGTCCACCTGCTCCTGGTCTTCCACGATGGCGAACTTGATCTCGGCGTCCTGCAGCACGAACAGCAATTCCTGCGCCACCGCGTCCTGATACATGGGTACCGGCACGCCACCAAGGCACTGCGCCGCCGCCATGGCCCAATACAGGCGCGGCCGGTTGTCGCCGATGATCGCGAGGCTGTCGCCGCGCTTGAAGCCAAGTTCGGCCAGACCGCAAGCAAGTGCGCGCACTTCGTCCGAGACCTGTCCCCAGGTCCAGGTCTGCCAGATGCCTAGGTCTTTCTCACGCATCGCCGGCTGATCGGCGCGCACCGCCGCCTGATGCAGCAGCAGCCGCGGAAACGTAGCCGTAGACCCATCCGACATTGGATCCTCCTCCAACGCGTTGCGCTTCGTCCGAAAGCGTTCTCGTTCTTATGGTAGCGTAAACGCTTTCGTCTACATAATTGTGAGGAAAATAGGTTCAATTCCGCGAAACCCGGTATCCATCCGGGGTTGCGGATCGTGGGAACAATTTAACACTGAAGGTTCTCAATAAGCGCGGCCCTGCCCCGCATGATTTCCGGCGGCACGCCCGCCGCCGCGCTTCGGCGAATTCCCGGATGCGCAGCGCTCATTCCCGATCGGCTGCCACGATATCGATAGCGCGCAAGGCCGCCTCGCGGTAATCCAGTTCGCCCCGCCGCAATGCCTCGCACAAGGCCTCCAGCTCCGGGGAGGATCGGCCCACGATCCGTGCCCGCAACTCGTCCGCCGCCAGGCTGGCTAGTACTCGTTTGAGCCGCGGCAACGCCCCGGCCCTGAAATCCGCACCGGCCTGGGCGTGATGGGCCTCGATGGCCTCGGCGAGTTGTTTCACCCCGACGCCGGTGGTGGCCACGGTGCGGACCACCGGGGGAACCCAGGAAGCTTGCGCCCGTAAAGAAAGCATGGCGAGCAACTCGCGCTCGGTGCGGTCGGCAAGCGGCGAGTCGCTCTTGTTGACCACGAAGATGTCGGCGATTTCCAGGATTCCGGCCTTGATCGCCTGTATGTCGTCGCCCAGTCCCGGCGGGCACACCACGATGCGGGTGTGCGCGATGTCCGCGATCTCCACTTCCGACTGACCGGCGCCGACGGTTTCCACGATCACGACGTCGAACCCCGCGGCGTCCAGCACGTCCACCACCCGCGCCGCGGAGCGGCACAGCCCTCCGAGGTGGCCGCGCGAGGCCAGGGAGCGGATGAACACCCCTTCGTCCGCTGTGTGGTCTCCCATGCGGATGCGGTCTCCCAGCACGGCTCCGCCGCTGATGGGGCTCGATGGGTCCACCGCAATCACGCCTACCCGCTTGCCCTGTTTGCGGAGTTCGCCGATCAGCGCATTTACCAGAGTGGACTTGCCGGCGCCGGGAGGTCCGGTGATGCCGAGCACCCGTGCCCGGCCCAAGTCGGAGTGCACGGCCCTGAGCAGCGCCGCGCCTTCCGCCCAATCGTTTTCGACCGCGGTAATCGCTCGGGCGATGGCGCGCCGCTCGCCGGCGGCCATCCCTGAAATGAGTACGGTAGCGAGGTCAGGCCGCGAATCCATGTTTCTTTACCCCAGATATCCGAGTGGAAAAAATGCAACAACCGGTTTTGTCGCCTCTGCAATCTATTTCCTTGCCTGCGATTCTCATATCCGCGCTTTTCCCTTAATAGATAAATAATTTTCGAGGGCCTCTAAAAACTTCATCATGTTCATGGTTCGAGCGGCCTGTCCTGAGCGAATCCAAAGGGCTCACCGCGAACGTAACAAATGAAATATCAAGAAGACGTTGCCCATTGGCGATTCAGACGCACCCCCGACCACCTTCACCGATGTCAATCCCCATCTCGGCGATCTTGCTTGTCGCATGATCGACGATGCGCGCCAATCAGGCTGGCGGGAGGGACGCCGCAACACGCGTGCAATAGATACTCCTTCAGAAGTCATTTCGTCAATATCTTGTCTCGACGCAGGCTGCGTGCCTTGGCCGCGAGTTCCCGCACCGCTACGGCGATTCCTTCGAGCGCCGCCCCCGGATGGAATACCTGCGCCACCCCCGCGTCGAGCAGCAGCTTTTCGTCTTTCGGCGGTACGATCCCGCCGACAATCACCTGCATATCCCCCATGCCGGCTTCCCTGAGCGCCTCCATCAGCTTGGGAACCAGCAGATGATCGGTCGCCAACGATGAAATACCGATCACGTCGGCGTCTTCTTCCGTCGCCAGCTTGACCACCCCATGAATATCTTGCCACGGCGGCGTATAAACCACTTCCATGCCGGCGTCGCGCAAGTACGCGGCCACGACCCGGCTGCCGCGGTCGTGACCATCAAAGCCCATCTTGGTCACAATGACCTTCGGTGGTTGCTTGCTCAGCTTGCTCATGTTGATGCCTCCCTCAGCCGTTTTGCAAATCTCATCCTTGCGCCTCCTTCAGCAGTTTCACAAACTTGCGCGCCAGGCTCTTCGGCGTCTCCCTGCCCGCGGGGTCAAACCATAGGCGCGCCCAGTTGAGCGCCCCGAGCAGCAAGAGACGCAGGGTCTTGCGATCGGTGCCAACCGGCAGCGGCAGCGCGGCAATCAGTTCCTTGAACACTTTTTCATGCTCCGCGCGCACGGTATTGAGCCGCCCCATGGCGGCACGGACATCCTTGGGCAGCACGCTAATCAGAACCTGGGCATAGTGGCTGCGGCGTAGCAAGGTCTCCAGATGGGCCGCACACGCCGCTTCAGTCCGTGCCCAAGGATCGGTTTCACGGTGAATCGCCTCCACCACGGCAGCGTGGATCTCTTCGACCCCGCGTTCGTACACGGCCACGAGCAAATCTTCCTTAGCGGCAAAGTGGTAATAGAGCGAACCGGGCTGCATGTCGCAGGCCTCCGCGATTTCGCGCATTGAACTCCCCGAGTAGCCGTGCTCGGCGAAAATCCGTGCCGCAGCATCCAACACCACCGGCGATCGATTATCTACCCGCGGACCGCGCAACGACTTCGCCGCCATTTTCTTCTCCATAATTATTGAGCTTTCCGTAACAAATGACAAACCTGATTCGATAGTGTCATTCCGAGGGCAAAGCCCGAGGAATCTGCTTTTGGAGGTGAAAACAGCAGATTCCTCGCTGCGCTCGGACAATAGTTTGGCGAACGGTGTCGCGTAATTTGGAAAGATCAATAATGATTCGGATGGTCTTCTTGATGTCGACCGGCGGCAGGGGAGCGGCGCAACGGGCACGCCGCGGGAAGCTGCTCATCTTGCGTTTGACTCCACGCGGGTTACGCCGGCGACGACTGGAGGCTGCTCGCTCCTGCAGAATCTCCTCGAGCACGCGCTCATGAAACGCTTTTCGGTCCACGGGAGGGGATTTCGCGTGGAAGGCAGACAGCTTGGGCCGCACCGCGGGCGCCGCCGAATTCGCGTATCCTCCCGCCTGCATGGCTACCCTCTATCTGGTCCGTCACGGCCAGGCCTCCTTCGCCGCTGAGAACTACGACCGCCTGAGCGAGCTCGGCCGGCGGCAGTCGGTCTGGCTCGGCGAATATTTCGCCGAGCGCGGCATCGTATTCTCGCGCGCGGTCTGCGGCACGTTGGAGCGGCAGCGCCAGACGGCGCGCGCGATCCTCGAAACGATGGGTTCGGCGCTGACGGCCGCGGAACATCCCGACTGGAACGAGTATTCGGGCGAAGCGCTGTACCAGGCCTACCTCGGCGACGAATGGTCACAGGCTCGCGCCAAAGGCGACGTACGCTCGGTTTACCGCACCATCAAGGCGGCGCTGGCGGCATGGTCGGAAGACAAGCTGCAAGGGCCGCTGCCCGAAACCTGGCGCGACTTCGGCGAACGCATTGCCGCGGCCATGCAAAGCG
>Ga0082335_1005091_pt1 | contig 18671 bp, 23 predicted proteins | sample Subgrocontami58m_FD_72375 | JGI IMG/M metagenome (GOLD analysis project Ga0082335, IMG submission 72375) | Subsurface groundwater microbial communities from S. Glens Falls, New York, USA - GMW37 contaminated, 5.8 m (SPADES assembly) (version 2) ... | reverse complement strand
CGGCCCGGTCGGGCTTATGCTCTGCGCCTGCGTCGCCGCCGCGGGCGGGTGGCCGGTCGGCGTCGGCGGCCGCCCGGAGCGCCGCGCGCTCGCGCCCGCGTTCGGCGCGCAGCCGGGCGACGGCCGGGACGCCGATGTCGTCATCGAGGCGGCTGGCACGGAAGAGGCCTGGAGGCAGGCGGTCGAGCTCGTCCGGCCGGGCGGCACGGTCGTCTTCTTCGGCGGGTTGCCGCGCGAGACGGACCTGCCGGTGGCGAGCTACCGGCTCCACTACGAGGAGCTGACGCTGCGCGGCGCCTTCCACCACGCGCCGCGTCACGTCCGCGCCGCGCTCGCGTTCCTCGCGAGCGGCGCCTACCCGTGGGAGCGCCTGATCACCCACCGCGTCGGGCTGGAGGGAGTCGCCGCGCTGCTCGCGGACCCGCCGCGCGACTACCTCAAGGCCGCCGTCTACCCGTAGTCAGGGCGCAACCGCGAGCCCGGCCTCCGTGGCTGCGCGGGCGAGCGCGACGTCCCAGGTCGCGAGCACCGGCGCCCTCGACAGCAGCGCCGACGCAAGCTGAACGGCGTCGCCGGCCCGCAACCCGTGCGCCTCGGCGAGCTCGCCCGCCGACTGTGCAAGCGCCCCGTCGAGCTCGATCACGTCGATCTGCTCCCAGAGGGATTCCAGCTGCTCCCGCGCCCGCAGATGGCCCGTTCGTGAGAGCCGTCGCGAACGCCGAGCGGCCGCGACGGCCGCCCGGGCCTCGACATACGTCAGGCGCGAGGACAGAAGAGGCGACTCTCTGCCCCAGACGGCGTAGGCAGCATCGCTCGCCTCGTCCCGGAGAACGAGCTTGGCCAGGGCCGACGTGTCGACGTAGAGGCTCAGTACCGGGACGAGCGTCGCTGCTCGAGGACGATGTCCGAGAGGCTGCCGCCGTCGCGCATTCGGGGCAGCTTGGCGAGGTCGATCGGCCTCTTGGGCCTCTTCGCAGGCGTTACGCGACCCTCCGCGATCAGCCGCGCCAGGGTGTCCATGCCGTCGGGCGCGCTGATCCGGGCCACGGGCCTGCCCCGCTCGGTGACGATCACGTCCTCGCCCGCCTTCACGCGGTCGAGGAAGGAGCTGAGCTTCGCGCGCAGCTCGCGGACGCCAACTTCCACGGTCACGAGCTTAGTGTACACCTCCGCCCCGCGAAAGTGTCCACAAAGGACTAGGCTCGCTCGACGCGCGAGCCGCCGACGATCGCCTCGCGGCCGCCCGTGAGGCGGACGAGCGCCTTGCCTTTGCCGTCGTAGTCGGGCGACCAGACGAGGAGGGTCGCCTCCGCGCCGGCGACACGGCACGGCTCGTCGAGCGGGGGCGCGATCCCGCGCCAGTAGAGGACGAACGGGTTGGCCTCCCACTCGCGGCCGATCGTCGTCTCGTCGGTGTGCCCGGGCAGCACGCGCACCTCGGGCGGCAGCGCGAGCAGCACGTCGAGCACCGAGTGGCGCACCTGCGCGACGTCGCCGCCGCCGACTGCGTCGCGGAAGAGCGTGTCCCCGGTGAAGCAGGCGATCCCGTTCACGAGGAACGAGACCCCGTCGTCCGAGTGGCCGGGAGTCGGCAGCGCCTCGATCCGCAGGCCGCCCGTCTCGAGCCGGCCGCGGGCGATCTCGACGCCGTAGCGGGCGACCAGCTCGTCGTTCCCGGCGACGTGATCGGCGTGGCCGTGCGTCACCAGCAGGTGCGTCACGGTCAATCCCTCGCGCTCGACGATCTCGTGCAACGGGTCGAGCGGCGCGCCGCTGTCCACGAAGACGGCCGTCCCGCTCGGCCCGTCGGCGACGAGGTAGGCGTTCGAGAGCCAGTCGGGGTGCAGCGAGCGCTCGATCAGCATGGCCGTACGCTACTGCGTGAGCGCGGCCCGCAGCCAGCCGTCCGGCGGAATCCCCGCGAAGCCCTCCTCGGTGCGGTAGACGCGGCAGGCGAGCGCGAAGTCGCGCCGCTCCTCTGCTCCGGGCTCGACGTCGCACCCGTCCACCCGAACCGTTGGCGACCCGAGAAAGCGCAGGCGGGCGGCCTCCTCCTCGCTCGCCACCCGCACGAGCCGGACGTCGACCTCAGCCCCGAGCTCCCGCGCGAGCCGGTCAACCGCCGTCGCCACGGGCGGCCAGTTCGGGCAGTCGTCGAAGTAGAGGATTTCGACGAGCCGGCTCACGACGCGGCCATCTGCTCCCAGAGCGGCCTGTTGCGTTCCGCCGGCAGCCCGCGCAGGCGGAAGAGCGCACGCACGAAGGCCGTCTCCGCCAGCGTGGCCTCCCGCACCGCCGCGAGCGCCGCCTCGGCGCGCGCGTCGACGCGCACCGAGTGGCGCTCGCGGACGTGATACGCGGGGAGGGCGTCCTCGACGGAGACAGCGCCTCCCTACATCCTCGGCTCGTAGGCCTTGCCCGGCGTGCCGCCGACGCAGAGCATCGTCACGCCCTCGTCGGTGGTGATCGTCCGCTTCTGTCTCGAGCCGACGCGGGCCAGCGTACCGCGGGTCAGCTCCCAGCTCTCGCCGCCCGCATGGAGCGTCGCCTTGCCCTCCAGGACGACGTAGACCTCCTCCTGCCCGTCCTCGGCGTGGTCATGCTCCGGGTAGGAGTCGTACCCCGCCGGCAGCCGCTCGATGTTCATGCCCCAGGCCGTCACCCCGAGCGACTTGCGGGCGAGCACGAAGCCGCCGTCGTGCACCGACTCCATCTCGTCGATGCCCATCACCGTCACGTTCGCCATCTCTTCCTCCCTTGAGCGGGGGTCGCTGCTGTTGAATCTACCCATGCTACGACGGGTCACGACGATCGTCCTCGTGGGGCTCACGTTCGTTACGGCCTCGGCGGCGGCCGAGCAGCCGCGCGTGCTCGTCGTTCCGCCCTTCCCGCTCGAGCGCTACGCGGGCCAGGGCGCGGTCGGACTGCTCGTCCCCGGAGCCGGGCCGAACGTGACGCGGGACGGCGCGCTCGCCTCGCTGCTCACGGGCAAGGTGCGCTCCTCGCTCCTCGGCGGCGTGCGGGTGGGCGAGCAGCTGATCCGGCTCGGGGTGGGCACCGGGCCGACCGTCTATGTCTCGCTGCCGCCCCCGGGCCGGAGCGAGAACGACCGCCGCTACCCGATCGCAGTGGTCGGCGGCGGCTTCCGTGGTCTGCTCGTATCGGACTCGACGCGCATTCCGGGACTCGTCTCGATCGTGGACGTCGCGACCGGACGGCTCGCATGGCGCGCCGACGACGGCGCGGTGGCGACGCTCGAGCGGCTCGACCGCCGGATCGAGCGCAACGACCGCTGGCGGCTGCCGGCGACGATCGCCGTCGCCACGGCGCTGATCGCGCTCGGCGTCCTGCGGTCGAGGTGGGCGCCGCGGGCGCTCCTCCTGGCGCTCGCGCTCAACCTCTGGCTCGAGCCGTGGCTCGCCGCGCTCGCGGCGGCGCTCGCGCTCGCGCTCCCGCTCGGCGCCGCCTGCGCGGCGGTGCTCGCCGCCTACCTCGTCTCGCTGGGCCTGGACGGGCAGACGGTGGCGCTCTCTCCGCTCGGCCCCTCGCAGGCTGGCCGGTTCTACGGCGTCAACAACCTCCTGGAGACCCTCATGCTCGCCGTCGCGCTGCTCGGCGTCGCCAGGCTCGGGCGCACCGGGGTCGCCGTCGCCGCGCTCGCGCTCGTCGCGGTCGCCGGCAACCACTTCGGAGCCGACGGCGGCGGCCTCGTCGTCCTCCTCGCCGGCCTGATCGTCCTGGTGCTGCGGTTGCGCGGTGCGGCGTTGACACCTCGCCGACTCGCGCTCGCCGCCGCCGCGACGGTCGCGCTGGGGCTCACGCTCGCCGGCGTGGACGCCGCGACCGGCGGCTCCTCGCACGTCACGCGCGCGCTCGGCGACGGGCCGCGCGCCCTCGCGGGCGACCTCGGCGACCGGCTCGAGCTCTCCGTCCGCCGCACGGTCGAGTCTCCGGGGCCGCTGGCAGTCGCGCTCGGGTCGCTGGCGCTCCTTGGTCTCGTCGCGACGCGGCGCCCGCGGACACCGGTCACGGACGCGCTGCTCGTCGCCCTCGCCGTCTCGCTGCTCGTCAACGACTCGCCCTCCGACGTGCTCGGGATCGGCGCCGCGGCGGCGATCGCGCTGCGACGGTTCGAGCGCACCACGTCCGGTGGAGGCCTATAAACTCACGCCCCATGCGCCGCGCAGCCCTCATCACGATCCTCGCCGCGGTCGCGCTCGGCCTCGCCGGCTGCGGCGGCGCCGAGGAGGTCGGCGCCCTGCCGGAGACGGTGGTCGGCTCGGTGCCCAAGGCGACAACGGCAGGGCCGACGACGACGCTGAAGGGGAATGCGGAGGCCGGCAAGGACGTCTTCGCCGCAAAGGGCTGCGGCGCCTGCCACACGCTCGCCGCCGCAGGCTCGTCGGGCGCCGTCGGCCCGAACCTGGACGAGACAAAGCCCGCCTTCGACCTCGTCGTCGACCGCGTCATGAACGGCCGGGGCGCGATGCCGCCGTTCAAGGGCCAGCTCTCCGAGCAGGAGATCGCCGACGTCGCGGCCTACGTGGCCGAGTCCGCCGGCAGCTGATCCTCCCGGCCGACTTCCCGCGGCGCGTCGAGGCGCTCGCCTGCGACCTCGACCGGACGCTGATCGCCGAGGACGCCGAGCTGCGGCCGCGCACGATCGCGGCGATCGGCGCCGCACGCGCGGCCGGCATCCTCGTGATCGTCGTCACCGGGCGCATGTTTCGCTCGGTGCGGCCCTACCTCGAGCGCGCCGGAATCGAGGAGCCGGTCGTCTGCTACCAGGGCGCGGCGGTCGTCGAGCCGGGAAGCGGCCGCTTCCTGCTGCACGAGCCGATCCCGCTCGAGCTCGCGCGCGAGGCGATCGCGGCGGTCGAGGCCGAAGGGCACCCGCTCAACTGCTACGTGGACGACGAGCTGTACGTCGCCGAGGACACGCACTGGTCGCGGGCCTACGCCGACTTCCAGCACATCCCCGTGACCCCGGTCGGGCCGCTGCTCGACTGGCTGACGCAGCCGCCGACGAAGCTCGTCGCCGTCGGCGATCCCGGCGAGCTCGACGCGCTCGCGGCCAGGCTGCGCGCGCACTTCGACGGCCGGCTGTACATCTCCAAGTCTCTCCCCTACTTCCTCGAGCTGGCGAGCCCGCTCGTCTCGAAGGGGAGCGGGATCGCGTTCGTCGCCGAGCGGCTCGGCTTCTCGGCGGCGGGCACGGTCGCCTTCGGCGACGGCGAGAACGACGCCGAGCTGCTCGACTGGGCGGGCTACGCGATCGCAGTGGGGCACGCCCACCCCGCGCTGCGGACGCGCGCCGACTGGGCGTGCCCGGGGCCGGAGGTCGAGGGGGTCGCCCAGGTGGTCGAAGCCCTTCTAGACTCCGGGGCATGATCGATCTCAAGGCGGCGCGCTCGGATCCCGACGGCTATCGCGCCGCGCTCGCGCGCAAGGGCGCCGCGGAGGCCTTCGACGCGCTGCTCGCCGCCGACGAGCGCTGGCGCGCGCTCGTGCCCCGCGTGGACGAGCTGCGCGCGGCGACGAAGCTGAAGGGCAAGCCGACGCCGGAGCAGCTCGCCGAGGTGCAGGGCGTGAAGGACGAGCTGAAGGCGGTCGAGGCGGAGATCGCCGCCGCCGAGGCCGAGCGGGACGCCGCGCTCGAGCCCGTCCCGAACCCGCCCCATTCCACGGCTCCTGACGGCATGGCCGAGGAGGACGCCGTCGAGATCTCCCGCTGGGGCGAGCCGCCTGCGCTCACCGAGCCGAAGGAGGCAACCGAGATCGGCCGCTTCGACATGGAGCGCGCCGCACGCGTGTCCGGCTCCCGCTTCGGCTACCTGATCGGGGACACGGCCCTGCTCGCCATGGCCCTCTACCGGATGGCGCTCGACCACCTGCACGCGCACGGCTTCACGCCGGTGATCCCGCCCGTGCTCGTGCGCGAGGAGGCGATGTACGGCACCGGCTTCTTCCCGACCGACCGGGTCAACATCTATGGGATCGAGAGCGACGGCCTCTACCTGACGGGCACCTCGGAGGTTGCGCTCGCCGCCCTGCACATGGGCGAGATCCTCGAGGGCGGCGAGCTGCCGCTCCGCTACACCGGCTTCTCGACCTGCTTCCGCCGCGAGGCGGGCGCCGCCGGCAAGGACACCCGCGGCATGTTCCGCGTCCACCAGTTCAACAAGGTGGAGATGTTCGTCTACATGGCGCCCGAGGGCTCGTGGGCCGAGCACGACCGGCTGCTTGCGCTCGAGGAGGAGTTCCTCCAGCGCCTCGGGCTGCCGTACCGCGTGATGAACATCGCCGCCGGCGACCTCGGCGCCTCGGCCGCGAAGAAATACGACATCGAAGCGTGGTTCCCGGCGCAGGAGCGCTACCGCGAGGTCACCTCCTGCTCGAACACGACGGACTTCCAGGCGCGGCGGCTCGGCATCCGCTACCGCGGCGAGCGCGGCGTCGAGCCGGTGCACACGCTGAACGGGACGATGGTCACCGACCGCGCCGCGCTCGCGATCCTCGAGTGCTTCCAGGGCGAGGTGCCGGACGCGCTGCGCGCCTACGGCGCACCCGAGCGGATCTCCCGTTAGCGGCGACCTCGCCCGCGCGCTCGCCTTCCTGCGCCGCGTGTACACCGGCCGCGCGGGGCGGGTGGAGGAGCACCCGTGGGGGATCGCGATGCTGACGGACGACCTGCCGCGCGTCTGGGACGCGAACTTTGTCCTGGCCGACCGCTGGGAGGGCTCGGCCGCCGAGCTCGCCGCCGAGGCCGACCGCGTCCTGGGAGCGGCGGGCCTGCGCCACCGCAAGGTCGCGATCCACGACCAGGCGCTCGGCGCGCGGCTCTGGCCGGAGCTGCCGGCCGGCTCATGGCCGTTCCACGACCGCTACCTCGTGCTGGCGCACCGGCGGAAGCCCGACCGGCTCGGCGATCCCGCGCTGGAGGTCGCCGAGCTCGACCTCGACTCCTACGTCCGCGTGCACGAGCCGGTCGTCCGGGCCGAGCCGTACGGCTCCGACGAGGAGACGGTGCGCCAGCTCCTCGAGCTGCCGCGCCGGACCGCGGCGGCAATCGAGGCGCGGCTCTTCGCCGGCCTCGTGGACGGCGAGCCCGTCGCGTACGCCTCGCTCCTGCTCGATGGCGCTGTCGCCCAGATCGAGGACGTGGCGACGCATGCCGAGCACCGTGGCAAGGGGCTCGCGCGGGCCGTCGTGCTGCGCTGCCTCGCGGAGACCCGGCGCGCCGGAGCCGAGCTCGTGTGGCTCGTCGCCGACGACAAGGACTGGCCGAAGGAGCTTTACGCCCGCCTCGGCTTCGACCCGCTCGGAGTCGAGACGATGTTCGGCCGCCCGGCCGAGTAGGGCATCATGCCCCTCGGCGGGGTGCCGGAGCGGTCCTACACGGGGGAACCCGTGGTTCCCCCGTGGGCCCCCTCCTCCACGCCTCTCGCCACAGGCCGGCGCTGGGCTGCGCCGGGCCAAGCCCGGCTCCGCCGCACACCGCGGGCGCTCGCTCCGACAGAATGACGAGCGGCGGGGTGCCGGAGCGGTCGAACGGCGCGGTCTTGAAAACCGTTGGGCGCGCAAGCGTCCCGTGGGTTCGAATCCCACCCCCGCCGCTGCGTTTCAGCGTACGACGCCGGTGAACGACGCCGTAAACGACGACGCCGGGCACCGGCGGAGGACGCTGGTGGCTTCCGGCAGCGAGTGGCGGAAGGTGCCGGCGATCTTCGTTGCCTGCCACCCTCCCAGGTACCAGGCCGCCGCGGTCACGCGCAGCCGCACGTCGGCCGTCCCGGAGACGGCGGTGACCGCGCACTGGTACAGCGTCGCCTTGCCGCGGCCGGTGTAGCTCGCCCCCGTGCGCGCGAGCCGCAGCTCCGGCTTATGGATGCCGCTCGAGAAGATGAGCTGCCCGAACAGAAGCCTCGCGCCGCACGGGCCGTCCGCACAGAGCGACGCGAACTCCCAGGAGGCCGAGTGGCGCTCGCCGGCGCGCCAAGGCGCGGACTTCGTTGAGGAGGTGACGCGCAGCGTCAGCTTGAACTTGCCCAGCAGACGCGCCTCCGAGAGCGGGCGCACAGGGACGACGATCCGGAGCGAGCGCACGCCGGAGGCGAGCCCGGGGTCGCAGATCCAGGAGCTGGCCTGCCAGTACGCCGTCCCGGTGAAGTACTTGTCGATGGTCGTGCGGGCCTCCCAGACCGACGGATCGGAGGTCGCCCGAAACTCCCCGAGGCCGAGGTCGCTGCTGATGTACCCGCACGAGCTGCTTCTTACCGCCGCCGAGCGGCTGACGTGGAGATACACCTTCTCGCGCGGCGCGGTGCTGACATAGCGGACCCGGAACACGATCTCGACTCCGGTCTCGCCGGTCGTGAACGCCTGGCCCTCGGCGGGCTCGAGTAGCTCGGGCGCCCGAGCGTCCTGGGCAGGCCCCACGCCCGCGGAAACCATCACCGCGACGGTGACCGCGAGCAGAACGCGCGCGCGCCTGACCACCAAGACCTCCGGTCGTGTGCCTCAAGCCTCGCACGTGCTCTCATTCCGGCCATCGGCGAAGGCCCCGAGGACAGCTGCCCGGAACTACGGATAGGTTCCTGCGGTGAGCACGTTCCAGGAGCTGAAGACCGTCGTCCAGGGCCTGCTGAACGAGGTCGGCGGTCCCGGCGTCGCGCTCGGAGTCGTTCACGACGGCACCGTCGAGAAGGCGCGCTTCGGGATCACGAGCGTGGACAACCGCCTGCGGGTGACCAACGGAACGCTCTTCCAGATCGGATCGATCACGAAGACGTACACCGCGACCGCCGTCATGCGACTCGTCGAGCAGGGCGTGCTCGACCTCGACGCCCCGGTTCGCACCTACCTCCCTTCCCTCCGTCTCGCGGACGAGGACGTCGCCGCGCGCGTGACGCTGCGCCACCTGCTCACCCACACCGGCGGCTGGATCGGCGACTTCTTCGACGACTTCGGCTGGGGCGACGACGCGCTCGCGCGGATGGTCGAGCAGGTCGCCGGACTGCCGCAGCTGACGCCGCTCGGCGAGCTCTGGTCGTACAACAACTCCGGCTTCTACGTCGCCGGGCGCGCGATCGAGGCCGTCACCGGGAGGACGTTCGAGGAGGCGCTGCGCGGGCTCGTACTCGAGCCGATCGGCCTCGCGCAAACGTTCTTCTTTCCGTGGGAGGTCGTCGTCGAGCGCGTGGCGGCGGGCCACCATGTGCGGGACGGCGTCTTCGAGGTCGCGCGGCCCTGGGCGGTCGGGCGGGCGGCGCACCCGGCCGGCGGCATCGTGCAGAGCCTCGACGACCTGCTCCGCTACGCGCGCTTCGTCATGGGCGACGGCGCGCCGCTCCTCTCCCCCGCCTCCGTGGCGGAGATGCGGCGGCCGCAGATGTTCACCGGCGACGCCGAGATGGGCCTCGCGTGGTTCCTGCGCGACGTCGGTGAGGCGAAGCTCCTCGTCCACGGCGGCGGCACGAACGGCCAGCTCGCCCAGCTCGTGGTCGCGCCGGAGCGGCATTTCGCCTTCGCGCTGCTCGTCAACTGCTCGTCCAACCCGGTGCTCCCCATCGCTGCGCTGCGCGCTGCATTGCGCCTCTACCTCGACGTCGAGGAGGCGCAGCCGGAGCCGGTCTACCTGCCGCAGTCCAGCCTCGAGGAGTACGCCGGCGTCTACGACGCGCCGCTGACCGAGATCACGCTCAGCGTCGGCGAGGACGACCTCCAGGGCGAGCTGCTCCAGGAGACGCGCATGAAGGGCGGCTTCCCGAAGCCGGACTCCCCGCCCGCGCCGTCGCCGGAGCCGTTCCCGCTCGCCTTCTTCGACCGCGACCGCGTCGTTGCCACGGCAACGCAGCTGCGGGGCACGAAGGGGGACTTCATCCGCGATGCGGGCGACAACGTCGCCTGGTACCGCAGCGGCGGACGCGTCCACCGGCGGCTGCCCGGCTAGGTCTCGAGCACGACGTGCACCTCGCCGGGGCCGTGCACGCCGACGGCGAGGCGCTGCTCGATATCGGCGCTGCGGCTCGGGCCCGTGACGATCGCGAGCGCGCTCGGCAGCTCGGGACCGAGCTCGGCGAAGAGCTCCGCGAGGCCGGGAAGGATGTCCTCGATACGTAGAAGCGCCACGTGCGTCCACGGCAGGAGCGAGCGGGCGCGCGGCTCGTCGGGCGCGGCGGCGAGCACGACCGAGCCGGTGTCGGCAAGCCCGTAGAGCGCGCGTGAGACGCCGACGTCGCCGGCGAGGTCCGGCGGCGCGCCGCGGTGGACGTGGGCGCCGGAGGCCTCCGCAGCGGCGACGAACCGCTCGACGAGCGCTGCTCCGCGCCCGGTGCGGAGAGGCGGAAGCTCGGGCTCGGGCACCTCCGGTCGCCCGGCGGCGCGGATCGGCGCCAGGAACTCCTCGCGCGTGCTCACCGGCGCCGGTCCCGGTAGCGGCGGCGCGCGAGCCGGGGCAGCGCCCTCCCGGCCCTCGCCCAGACGCGCCCGGGCCCGGCGACCGCGCCGAAGCGCTGCCCGAGCCGCGCCGCGCGCGTGGTCAGCCGGTAGCTCCACGGCCGCGACCAGACGAGCGACCAGAGCGCGAAGGCGAGGCGCTCGCGGCGCGACGCGACCCCCTCGGCGACGAGGTCGCGCCGGAGGTCGAGCAGCAGCTCGTGCAGCGGGATCTTGACGGGGCAAGCTTCGGTGCAGGCACCGCAGAGCGAGGAGGCGTGCGGCAGAGCGGGTGCCTGCGCCAGACCGGCGAGCAGCGGCACGAGCACGGCCCCCATCGGCCCGGAGTAGACGTCGGAGTACGCGTTCCCGCCCGCCTTGCGATACACGGGGCAGACGTTCAGGCAGGCGCCGCAGCGGATGCACGAGAGCATCGTCCGGTAACGGCCGCGCACGAGGTTCGTCCGATCGTTGTCTATAATGACAACGTGCGATTCCTCCGGACCGTCCTCCTCGCCGTCGCGGCGTGGGCCCGTCAGCAGCGTCGTGTAGACCGTGAGTGGCTGGCCGGTGCCGCTGCGGGCCAGGAGCTGGAGCAGGACGGCAAGCTCGGCCGTCGTCGGCACGACGCGCTCCATCCCCAGCAGCGAGATGCAGACCCGCGGCAGCGAGCTGACGAGGCGGCCGTTGCCCTCATTCGTGACGAGGCAGATCGAGCCGGTCTCGGCGACGGCGAAGTTGGCGCCGGTGATGCCGACGTCGGCGGTTTGGAAAGCCTCGCGCAGCTGGCGGCGGGCGGCGGCGGTGAGAGCCTCGAGCTCCGGCTCGACGGCCACTCCTCCCGCGCGGGAGAGCAACTCGGCGCAGTCCTCCTTCGTCAGCTCGATCGCGGGCGCGACGATGTGTGCCGGGCGCCTGCCGGCGAGCTGGAGCAGGTACTCGCCGAGGTCTGTCTCGACCGCGCGCACGCCGGCCGCCTCGAGCGCCGTGTTGAGGCCGATCTCCTCGCTCAGCATGGACTTCGACTTGACCGCGAGCCGCGCGCCGGCCCGCGTGCAGACGTCCACGACGTACGCGCGCGCCTCCTCCGCGGTGCGCGCGAAGAAGACGTTGCCGCCGCGGGCCTCGACCGCGTCGGCGAAGGCCTCGAGGTGATCGTCGAGCCGGGCGATCGTCCGCTCGCGGATCCGCCGCGCCGTCTCGCGCAGCGCCTCGACGTCGCCGAGGCCGTCCCAGGCGGCCAGCCGATGGTCGTAGAGCCGGAACGTGCTCGAGTCGAGCGCCGCCTGCATCCGCTTCGCGGCGAGGGCGTCGCGCGCCCGCGCTCGAAAGGCGCCGGGCGGCTGGTCGAGCGCGCTCACGCGTCGATCCCGCGCGCGAGCGCGGTCGCGAGGTGGATGACGCGCGGCCCGCCCGCATGCTCCGCCCGGGCCCTCAGGTGCACGAGGCAGCCCGGGTCGGCAGTGACAAGCACCTCGGCGGCCGCCGCGGCGGCGTCCCCGAGCTTGTCATCCGCCATCGCAACCGAGATCTCCGGCTGCCGGACGGAGAAGGTGCCGCCGAAGCCGCAGCAGAGGTCCGGCCTCCGCAGCGGCACGAGCGTCGCGCCCGACGCCTCGAGCAGCGCCCTCGGCTGATCCGAGATCCCGAGCTCGCGGAGCATGTGACAGGAGTCGTGGTAGGCGAGCGTGCGGCCGTTGTTGAGCCGCGGCAGCGCCGTCCCGGCGAGGAACGCAGACAGCTCGTACACCTCGTACGGCTCGACTCCGAGCAGCTCCGGCACGTAGTGCGAGAGCATGGTCGCGCACGAGCCCGAGGGGACGACCACCGGCAGCTCGCGCGAGAACGCCCGCGCGAACGTGCGGGCGACGCGGGCGGCTGCGCGGCGGTGGCCGGCGTTGAAGGCCGGCTGGCCACAGCAGACCTGCGCCGGCGGGAAGACGACCTCGTGCCCGGCCGCGCGCAGGAGCGCCTCGGCGTCGGCGACCGCCTCGGGCAGCACCAGATCGCCGAGGCACGTCGCGAAGAGCTGCACCCTCATCCCGCGGCGAGTCTACTGCCGCGAAACGACGCTAACCCGGCTGCGGCGGCTCCACACGAGTCAGAATTGAGGACGTGGTCACCGGAGACGAGCTGAGAACGTTGCTGCGCCGCTTCCCGACGGGCGTCGCGGTCGTGACCGTGGACGCCGACGGCCAGCGGCTCGGCCTGACGGTGGGCTCGCTCGTCGCGCTCGCCCTCGAGCCGCCGCTGATCGGAGTCGCGATCTCCCGCGAGGCGGCCATGCACGAGCTGCTGCGCGAGGCGGGCGGCTTCGCCGTCTCGCTGCTGGCCGCCGGGCAGGAGTGGCTGGCGCAGCACTTCGCACGCGGTGTGCCGCCGATCGCGATGTGGCACGGCATCGCCGTCGAGCCGGGCGCCGCTGGGGCACCCTTGCTCGCCGGCGCGCTCGGCTGGATCGAGTGTGCGACGCGCGACGAGGTCGCCGCGGGCACGCACACGCTCTTCGTGGGCGAGGCGCTGCGCGTCGAGCTCGGCCCGTCCGCGCCGCCGCTCCTGCGTCTCGCGGGCGAGTACAGCGGCGCGTGATCGAGGCCGTCGTCTTCGACCTCGACGGCGTCCTGCTCGACACCGAGCAGGTCTGGGACGAGGTGCGCGAGCGGCTTGCCGCCGAGCGCGGCGGCCGCTACGACGCGAAAGCCCAGCGGGCGATGATGGGAATGAGCTCGCCCGAGTGGTCCCGGTACATGAACGAGGTGGTTGGCATTCCCGACCCGCCGGAAGAGATCAACGCCGAGGTCGTGCGCCGCCTCCTCGTCCGGTACCGCGAGCGCCTGCCGCTTCTTCCGGGCGCGGTCGAGACGGTCGAGCGACTCGCGCGCAGGTGGCCTCTGGCGGTGGCATCGTCGTCGAACCGCGAGCTGATCGAGGAGTTCCTCAGCGTTTCAGGGCTGCGCACGTGCTTCCGCGCATGGGTCTCGTCGGAGGAGGTCCCGCGCGGCAAGCCGGCGCCCGATGTCTTCCTCGAAGCCGCGCGCCGGCTCGGCGTCCCACCGCAGCGCTGCACCGCGATCGAGGACTCCGCCAACGGGCTCCGCGCGGCCAAGGCGGCCGCGATGCGCGTGGTCGCGGTTCCCAACGTGCACTATCCCCCGCCGCCGGACGTGCTTGCGCTCGCCGACGCCGTCGTCGGCTCGCCCGCCGAGCTCTCCGACGCGGTCGTGTCCGGCGCGGCCGCCTGACGCGGCTGTGGCGAAATCGTCACACAACCGGCACAGGTCGTGACACTCTCGTGACGGTGTCTGACACCGTCACGTGTACGCCACCGCTTCGTGCCGAGAGTGTCATTTCTCGTCCACAGGGCTCGCCCGCGCCCGCGAACAGGTCTCGCCTCTACTCCACCCGCCCGAGCAGCACGCAGCCGTTGTGGCCGCCGAGGCCCATCGCGTTCGAGAGGGCGACCTCGAGCCCCTCCACCGGGCGCGCTTCGTTCGGGACGTAGTCGAGGTCGCACTCCGGATCGGGCGTGCGGTAGTTGATCGTCGGCGGCAGCACCTGGTGGTGGAGGGCGCGCACGCACATCATCGCCTCGATCGCCCCGGCCGCCCCGAAGCAGTGGCCTGTGACCGACTTCGTCGAGGAGACCGCGAGCCGGTAGGCGTGCTCGCCAAAGACCTTCCTGATCGCCCGCGTCTCGGCGAGATCGCCGAGTGGCGTCGAAGTGCCGTGCGCGTTGACGTAGCCGACCTGCTCCGGCTCGACGCCGGAGGACTCGAGCGCGCTCCGCATCATCTCGGCGACCCCGACCGACTCGGGGTCCGGCTGCGCCAGGTGGTGCGCGTCGTTCGAGGCGCCGTAGCCGAGCACCTCGGCGTAGACGGTCGCGCCGCGCGCCCGCGCCGCCTCGAAATCCTCGAGGACGAGCACAGCTGCACCCTCGCCGATCACGAACCCGGCGCGGGTGGCGTCGAACGGCCGCGAGGCGCGTGCCGGCTCCTCCTCCTCGGCGACGAGTCCCCGCATGGCGCAGAAGCCGGCGAGGATCAGGGGGTGGATGCACGCCTCCGTGCCTCCCGCGAGGACGACGTCCGCCGCGCCGCGCTTGATCATCTCCGCCGCCTCGCCGACGGCATGGGAGCCGGTCGCGCAGGCGGACACCACGGCGTAGTTCGGCCCGCGCAGGCCGAGCTCGATCGCGATCTGCCCGGACGCCGTGTCCACGAGCACGGCCGGGATGAAGAACGGCGAGACGCGGTCGGGCCCGCGGTCGAGCAGCACCCGGTGCTGCTCCGTGATCCCGATCAGCCCGCCGATCGCCGAGCCGACGACGACGCCGACGCGCGCGGGGTCGTACGCCTCGAGCGCGGCGTCGGCCCACGCCTCCTTCGCCGCTCCCACGGCGAGCAGGACGTTGCGGTCGAGCCGCCGCGCCTCCTTCGCATCCACGAAACCCGACGGGTCGAAGCCCTTCACCTCCGCCGCGATCCGGACGGGGAAGCCGGCCGGGTCGAATGCCGAGATCCAGTCCACCCCGCTCCGCCCCGCGACCGCGGCCTCCCACGTCGAAGGAGCATCGAGCCCGAGCGGCGTGATCGCTCCCAGCCCGGTGACGGCGACGCGGCGCATGCGTCAGCTTAGACCGGCGCCCCGGGACGGGGGTTACGCTGCGGGCGCGATGCCCGGCCCGAACGTGCCCTTCCCTCCGATGGAGGCGCAGCTCGTCGAGGAGCTGCCGGCGGGCGACGGCTGGCAGTACGAGCCGAAGTGGGACGGCTTCCGGGGCGTCCTCGAGAACCTCTCCGGCGAGCTCGCGCTCTGGAGCCGCAACGGGCGGCCGCTGCTGCGCTAGCAGCTCGCCGAGCTGTTGCCCGAGCTGCACGACGAGGGACACGTCAGCGACCGCCGCACCCCGGTCGGCCAGAGCCGGTGATCGGCGGGCAAGGAGCTCGGCTGGATCCCCGTCCGCCCGGTCCTCGTCTGCGAGGTGCGCTATGACAAGCTCCAGGGTGACCGCTTCCGCCACGGGACTCGCTTTCTCCGCTTCCGCACCGACAAGGAGCCGCGGCAGTGCACCTGGGAGCAGGTGATCCCGCCGCGCCGCCGGAATGATCCTACGGTCGAGGCGCTTCTAGGCCGAGCAGCTCGAAGCGCGGGCTGAGGCTCGCCTTCCGCCGCCACATTCCCGCCGTCAGGTCGCCGACGTCCGCAACGCGGTCGCGCATCGTCAGCAGCGTGAAGTCGTCGGGATCGCAGTTGGTCACCTCGTCCCACCGGAGCGGAGCCGACGCGCGCGCGTCGGGAGTCGGGCGGATCGAGTAGGCGCACGCGATCGTCCGGTCGCGCGCGTTCTGGCCGTAGTCCACGAAGACGCCGCTCCGGTCCGCCACCTTCCACGTCGTCGTCGCGATCTCCGGCACGCGTCGCTCGACCTCCCGTGCCACCGCCTTCGCGAAGCGCCGCACGTCCGCGAACTCGAGCTCGGGCCGGATCGGCGCCAGGATGTGGAGCCCGGTCGCCCCGGAGGTCTTCGGGTAGCTCGCCAGGCCGAGCTCGTCCAGCACGTCCTTCACCGCGAGCGCAATCTCACGCACGTGCTCCCACGGGTCGTCCGGCCCCGGGTCGAGGTCGATCAGCAGGTAGTCCGGACGCTCCAGGTGCTCGAGCCGCGAGGGCCACGTGTTGAGGTCGATGCAGCCGAGGTTGACGATCCAGGCGAGCGCGGCCGCGTTGCTCACGACGGGAAAGTCTGCGTGCCGCCCGCTCGGGAAATCCACCGGCGCGACGTCGAGGTACTCGGGATAGGGCCGCGGGATCCGCTTCTGGTAGAAGAACTCGCCCTCCGCCCCGTTCGGATAGCGCTTCAGCAGCATCGGCCGCCGCTCGACGTGGCCGAGCACGCACTCGGCGAGGTCGAGGTAGTAGGCGAGCAGGTCGCCCTTCGTCAGCCCGAGCCGGGGGAAGAACACCTTGTCCGGATTCGAGAACGGGACCTCGAAGCGACCGACCTTCACGCTGCGAAGTTCGGCGGCAGGTGCCTCTTACCCTCGCGCCGCCGGGTCCCGATCGACGGAGCGGCCACGATGCGCAAGGTCTCAGCTGCCTGCGCGTGCGCGGGCGGAGGCCGAGGCGCCGACGCGGCGGTTCCTGGAGCGGATCGTCGAAGCGAGACGCCTGTAGGCGCTCTGTGTAGAGTCGCGCCGATGCGGAAGCTCGTCGTCTTCGGTCTCGCCCTCGCGGCCCTCGGCGCCGCCGCGCCCGCGCACGCGGCAGTCGCGTGCCGCGCCTCCGCGCAGCCGCGGTTCGACATCGCCGCCGCCGCCGCCACGCCCGCCGTCGCCGGGAAGAAGGCGCCGCCGCTCGGCCGTGCCGGAGCGCAGAAGCTCGCCCGCGAGCTCAGCGCACGCGGCGACATCTGCGGCGCTCGCGCCTCCGCGCGCGTCGAGGCGGCCGCGCGCGCGATCGAGCAGGCCGCCGCCCGCGGCGACCGTGCGACGGCGAAGCGGCTCCTCCGCTCGCTGCTCGCCTCGCTCCAGCGCCGCTCTCCCGCCGTCCACCGCGCCCCGGCGCTCGCGCTCGCGACCTGCCCCATCGACGACAAGGCCAAGGTGGATGCCAAGGACTCCGGCGCCGGGGACAGCCTCCGTGCCGCCGCCGCGGCCCAGAAGGCCGGCGACGCGGCCGGCGCCGCGCAGGCGATGGACGGTGCGCGCGCCGCCTACGGGAAGTGGGCCGGAAAGGCCGGATCGACGCCCGGCGACTTCGCCTCGATGGCCAGGGGCGCGCAGCAGCTCGGCATGGAAGGGCTCGGGCAGGACCTGATCGACAAGGGCCGCAAGGCGGCCGAGGCCAACGTCGAGAAGGCGAAGAAGATCGACCGCTGCACGGCGTCGGCCAAGGACATGGGCTGCCAGCTCCGGGCCACGGCGGTCGCCCAGCTCTTCGGGGGCGAGGGCGCCTCGTCCGCCGATCTCGGCGCGACCTCCCAGGCGATCGAGGACCGGCTCGAGGGCAAGCTCCCCGACGGCTGCGAGGAATGGTCCTTCGAGATGAAGTGGACGACCCAGCTGGAGGGCGGCGGCACGTGGACGATGCGCTGGGGCCCCGGGAGGTTCCGGGTCAGCCGCCGCGGCGGCACGATCGACGGCAGCCAGGCCGGCGGCTACGGACCCGGCTGGGGCGGCATCATCGGCAATGCGACGGGAAGATGCACGGAGACGACCGACGAGGGCACGATCGACCATGGCCCCGCAACCTTCACCGGCGGCGGGTTCCGCTACTCGATCAACGGCTCGGTGTCCGAGACGGGCATGGTCGTCGAGGTGGCGAGCGAGGACGCGAAGGTCTCGGTCAGCGGGCCCTCCGCCGCCGTCTGCCAGCTGCTCGCCGGTATCGCCGACTACTTCGTCAACGCGATCGTCAAGGGCCCGTTCCCGATCGAGTTCGAGCTCGGCCCGGACGACCGCTCGGCGCAGTTCTCGTCCTCGACCGCCGAGAGCTCGATGGAGGCGACGATCCGCCGAGTCAAGTAGCGGCGGTACGCTTCGAGCGATGCTCCAGGACCCGCAGCGCATCGACCTCTCGCTCGAGCCACTCGACGACTACGTCGTGATCCACCCTTCCGACGAGGAGACGGAGACGCGCGCCGGCCTGATCATCCCCGCCTCGGCCGACACAGGCTGCCGCACGGGCATCGTCACAGCCGCCGGTCCCGACGCGACGGGGCTCGGGCCGGGCGACAAGGTGCTCTTCCCGAAGGACGCCGGCTTCGACGTCCACCTCGCAGGCGCCGAGGTGAAGGTGCTACGCCGGAGCGAGCTGATCGCCCGAGTGCACGACTAGATCCGACGGCCCCACAAAGCGAAGCGCCCGCCCTGTTGCCGCAGAGACGGGCGCCGCAGATGCCGGGGGGATTGAGGGGGAGAACCGGCTTCGTCACTCTCGCACCGCCGTCGGCCAGCGTCATGCCCCCAAGGGGGGATTTCCAACCGAGGGGCTCCGGTATCCTGCCCCCGCACGGAGAAGTGGCCGAGTGGCTGAAGGCGGCGCCCTGCTAAGGCGTTACGTGGGTATAAACCTGCGTCGAGGGTTCGAATCCCTCCTTCTCCGCTCTCGCGCCCCTGGCCGCGACCCCTCCCGGCTGGCGGAGCCGGCCTCCGGGGCGGCTCGCGCCAGGAACGCGAGGGCACTTGCTCGGCGAACAGCGCCACGCATCACGGTACGCTGTCCATCGCCTC
>Ga0082335_1005089_pt1 | contig 18684 bp, 11 predicted proteins | sample Subgrocontami58m_FD_72375 | JGI IMG/M metagenome (GOLD analysis project Ga0082335, IMG submission 72375) | Subsurface groundwater microbial communities from S. Glens Falls, New York, USA - GMW37 contaminated, 5.8 m (SPADES assembly) (version 2) ... | reverse complement strand
GCGTAAAAACCGCGAGACAAAAGGAGGATAAGAAAACTTCATAATTCGAAATTCCTTGTTCGATATTCGTTATTCATTACACGGTTAAATTAATCCGTAATTTTAACTTAGCGCTTATGGGATAAACCCCCGCACTACAGATTCCGACTCGTTCGGGTTAGGTTCTATTAATCAGGCCGCTATTTTATGAGAAACCAATATGAGTAGCTTTCCTACAAAGAATATTACATTTAGATATGCGCTTGCACTCGGGCTGATAGCCCTTCTCAGCATCTCTGCCTATGTTATTTTACATAGGATGGTGGTTTCCCAGAAAAATACGGCTGCCGTGATTAACGTGAGCGGCAGTCAGCGCTGGTTATCGCAGCGCGCAGCAGTATATTCACAGCGTCTCGTCACCGGTCGTAATAAGATCGAACGAGAAAGATTCCGTAAGGAACTATTGCGAACAAGCAATCGCATGAAGGACCAGCAAGATGGGCTCATTCATGGCAATTCAATTATGCGCCTCTCCGGCAACCCATCGCCGCAGATACGCGCCATGTATTTTAATCCTCCCTTGCTTTTGGATAAGCAGATACGCAACTATATTGAAGAGATCCATGCCCTGATACGTGATACAGACGATAAACTTACACGGAATAATCCACATCTGCGATACATACTTTCAGCGTCTGCCTCAAAACTGATTCAATCACTGGATACAGCGGTGAAACAATATCAAACTGAGAGTGAAGCAAATATCGCCCGGTTACAAAAGATGGAAAAGGGGGCGCTGGGCTTTACCCTGTTCGTCCTGTTCATGGAGGCTTTCTTTATTTTCCGCCCCATGATTTCACGTATTCGGAGGGATACCCACACATTGGTGCGCAGCGAAGCGTCTCTCCGTTCGGTTATTGACAATGCAATGGACGGTATCATTACGATTAATGAACAAGGAATTGTTGAATCATTCAACACAGCAGCCGAAAAGGTGTTCTGGTACACACCTTCCGAGACAAAGGGCAGACATATTAGAATGTTAATGCCCGAATTCTATTACAATTATCTCCATAACTACCTATGTATAGACAAAGGACCCATTCCTTATGTAAAGATGTGTGAGACAGAAGGAAAACGGCCGGATGGCACTTCCTTTCCTGCGGAAACATCGCTTGGAGAGATGAGCATCGGCGGACAACGGCAGTTCGTCATTATCGCGCGGGATATAACCGAACGCAAACAAGCCGCAGAGAATCTGGAAAGAAGCGAGGAGAAATTCCGATTATTGGTCGAGTCAAGCCAGGACGGCATTCTCGCTTATGATAAAGATATCCGCTACACCCTTTGGAATAAAGCCATGGAACAGATAACCGGCGTTGCCGGCAAAGAGGTGCTTGGCAAATCTCCTTTTGAGATATTTCCGTTCCTGGAGAAAGTCGGAGAGGGAAATTCCTACAGGGAAACAATTAAAGGTAAAACTATTAAACGTTCGGCAATACCTTACAGTATTCCACAAACAGGGAGGTACGGATATTTCGATAGTTCCCGATTTCCTTTGTGCGATACAAATGGAACAATCATCGGAGGAATGGCAATCATTCGGGATGTTACCGAACGTGTACGAAAAGAACGACGTTTGAATGCTGAGCATGCTGTAACGCGTATACTGTCAGAATCCGCCACGCTGCGTGAGACGTCTCAAAAAATCCTTCAAGTCCTCTGCGAATGTCTGGAATGGAATTTTGGCAGTGTATGGATGATTAATCGAAAGGCAGGGGTGCTACGTTGCGAGGAAACTTGGTACATTCCATTGCTTGAGCTAAAGGAATTCACAACGGTCACCAGACAGATTACCTTTTCGCCGGGCATCGGACTGCCGGGACGTGTCTGGTCAAGCGCCAAACCTGCCTGGATTGTTAATGTTGTTCTTGATGCGAATTTCCCGCGAGCGCCCGTTGCAGCCAAAGAAGGGTTGCATGCGGCATTCGCTTTCCCCATCCTGGCAGGCAATGATGTAATTGGGGTAATTGAGTTCTTTAGCCATGAGATAAGAAACCCCGATGAAGATTTGCTCAATATGATAGGGGCTATAGGTTCCCAGATTGGCCAGTTTATCAAGCGGAAAGAAGCTGAAAATCAGATTGCCAAATTATCGAAGGCCGTAGAACAAAGTCCGAATACAATCCTCATTACCGACAACAAAGGCAACATCGAATATGTCAATCCCAAGGGCGCCCAGCTAACGGGATACACACCTGAAGAACTCATTGGGAAAAACCCCCATATCTTAAAATCGGGTGAAACACCTTCCGAAGAATACAAACAGCTATGGACTACGATTAAATCAGGCGGTGAATGGCGGGGAGAATTTCATAACAAGAAGAAGACCGGAAAACTTTACTGGGAGTATGCAGCTATTTCACCCATCAAAGATTCTCGAGGGGTCATTACCCACTTCGTTGCGATTAAGGAAGATATTACCGAACGCAAAAGGTTCGAGGCACATCTTAACCACCTGGCTAATAATGACCCTCTTACCAATCTCTTTAACCGCCGCCGCTTCCGGGAAGAGTTGGAAGACTGGGTTGCACAGATGGAACGACATGAATCCACTGGAGCATTGTTATTTATTGACCTGGACAACTTCAAATATGTTAATGATACCCTTGGTCACCAGAAAGGGGATGAAGTCCTCATAAATTTCGCCTATTTGCTAAGAGCGCGGGTGCGTGAGACCGATATTATCGCCAGGCTGGGTGGCGATGAATTTGCGATCATCCTCCCTTATACCGATGCAGATCAGGCGCAGTCAATCGCAATGCAAATCCTGGAGTTAGCGAGAAAAAATATCCTTGTGAATGATGGCAGATTCTATAGTGTTACTGCCAGTATTGGCATTGCCTTGTTTCCCGAACATGGAGGTGATGTGGAAAAATTACTTACGTACGCCGATCTCGCCATGTATAGGGCAAAGGAAAAAGGCCGCAACTGCGTTTGTACGTATTCACCCGACCAGAAAGCACATTATGAGTTACGGCTGGACTGGGAGGAACGTATCCGGGATGCATTAAAGAATGATCGATTCGTGCTGCATTTACAACCGATATCGAACATACAGCATAAGAAGATTATGGGCTATGAGGCTTTGTTACGCATGATGGATAAAAATGATACATTAATTTCTCCCCAAGATTTTCTCAATATTGCCGAACGTTTCGGTCTTATTCGTGACATTGACCGCTGGGTAGTGCGCCGCGCCATTCACCTCATTGCAGAACAACAATTTACAGACAGAGGCTTATTCCTCGCAGTCAATCTCTCTGGCAGGGCATTTAATGACCCGGAATTACTGCCTTTGATCAAACAGGAGTTTGCGGCTACCAACATCAATCCTGCGACCCTCGTATTTGAAATTACAGAAACTGCCACGATAGAAAATATGGTTGATGCACAGCGTTTCATTACCACACTCAAGGGCATGGGCTGCCGGTTTGGTCTCGATGATTTCGGCATTGGTTTTTCTTCATTCAGTTACCTCAAGCAATTACCCGTGGACTTTTTGAAAATTGATGGAAGCTTTATCTCTGAATTAAAAGACAACCTTACAGATCAGCACCTGGTTAGGGCAATGGTAGAGATAGCACATGGGTTGGGGAAACAGACCGTTGCTGAATTTGTGGGATGTGAAGAAACGGTGCAACTGTTGTCGAAATACGGGGTAGATTATGCCCAGGGACACCATATCGGTAAGCCCTGCGCTATATCAGAAATTGATACATATTCGGAAAATTCGTAACAGTTAAGATCACCGCAAAGAGGCAAAGGTCGCAAAGAAAAAACTTTAAAAAATGAGAATAAAACCATAAAGTTTTTCGGAATTCTCAACCTTTTTCAAGCCCGAAGGGCTGTCAGCATATAGCAGGGGGTGAAGCCCCCTGAGTAAAAGAACAACACAAATTTAGCCCCGAAGGGGTGAAAGAAATTTATTATTATTTCCATATATATTTCTCGTCGTATTCGATACCATATTTAAAAAAATATCAATAAATTCCTCTTGAAACGATCTTTTCCTGAATCTTTCTTTTCCGTAAACGTACCGGACATAACGATTCCTCCATTTCTGCCGCCCCGTTGGGGCTATGTATTTGGTGTTTCTCATATACGGGGGCTTCACCCCCGCCTATATGCTTTCTGCCCTTTGGGCATACTTCGGTGTGAGCCGCCCTTCGCGGGTTCAAGTAGAGACAGGTTTTAAACCTGTCTCTACACCCACCTTTTAGAAGGCACGGGGCTGTCTAAAAAGTTCCAAAAATCAATTCCTGCATACAACCTGTAGGGGCAATTCATGAATTGCCCCTACAAGCAACTAAAAAAAGTTGCCGAAGGCCTAATTTAATGTTCAGGAATTTCAATGTTTTTGGTAGGAGCCAACTCCTGTTGGCGACCGGGCACATGTATGCCGTTGTGCATTGTCAATCGCCGTCGGGAGACGGCTCCTACCAATACGGTTTTTAAGAATATCAAGTCGTTTGATTTTGCTTTGCAAAATCAAACCTAATTTATGTATAGGAATTTCAAAGTTCGCAGCATAGCAATCAGACAACCCCCTGAATCCCCCTTTATTAAGGGGGACTTGAGGAATTCCCCCTTAATAAAGGGGGCAAGGGGGTTGTTTGAGATGGACATTTGCTCCATATCAAAAAAAGTCGCTGCCGCAGGCAGCTTAGTTTAACTTCTTTTGTAACTCTTCAAATTGTCTTTTCAGGGACTCGTTAGCTTTTTGGTATTCAAGTTCGGTTTGCTTGTGTTTCGTGATGTCTTCTTTAATTGCAACGAAATGGGTAATAACACCTTCCTGGTTTTTAATGGGGGAGATGGATACGGATTCCCAATAAAACTCACCGGTCTTTTTTCTATTATAAAATTCTCCCCGCCATTCGCCGCCTGATGTAATCGTAGTCCATAACTGTTTGTACTCTTCGGGCGGCGTCTTACCCGATTTTAAGATACGGGGATTTTTCCCTATGATTTCTTCAGGGGTGTATCCCGTTAGCTGGGTGAACTTCGGATTGACATATTCTATGTTGCCTTTTATATCGGTGATGATAATCGAGCTTGGACTTTGTTCGATAGCATGGGAATATTTCCGGAGTTGTTCTTCCTTTTGCCTGCGTTCTGCGATCTCATCCTGAAGCAGTTTATTGGCCTTCAAAAGTTCGGCAGTTCTCTCCTCTATGCGTATTTCTAACCTTTCATACCCCTTTCGTAACTCCTCCTCCATCTGTTTTCGCCGAATAACCAAACCCAATTGGGCGGCAATTGCTGAGATGAGCCTGATAAGTGATACGTCCTTCTCACGCGCCTCGAACATAAAGAATCCAATCACTGCAACGACTTTTTTGCGAGAGAGGATGGGGATTGCCAGTCCTGCTTTCAAACCGGCTTCTAAAGCAAACTTTGCACGGGGAAAATTCGCATCAAGGGTGACGTTCGCAATCCATTCCGGCTGCCCGGATAGCCAGACTCTTCCGGGAAGACCTTTGCCATAGGGAAAGGCAAAGTCTCTGCTCAAGGTATAGAATTTTTCAAGCCCGGGAGCGGTACTGTACCACTCTGTACTGCATATAAGGAACGTCCCCTCCGAATTCGGAATCCACGCCTCTCCATAAATCCAGCCTGTAGTTTCGCATATCTTCCGCAGCGTAACGCCCAATGCCGTATGAATGTCTTCAGACTCGCTGATAGCCAGCGTTAATGTTTGCAGGAGTTGAATTTCTTCGTGTGCTCGTTTGAGTTCGGTTATATCGATTAAGGTAATTGTAATACCGTCAATGATATTGGTTATGGTTCTATAAGGCAGGATGCGCACCAAATACCAAATATTTCCCGGAATATTTACAACTTTTTCCTTAGGGGTTAAGGTTTTGAGGACTTCTTTTATATCTTTCACTAAGTCTTCATACAAGATGTCTGTAGAGAAGTGATGGATAGGGCGTCCTATATCAGTTTCGATAAGGTTAATTATCCTGGTTGTTGCCGGGGTGAAACGTTTTATATGCAGGTATCTGTCCAGAAAAATAGTCCCGATTTCTGTACTGCTTAACAAGTTGTTTATATCATTATTGGCTTGAGTTAGTTCTTCGATCTTAGTCTGAAGTTCGGCATTTACGGTAATAAGTTCTTCGTTCATTGATTGCAGCTCTTCTTTAGATGTTTCCAACTCTTCGTTAGTACTCTGTAATTCTTCGTTGATTGACTGCACCATCTCATTGGAGGTTTGGAGTTTCTCGTTGGAAGTTTCCAACTCTTCTATAGTTTCTCTAAGGGATTCTTTGGTGAAGTCTAATTCACGTTCAAGCGTCTTTATACGACGGTTCAACGAAGAGGACGGTACTATTTTTGTATGAGTATCGGTATTTTGGGGAATGAAATGTGTGATATCCTCAAATACCACCAAAAATAGCCCCTCAAGGGATTTTGGTTCTAAAAAGGGACTGATTGTTAAATTTAAAATTTGTAAATTCTCAATATTTTTTATTTGGATATTCTTACAGGTAAAAGTTGTTTTTCCCTTAATTACTCTTTGAATGGCCGTTCTTAGTTCGAGGGTCAAATCTTTATGCGCCATTTTTAGGATATTTAAGGTAGGTTTTCCTCTGGGCGGCTTTAAAAAAGGACTTGTTTGCCCCTGAAAATAAACAATATCGTATTTCTCGTTTATAACTACACAAGAAGGGGTGTAGTTCTCAAGCAGAGTCTTTTCTATAATTTCGCCAATGCTTGCATCTTTTAACTTACCTGGTTCCTCGGCCATCTGGTGTTTGGAGGTACTACTTGTTAACGGTTTGGTATTTCTATTATCCGCCCGACCGGAAGAGAATCCTATCCGCCGAAAGATTTTACAATCCTTGTCCACAACTGAAAACAAATTGGTAAATTCCCCAATAGTTTCAGAGTTTCCAAGGATAAGAAATCTATTTGGCTTTAAGGCATAATGGAAAAGCGGCAGTAATTTCTTCTGCAACACGGGTTCTAAATAAATTAACAGGTTTCTGCAACTGATCATGTCTAATTTGGAAAAGGGCGGGTCCTTAATGAGGTTGTGATTTGCAAAGAACACCATTTCCCGAATTTCCTTGTTGATAGTATATGCGTGGGCTTTTTTGCAAAAGAAACGTTTCAACCGTTCTGGCGATACATCAACAACAATACTTTCGGGATAAATAGCGGCGCGGGCAAAATTAAGGGCATCGTTATCTATATCAGTGGCAAAAATTTGGATCTTGGCGTATGAGGTTATCGTATCCATGTGTTCTTTGAGGAGCATAGCCATAGAATAAGCCTCTTCGCCAGTAGAACAGCCAACAACCCATATTCGAACAGCAAGAAGAAGATTATTGGATTCGAATAGGAGTGGTATTGCTTTTTCTTTGAGAGACTCATAGAGTTTCTCTTCCCTAAAAAAGCTGGTCACCCCAATGAGTAGTTCTTTAAAGAGGGCCGCTACTTCAGGTGGATGCTGCTGGAGATACTCCACATAATCTGCTAGCTTATCTAGCTGATTCACTGCCATTCGTTTTTCAATCCTGCGATTGACGGTAGTCTGTTTGTAATGGGTAAAGTTATGTCCGGTTTTAGATTGGAGTAACGCAAATATTTTTCCCAGGTAGTGCGAATTCCTGGATGCAAGAGCGGTTGACTTTTGACTCCAGATACTGTAGTTGTATTTCACATATTCGATAAGTATTTCAGGCATTTTTTCGGCAGGCAAAACATAGTCCACTAAACCTGTCGCTATAGCGCTTGCCGGCATGTCGCCAAATTCGGCGGACTTTTCTTCCTGAACCATCGTCATTCCACCTGCGTCCTGGATTGCCTTTAAGCCCAAAGTGCCATCAGTTCCAGTCCCCGATAATATAATACAGATAGCCTTCTCTGCCTGATCTTTTGCCAGCGATTGGAAAAAGAAATCGATAGGATGTTTGAATCCCTGCGAAATGGGCGATTCTACCAGGTGAAGAATTCTGTTCGATATGGTTGCGTCCTTGTTTGATGGTTTGATGTATACGCAGTTTGGTTCTACCGGCATCCCATCTTCTATTTGTAAGACCTTCATGCTGGTGTATTTTTTCAGGATATCAACCATGATGCTTTTATAGCCAGGGAGTATATGCTGAATAAGGACAAAAGCCATCCCTTTGTTCGGCGGTATATGGGGAAAAAATCGTTCAAACGCCTCGAGTCCGCCCGCTGAAGCGCCCATACCGACAATAAAAAAACCCTTTTCTTTATTCGCAGCGGAGGGTGACGACTGCTCTGACTGTGCAGTTGACTGCTCAGGATTGGAGACCTTGCTGGCTCTTTTTTTTCGGCCTGCTTTTACGGAGTCAGGATCGGTTGATATACTTTTTTTGTTTTTAGGCATGAAGAACTCTTAACTGAAAAATTAAATCTAGTATTTCTTAAAGAGGCAAGGGAAGTTTAACACGAAAATGAATTTGAGCTTGTTTTTAATTATAGGAAAACTTGTAGTGTATTGCAAATAATTTCAAAGCAGGTTGATTCCCGAAGAGATTGCGTATAATGGGTATGAAAAGTGGGGACGGTAAAGATATGTAGGGGCTGAAAATCTTCAGCCCCTACATACTTCTGTCTTGATGTTATTTTTTGCTAACCAACGATGATTGTGCTGTAGAAAGACCTTTGCCTAATTCTACAGGATATCCAGCCTCATAAAGTCCCTTTTCCAGGGCAGCGATGGCGACGATGATGTCAAAGTCGTTTACATAACCCATGTGACCAATTCTGACAATCTTCCCTTTCAATTCATCCTGGCCGCCCGTAAAGGTTACCCCTGTTTCATCGCGCAGCTTTTTGATAATCTTATCCACGTCTACCCCTTTTGGCGCCTTGATTGCGGTTAAAACGTTGCTTGAGTTTTCACCAGCAAAGAGTTCCAATCCCAGTGCTTTTGCGGCCTCCCTCGTTGCATGGGCGAGGCGGGCGTGTCTCTTCCACACGTTTTCAATCCCTTCCTTTTTGATCATGTCCAGGGCTGTTTTCATAGCCATAACCAGCGAGACGGCAGGGGTAAACGGGGTCGTTTTGTCCTTTAATTCCTTGCGCATCTTTCTGAAATCCCAATAATATCTAGGTAAATCAGTCTTTTCAATAACACCCCAGGCACTGCTGTTCACACAAACAAAGGCCAGACCGGGAGGCATCATGCACCCCTTCTGGGATCCGGTGATAGCGACGTCGATATTCCATTCGTCCATCAATAATGGATGGACGCCGATTCCAGTAATGGCATCTACGACGAGTAATGCGCCGTATTTCTTTACGATGGGGGAGATGGACTTTATGTCATGCACTACACCCGTAGAGGTTTCGCATTGGGTCGTAAATACCACATTAATACCAGGTGTCTTTTTGAGCGCTGCCTCGATGTCCGCTGGATTTACTGCCTTGCCATTCTCAACGTCGATGGTGATGGTTTCAATACCAAAACACTTACATAATTCTGCCCATCGTTCACCAAATTTTCCGCTGATGACCACGAGCGCCTTATTACCCTTTGACAGGACATTTGCAACACATGCCTCCATAGCCCCGGTTCCGGAGGACATGAGGGTAAAAACCTCACCTGTCTTTGTCTGAAACAGATATTTTAAGTCCTCGCTCATTTCGTAAAAGATTTGAGAGAACTGCGGCGTCCTGTGGTGGATCATTGGCTGTGCCTCGGCCAGTGTGACCTCGGGCGGTACCATGGTTGGGCCCGGCGTAAACAGATAGTTCTTTTTCATAATCGCATTATTCCTTATTACAAACTAAACGGATACAAAGAAAAATTCATTATATGAAAATGAACATAAGAGTCAAGAAAGAAAACATGGCTGAAAGTAAGAAATAATGTTTTGGTTTAGCATAAAAATGATATGCGTGTAAAATAACCTTTGGCAGATGGAAGAGCATACAGATGGTTATGCGCTATGCGCGCCACTATGCAGAAAGACTGAGAGGAGGAGTGGAAATCTTGGACAGAATATCGGTTGAAAAAATTAGCACAATCGCATGAGTGTGGGTCTGTGGCAATAGTCGCAAACCCTTGAAATTATTGGTAGCGGGGGTGGGATTTGAACCCACGGCCTCCGGGTTATGAGCCCGACGAGCTACCAGACTGCTCTACCCCGCGTTATTATGTGGATACATACCTGTTTGCATGCGGTTGCATACAAATATCGTTAAGTCAGTATATCAGTCATTGATTAAGTGTCAAGGATAAAAAAACTTTCCTTTTTCTTTACTAGTTCTGGTACAATAATTCAAATTTAAAATTGAAAGATATTAACAAGTGAACATGTCCGGTTTTGACATCTTGAACAATTAAGGTAGAAAACAAAATGAAAATATTGATTGTAGGAAGCGGAGGAAGGGAACACGCCCTTGCATGGAAGATTGCACAATCGCCAATGGTAAAGAAAATATTCTGCACGCCGGGAAATCCGGGGATTGCAGAAGTCGCTGAATGCGTGGATATCGAGGCGGAAAATGTAGACGGTCTTTATAATTTCGCACTGAAACAAAAAATCGATTTAACGGTTGTCGGTCCGGAAGATGCGCTGGCAGCCGGTATTGTCGATAAGTTCAGGGATGGGCATCTACCTATATTTGGCCCCAACAAACGCGCATCGATCCTCGAAGGAAGCAAAGTATTTGCAAAGATGCTTATGAGAAAACACGGCATTCCCACGGCTGACTTTAAAACCTTTGATGATTTGAAACAGGCAAAGAAACATATTTCTACGTGTGATTTCCCGCTGGTTATTAAGGCCGATGGGTTAGCCAGGGGCAAAGGTGTATTCGTGTGTAAATCACTGGAAGATGCCGACAAACACATAGATGATATTATGAAAGAAAAAATCTTTGGATATGCGGGAAATAAGATTGTCATTGAAGAGTTTCTTTCAGGAGAAGAAGTCTCGATTCTTGCAATTACGGACGGGAAGACGATCGTTCCTCTCGCATCTGCACAAGACCACAAAGCAGTTTACGACGGCAACAAGGGTCCCAACACTGGTGGTATGGGGGCATACTCGCCAGTACCATTGATTACAGAGGATATGCAATTTTCGATAGAGGAAAATATCCTCGTACCCATTGTCCATGCCATGAAAAAGGAGAATCGGCCTTATCAAGGCGTCATTTATGCCGGATTAATGATTACCAGTGCCGGCCTGAAGGTGCTTGAGTTTAATGCCAGATTTGGTGATCCGGAAACACAGGTCATTCTCATGAGGATGAAGAGTGATTTAGTCCCCCTCCTTTTGGCAGCAGCAAAAAATAATTTAGAGGATGTAGAAATTCAATGGCATGATTGTGCCTCGATTTGTGTTGTCATGGCTTCTAAGGGTTATCCCGATAAATACGAAAAGGGATCTCCCATTTCAGGGCTTGAAGTGCTGAAGGGCTTAGACAATGTCCAGGTTTTTCATGCGGGGACTTCTCTTAAAAATGGGAAGGTTGTAACCAGCGGTGGGCGTGTTTTGGGCGTCACGACAGTGGGAAAAGATTTATGGGAGGCTCAGAAGAATGTCTATGAGGCAATTCAAAAGATATCATTTAACGGTGCACACTATAGAAGAGATATTGGAGCAAAGGCCCTGTACAGGAAAAATTCTCAAGATAGTCCCCCTTAATAAAGGGGGACTTCGTCGTGAGCTCAGTCGAACGAAACAAGGGGTTGTGTTTTTTCTATGGAATGAGAATTACAACCCCCTAACCCCCTTTTTTAAGGGGGATTTTATGCCACCCTGCAATACGCATAAATAAAATGAAATCCTATACGATTAAATTACGGAAACCATTCCTAAGGCATTGAGAAGCTTAACTATAAAAAATAATAACGACATCGCATGCGCAATTATAAAAAATATATTCCTCATTATTGTAGTTTTTTGTATATAATATTTCTTTGCACTGCAATAGGTCATGTTTTGCCTGTATCGTTTGCAGGTGAAAAGGACAAGATATTTTGGGATAAAAAGTACGAAACGGAGGCTTATATCTTTGGTAAAGAACCGGTTGAATTTTTAGGGGAGCATATTGATCTCCTTCCCGGGGGAAAGGCGCTGGATATTGCAATGGGAGAGGGACGTAATGCCGTATTCCTGGCAAAAAACGGGTTTACTGTAGATGGCTGTGACATTTCGGAAATAGCTATCAAAAAAGCCCTGGATCTGGCAAAAGAGAATAATGTTAAGGTACGTGCCTTTGTTGCCGATTTGGAGACTTACAAATTACCTCAGAATACCTACGATGTGATTGCATGTTTTTATTATCTTCAGCGCGACCTTGTTCCTCAAATGAAAGAGGCGCTGAAACCTGGCGGAATGATTATCTATGAGACATACACTATTGAGAACCGGGAACGGGGGTTTGAAGGGCCAAAAAATAAGGATTACTTATTAAAACCCAATGAACTTTTGGACTTATTCAAAGACTTTAAAATTATTTATTATCGGGAACTTGTTTTGAATAACAAAAAGGCTATTGCGAGCCTGATTGCAAAAAAATAAATATATGTCACTATTACAAGACGTCACAGACAATCAGCGTGAGGCTATTACCCATATTGAAGGACCTCTTTTGGTGGTGGCGGGGGCTGGCAGTGGGAAAACCCGCGTGATTACACGCCGCATCGGTTATTTGATGTCTCAGGGTGTCAATCCTTACAACATTCTGGCCATTACCTTTACCAACAAGGCATCCGATGAAATGGTTGATCGCGTAAAACAGTTTTCATCGCATAAAGGGCTTTGGGTTTCCACCTTCCACAAGATGTGTTCCCGAATTCTGAGAAGCAACATCGATAGATTGGGGTATTCACGGGATTTTAGCATCTACGATACGATCGACCAGCTAAACCGGGTAAAATCTATTATGGCCGAGCTTGAACTGGATACCGCACAATGGAAACCCCGTACCATCGCAAGTTCTATTAGTAATGCAAAAAATAAACTTGTCGGACCAGAAGCCTTCGCCTCGACAGCTTCTGGTTATTACAATCGTACTGTTGCCCAAATTTATACAAAATATGAGTCCCTTCTTAAGGCAAATAATGCCTTAGATTTTGATGATCTCCTGGTTAAGTCTGTAGAACTCTTTAAGAAACATCCTGATGTTCTTGAGATGTATCAGGATAAATTTAAGTTTATTCTCGTTGATGAATATCAGGATACCAATTATACCCAGTATACCATTACGCGACTTCTGGCAGATAAATATAGAAACATTTGTGTAACGGGAGACCCTGATCAGTCGATTTATGGCTGGCGCGGGGCAGATATCCGAAATATTATGGATTTTGAGAAGGACTATCCCGATGCGAGGGTGGTGCTGTTAGAACAAAATTACCGCTCTACGAAACACATCCTTCATGCAGCTTCCAGCGTGATTCAGCAGAACAAATATCGAAAACAAAAGAATCTCTGGACGGAAAACATTTTGGGCGAGAAGATCAAGGTGATCTCCTGCGAAGATGAACACGGCGAAGCAGACGAGATCGCAAAATTGATAAGAGGACTTGCCAGTAAGAGTATGAAATATTCTGATATTGCATTGTTTTATCGTACCAATGCCCAGTCTCGCGTACTGGAAATTTCTCTGAGAAATTACGGGATTCCCTACACGATTATCGGAGGTGTGGAATTCTATCAAAGGAAGGAAATTAAAGATATTCTGTCCTATCTCAGACTCTGTATTAATCCCCACGACGAGGTTGCGCTGGAACGCATAATCAACACACCCACACGCGGCATAGGAAATACTACCATTAAAAAGCTTGCAGACTGGGCTGCATCGCAAGGCACAGGCCTTTTAAATGCTGTACGGACTGTTGATGTAATACCCGATATTAAAGGCAAGACCTCTCTGTCAATAAAAGGATTTTCCGAACTTGTTGCAAATTTACAAAAATTGCCAAAATCGCCCGTTGAAGACATTGTTAGACAGGTGATTGAAGAAACGAAGTATATAGAGTATCTCCGTGAATCTGATGAAAAGGAATCGAAAGATCGCATTGCCAACGTCGAAGAACTGGTGAATGCCGCACAAGAATATGACCTAAATTATTCTGAAGGTACTTTACAGGGATTTCTGGAGGAGGTGGCATTGGTTTCTGATGTGGATGAATTGGAAGACGACGTTGATGCTGTGACCCTCATGACACTTCATACGGCCAAGGGATTGGAGTTTCCCGTTGTTTTTATTACGGGTATGGAGGAGGGACTACTGCCTCATTCAGAATCCAAAGACTTAGATGAGGAGCTCGAAGAGGAGCGAAGGCTCTGTTATGTAGGTATTACACGGGCAATGAAAGAACTTTTCATCTCACATGCCAGACGGCGGACGCGTTACGGGCAAATGAACCCATGTATTGCCTCCAGGTTTTTAGATGAGATTCCGGAAGAAATTATAGACAAGATCGATAGAACAAATCGTAAGTATGCCTTTAATCCCTTTAACGCAGATAACAAGACAGTTCATGATACAATGCTCAAATTTGATTTCAATGATATAGATACCCATGATTTGAAAAGTCCCTCATCAGAAGATGATTCCATGTCCTTTTCGAGTGGGGAAGTAGTCAGACATCCCGTTTTTGGTATTGGAAGGATACTAGAGGTTTGCGGCAGCAAAGAAAAGACAAGCGTCAGGGTCAGTTTTAATATCGGTGGAACAAAAAATCTTATGTTAGCATACGCAAAATTAGAAAAGGTAAAATGATTTGTAATCGTATAGGAATATTCATTTTATTTATGCTGGTTACGTTACATGTGCGGTGCAAAAATCCCCCTTTGTTAAGGGGGACTTAAAAGGAATAACTTGAAGGGGGGAAATTTCCTATGGAAAAAATATATATGGACAACGCCTCGGGTACACCTGTACACCCTAAGGTGATGGAGGCTATGGTACCGTTTTTAAAGGAGGGATTTGGCAATCCCTCTAACCTGCACCAATTTGGGAGGGTTACGAGTGATGCCATACAAGCGGCGCGTGGACAGGTAGCCAGTCTTGTTAATGCGAAACCCAACGAAATCATATTTACCTCGAGTGGTACCGAGGCCAACAATTTTGCCATAATAGGTATTTTGTCATCCCACAAAAAAAGGGGAAACCATATTATTACCACACAAATTGAACATTTTTCGGTGCTCAATCCGTTAAAATCATTAGAAAAATCCGGATACGCAGTTACCTACTTACCTGTTGACAAATATGGGATGGTGAACCCCGACGACGTTAAAAAAGCCATTTCACCGACGACGACGATGGTTTCTGTTATGTATGCCAATGGGGAGATTGGGACAATTGAACCAATAAAAGAAATCGGGACTATTACGAAGGAGAAAGGTATCGTTTTCCATACGGATGCAGTTGCCGCAACGGGGAATATACCTATTGATGTTTTGGACTCCCATATTGATGTCTTAAGTATGTCGGCCAATCAATTTAATGGCCCGTCAGGAATTGGCGCATTGTATTTAAGGGAAGGGGTAAGGATACGTCCTTTTATGGAAGGCGGTGTCCAGGAGGGTGGCCGCAGGGCAGGCACTGAAAATATTGTTGGAATTGTTGGCATGGGCAAGGCGGCTGAACTGGCAAAATTAGAAATGTCACATCGCATAGACAAAATACAGAACTTGAGAAATCAGCTAAGAGATGGTATCCTGAAAAACATCAATCATGTGTATCTCAACGGACATCAGACGAATCGTTTGCCGGGCAATCTCAGTTTGTGTATAGAGTATATTGAGGGTGAATCTGTTTTATTATTTCTGGATATGCAGGGTATTGCCATATCCAGTGGCTCTGCATGTACTTCGCGGTCGTTGAAGGCGTCTCACGTCATCATGGCTACCTGCGTTGACGCTGCGCTTGCTCAGGGGACAGTGCTTTTCAGCTTAGGGATTGATAATTCTGAGACCGATGTTAAATACGTTTTAGAAAAATTACCACCCATTGTTGAACGTTTAAGGCAAATGTCGCCCCTGTATAATCAAAAGAAATGAAATCCTCATAATTGAGGGAATAGGAGGTTTTTATGGTGCCTATTGTTGTTGAAAAGAAAAAATATACGTACGAGGATTATCTTAAGACCCCGAAAGATAAGAGGTATGAACTTATTGATGGAGAATTACTCATGACGCCATCTCCCACTCCCTACCACCAAAGAGTCTCAAGAAAGTTAGAATTTATCCTTGAAAGTTTTATAACTAAAAATAACCTTGGAGAAATCTTTTATGCACCTTGCGATGTATACCTCGATAATGAAAATGTAGTTCAACCTGATATATTGTTCATTTCTAAAGATAGATTGAATATTATAGGTGATAAAAATATACAGAGTGCGCCTAACCTTGTGATAGAGATAATCTCAGAAAATAGTGTTTACAGGGATATGGTGCAGAAGAAGAGGTCGTATGCAAGGTTTGGCGTAAAAGAATATTGGATAGTAATTCCTGAGGAAAAAGAGGTGGAAGTTTATATCCTGAAAGGCGAAGCCTATCAGCTTTATAAGACATACACCAAAGTTGATATACTCGAATCACCATCTTTAAAAGGATTAAAAATAGGGTTAAAGGAAATATTTTGAGATAAAGGAGTTTTATATGCAATACAGCCCAAAGGTCATGGATCATTTTGCAAACCCTCGTAATGTGGGGGAATTCCCAGATGCCGATGGCGTGGGGGAAGTTGGAAATCCTGCGTGTGGCGATATTATGAAGATGTCCATCAAGGTCAAGGATAACGTCATTGTAGATGTGAAATTCAAGACCTTCGGTTGCGGCGCAGCGATAGCTACCAGTAGTATTTCTACTGAAATGATTAAAGGGAAGACCGTAGAAGAGGCATTAACGCTCACGAACAAAGCAGTGGCAGAGGCATTAGGTGGACTGCCCCCTGCCAAGATGCATTGCTCAGTACTTGCTGAAGAAGCCATCGAGGCAGCCATTGATGACTATCTCAAGAAAACAACTGGGAAAGGTCTTGAAAAGAAGAAAACACATGCTCATGATGAACACCATGGGCACTGAGCCGTAACAGACCACCCAGCGTAGCTACTCAAGATTTAATGCGAGGCGAAAATTCCCCCTCTAAAAAGCTTACCATGTTCCACATTTTTGTCTGGACACGAGGGTATCGTTGAGCCAGGATTAAAATACGAGTATGAACATGGAATAGAAGATTGGTAGATTTTTATTGTAGCAATAAAATTAGAAAATTTTATAGAAGTAAAAACAACCCCCTGACCCCCTTTTTAAGGGGGAATTATTGAAGCGTAAATTCATATGGAATCAGATGAAACGTTAGACTGTTATGGCCTTATGTGTCCTATGCCTATTTTTAAAACGGCAAATAAAATCAAGGAGATTGAGATAGGTAAGGTACTTGAAGTTATAGCCACCGACGAAGGTATTAAGAAGGATATCGTTTCCTGGTGCAACACCACAGGAAACGAACTCCTGGGTATCGAAGAAGCCGATGGTGAGGTTCACGTTTTTATCAGAAGGTTAAGATAAGTATCGCTGAAGGTAATAATCAAATGAAAACGGATGAAAAAATATTAATGCTACATCAAAAATTCCTTGACAATAAAGGATATTGCGCTATAAAGAGAATATCTGCAAGACATTATAGGGGAGTTTTATGATGCCAGTCGTTATTGAAAAGAAAAAATACACTTACGAGGACTACCTGAAAACCTCAGATGACAAGCAGTATGAACTTATCGATGGAGAACTGCTTACGACACCTTCTCCCGTGCCTAATCATCAAAGAATTTCGAGAAAGCTCGAGTTTATACTTGAAAAATTTGTAACAGAAAATAACCTTGGAGAGATATTTGACGCACCATGTGATGTGTATCTTGACGATGAAAATGTGATCCAACCTGATATCCTGTTTATTTCACTTGACAGACTGGCTATTATAGGTGAGAAGAATATACAGGGTGCGCCAGACCTCGCGGTGGAGATAATTTCAGAGAATAGTGCGTACAAAGACATGGTACAGAAGAAGCGTCTTTATGCGAGATTTGGTGTAAAGGAATATTGGGTCGTAATTCCAGATTGTGAAGAAATAGAAATTTATATACTGAAAGATAATACTTACAGGCTTTACAAGTCATACAACAAAAGTGATAACCTTGAGTCACCCTTACTAAAAGGTTTAAATATAGCATTGAAGGACATATTTTAGCTTATTTTTCCTCATTCCCCTTCTCAATACTCTTTCGAATCAAACTCCGCAAGATAAAGCTGCGTTCAGCGCCCCCCAGAAGTCTACTGAGATTATCGTACAGTGTTGTGTCTGCTATCAGGGCGCCAATGGTGCCTTCTCCATTCTCAATTTCCGCTGTAATTCTTTTGAGAGATTCAGAGGTGGTGACCAGGTTTTCCATGAGTTGCTTCCCCTTAGGATCGTAAATCAGGGAGTGGAGCAATCCTTCTCCTTTTTGGAAGGTTTTCACACTTTCGTTAAGCGATACCGAAACATTGCTTAATGATTCTACAAAACCACTCTCCTCCAGCTTTTTAAAAAACTTTGAAAATGACTCAATGATACCAATTCCGCTCTCAATAACTGTGGTATAGTTGATTGGTTCTGCACTTTTTATTGAATCTCCATCCTCCACAA
>Ga0082335_1005087_pt1 | contig 18701 bp, 17 predicted proteins | sample Subgrocontami58m_FD_72375 | JGI IMG/M metagenome (GOLD analysis project Ga0082335, IMG submission 72375) | Subsurface groundwater microbial communities from S. Glens Falls, New York, USA - GMW37 contaminated, 5.8 m (SPADES assembly) (version 2) ... | reverse complement strand
TATAATTTTCATGTCGTATTTGGGGGAGACAGGAGGGGGGTCACCCTCTAAACTGCGTCTCATACAACTGACTATATAGCCCGCCCGTCGCGAGCAACTGATCGTGCGTGCCTCGTTCAACAATCTTCCCTCGATCCATTACCAAAATTAAATCAGCGGCTAGGATCGTGCTCAGGCGATGGGCAATGACGATGCTGGTTCTGCCTGCCATGACTCGTTTCAATGCGTCCTGAATCAGGGATTCGGATTCGCTGTCGAGTGAACTGGTGGCTTCATCTAAAACCAAAATTCTTGGGTTCTTCAAAATAACCCTTGCGAGGGCGACGCGTTGTTTTTCGCCGCCGCTCAGGCGATAGCCGCGCTCACCGACGATGGTGTCGTAACGGTCGGGGAGTCCCATCACAAAGTCGTGGATGTTGGCGGCGCGCGCGGCGGATTCGATCTCGGCTTGCGTGGCGTCCATTTTCGCGTAGGTCAGGTTCGTGCGGATGGTATCGTGGAAGAGGTGCGTCTCCTGCGTCACCATGCCGATCACGGCGGCGAGCGAATCGAGAGTCACATCGCGCAGGTCGTGCCCATCAATGCGGATGACTCCGCTGGTGGGATCATACAGGCGCGGGATGAGATAGGTCAGCGTGGTTTTGCCAGCGCCAGAAGGGCCGACGAGGGCGATCAACTGTCCAGGGGCGGCGGTAAAGGAGATTCCTTCCAAAGCGACGCCTCGTGCCTGGGACGCTGCGCGCGCATCAGCCTCCCCGACGATTGATTCGGCGTCCTTCATCTCATCCTTGCTTTTGGTTTTTTCAGTCAAAGATATCACCGCTGTGACATTCGCCATGCTCCCATAGCGTTTGACTTCGCTGAGCATGATGTTTTTGTTGATCGAATATTTGAAGCTAATATCTTCAAACTCAAGTTCACCTTTGACGTCATCCGCTCTGAGCGTAGTCGAAGGGTTTTTCTCTTCGATGTCGTGCTGCAGATCAATGATCTCGAAGACGCGTTCGAAGGAAACCATGCTGGTGCTGAATTCGACGGGCGCGCCCGCGAGACCTTGCAGTGCGCCGTACAAAGTGCTGAGATACGAACCGAAGGCGACGATGGTGCCGACAGTGAATTTATTTTGAATCACAAGCCAGCCGCCGAAGCCGTAGACCAGCGCCGTGCCCACCGCGCTGACCAGACCGATCATGACGAAAAACGAGGAGCCGATGACGGCGCGTTGAATGCCCATGTCGCGCACGCCCGCCGCGCGTTGACTAAATCTTTCACCCTCTTCGTTACTGCGCCCGAATAATTTGACGAGCAGCGCGCCGCCGATGTTGAGAGTCTCGTTCATGTGCGCGTTCATCTGCGCGTTGAGGTCCATGGCTTCGCGGGCGATGGTGCGCAGGCGTTCGCCGAGTTTGCGCGCGATCAAATAGAACAACGGCAGGACAAAAACACTGCCGAGAGTCAATCTCCATTCGAGCGAGAGCATGACGATCAGGATCGCCGCGCCTTCGATCAGGTTGGTGACGATGCCGACGATGGTGTTGCTGATGGCGTTCTGCGCGCCGACCACGTCGTTGTTGAGCCGACTCATCAACTCGCCGACTTTGGTGTTGGTGAAGAAGCGCAGACTCATGCGCTGCAAGCGGACAAAGAGCGCCACGCGCAGGTCATAGATCACGCCTTCGCCGACGGTTGCGTTTAATTTCCGCTGCACCACGCTGATGCCGCCGTTCAACAACGGCACGAGCAGCAAGGCGAATGCGAACATCACCAGCTTGTTCAGGTCTTTGCTCGGCAGAATATTGTCGATCAACTGGCGGAAGATCAACGGCGTGACCACGCTCAGCGCCGAACTGGCGAGGATGGTCAATAACATGCCGCCGATATGCGACCAATAAGGTCTTGCGTACGTGAGCACGCGCAATAAAAGTTCTCTTGTTACCTTGGGCTTTTCATCGCCCGAACGCATTGCTGTGAACCAGCTGCCACCATGCATGTGTAAACTCCAGTGAGTAGGGAAAAGGGATTAGGAATTGAAGTTCCGATTCCCGTTCTTTCCTATTGTGCCCCCGATTAGTCCGCTTGGCAACTGGATGAATGGGGAGGTTAATGAAAGTCTATGAGGAGGGAGATGTATAATACTAAAATTAAATGGAAAATTTTCCAAATGTATACAATAACTAATGACGGCTCAGTTGTGGACGACAATGGCAAGGTTATATTTTTTAGCGTTGAAAGATTTGTAAAAGACATTTGCGAAGGCGATTGTTGTTTTATATGTGGAGCAAGCCCGTCCGATGTTAAATTTAACAATGAACATATTCTTCCAGAATGGATACTCAAGAAGTACGATCTGTATTCTAAAACTATTAATTTGCCGAACGAAACGATCTTTAAGTATGCCCAATACAAAATTCCCTGTTGCTTAGGCTGCAATTCTCTTATGGGTAAAGTATTTGAGAGACCCTTTAGGGAATTAGTTAATAAAGGCTATAAAGCTTTTACCGAATATATCGAGAACAATGGCTTTACGTTTTTATTGAATTGGCTAGCTATTATTTTTCTGAAAACTCATCTTAAAGACAAGAGCCTGAGAATTAATCTCGATACTCGAGAAAAAGCTGGGAACATTGCCGACTTTTATAATTGGGAAGAGCTCTATCATATTCATTGTGTAGCGCGTTCTTTTTACACAAAGTGTAAATTGGATCCAAAGATTCAAGGAACATTGTATATTTTGCCCGCAGAGGTCTCTGATGAATTTGAAGAGTTCGACTATATAGATATCTATGCGGCTAAAACAATGTTATTACGATTGGGAAACATCGCTATTATTCATGTTCTTGATGATTCTTGTGCTGTTATGAATTTACACTTTGATACTTTAAAGAAAATCACTCGTCCACTATCTCATTTGCAACTAAGAGAATTAACAGCTACATTTGCTCATGCAAATATGGATCTTATTGAAAGGCCAAGATTCTATTCGGAATTTGACAGAGTTTCAAATACTTGTAAGATAATGGCGGATATTCCAGAAAAAATGAAATTTGTTGATTTTGACCCTCAAAAATATGGTTCCATTATGCATTATTGTTTTAAGGATTTTATTCAAGCTATTCCATCTACAGAAAGAACTACAATCGAATCACATATAAAGAAAGGCGATTACACATTTCTTTTTGACGAAGATGGAAATCTTATTAATCAGTAAATATAAGAGCTGTTGCACCTACCTTGAAGAGATGAGTCAACTCGAAGGCGGGATAAATCCCTGCCTCAGAGCATGGAAGTCCGTTCGGACTGAGCCGCCTTTGGCGGCTTTCACGTACTGAGGAAGGGCTTCAGTCCGCGCGGGGATAATGGAGTAGGTTTCTTAGCTTAATCGGCTGGGATGGGGCGAGTCTACTTGAGCGAACTTCGTAGCAATAGCCCGCGGATTAATCCACGGGCGGGGATGAGGCGGAGGAACATGCCATTCGGACAGAATCCATTTTCAGGGGCGCAGGGTTGCGAGGTAGTATGCCGCGGGTTGAAAAGATTTTTTTCGTTTCGATTTGCATTTGCGCAGTGATGGGGTCCGCACGGGGACAAAATCCGCCGTGCTACGCGTATAAAGCCGACTCCTTGTACTCCGTAGGGGTCAAGTCGGCTGGGGCGGGGCGAAACACAAAGCCCGACGAGTATTTCATCGCCGGGCTAATAACTTGTTGGGATTTTGCTTTCTACGCTCCCAGCGGGGAGAGTTTGTAGACGCGGGCTAATTTGGTCGCGGTTTGAAAGTCCTTCTGCCTGAGCGCCTCGCGGACATCATCCAGTTTCATCGCGTCGGCTACCGATAAATAGGGAGACCAGTCGTCGTCCGTATAAATCAATTCAACATCCACTTCGGCGACGTATTCGTCAATGTGAACCAGTTTGGAGATATGTTTTTTGGTCATTTCTTTCTCCTTGTAAAATCATCCAACCAGCGCGCAGGGTCGGGTCTGTAAGCCGTTATCAGCACGGCAGGGGATATAGCATTTTTGGGGATACCCCAGAGAATGTGAATTGGTTTGCCTTGCCTGTCTTTTTGCAACACCAATACGCAAGGGCCTTTGGCATAGTCAGGATAATCTTCAACGACAGTCGCATCCGCTACACTTGCCAGAACATCGCGAACGAGAATATTGTCATCAGCCAGTTCGTCATATCCATGAGCGGATATTTGTACCTGGTTTTGCTCGATGAGTTTGAGTATTTTCTGGAATGTTTTGCTCATGAGCTGGAATGTCCAAATGGATTATACATGAAAACGTCCATGCGTTAAAATGCGCCGTGCTACGTGTACAAAGCCGACTCAAGTCGGCTGGGGTGGGAATGAGGGGGATACGAGTGCTATAATTTCAGCAATGGAAGTTTTAGATTTAGTCAACTATAGTTATGAGCAAGGAAAACGTGTTCTTGAGAAAAAGGAATCTGAAGCTCTCAAGGAACACGGTCAGTTTTTAACTCCGCCTAATACCGCGCATTACATGGCAAAAAGGTTGGGTCAAATTCATTCTGGCGCTGCCATCATTGAGCCTTCTATTGGTTCTGGGGTCCTGGCGTGTGCTGTTATTGAAAAACTTATTGCAGAGAATCAGCTCACAGAAATTTGGCTGGATGCTTACGAAACAGACAAAGAACTCTGTGATGTAGCCCATGATGTGCTAACTCTTGCAAGCAAAAAAGCCGAACAAAGCGGAGTCAAAATCCATTGGCAGGTCTTTCAGGAAGATTTTGTGATGGCTTGCCTGCCCGAACACCAGCCATCTCTTTTTGGCACAGAGCAATTGCGCCGAAAGACGTATGGTTTTGTTATCAGCAATCCACCTTACTTTAAACTTAATGCAGAAGATAAGCGCGTAAAAGCCATTGCTGGAAAAATCAACGGGCACACCAATATCTACACTATATTTATGGCATTGAGTACGAAACTGCTTGCTCCAGAGGGAAAAGCTTGTTTTATTGTGCCGCGCAGTTTTTGTTCGGGTGTTTACTTCTCAGGGTTTCGTCGTGATTTGCTAAGGGATGTGACTCCGCTGGCAGTTCATGTTTTCCAATCACGCAATGATGTTTTCAAGGGTGACAAAGTTTTACAGGAAAACGTCATTTTCTCTTTCGAAAAACTATCCCAACCAAAAACGCAAAGGTATTGGGCGGGATCGGTTAATGTTTCAGTGTCCAAGGATGATTTGGGTTTAAGTGAAAATGTACTTAATCGTCAAGTTTCGTTCCAACATTTTCTAAATGATCGAGATGGGCAGGTATTTTTTAGATTGCCTACAGGTGTTCTTGATGAACAAATTTTGGATGCTGTTGACCTTTGGGATGGTTCTCTCGAAAAATATGGCTGGCAGGTTTCCACTGGGCGGGTCGTGCCATTTCGAGCCGAGCATTTACTCAAAGAAAAATTAACAACAGGCAATGAAACAGTTCCTTTGCTTTGGATGCAAAACGTCAAACCTTACTCTGTCGAGTATCCGCTGAGCGAATTTGACAAACCGCAAGCCATTTCCACACAAGATTCCGTTTTGCTTGTCCCCAATTCAAACTATGTTTTACTGCGACGGTTTAGCTCAAAGGAAGATCGCCGTCGCCTGATTTCTGCTCCATTGATCGGCAAAGATTTTAATTTCGAACAAATTGGTTTTGAGAATCATTTAAATTTTATCTACGGCAAAAAAGGCGCTCTTTTGCCATCTGAAGCCATTGGATTATCCGCGCTTTTCAATAGCGCAATTGTTGACCGCTATTTCCGCATTGTTAATGGGAACACACAAGTCAATGCGGCGGAGTTACGCATATTATCCCTGCCGCCCGTGGAAGTTATCAGAAGTATTGGCGAAAAAATCGGACAGATTCAAAATCCCACCGCAGAACAAGCTGACAATATTATCTTTTCAACACTTTGGCAGATGAATTTGCTTGCTGAAGAATTCCCGATGATTCAGGAGACCAGACTAACTATGGGAAAAATAGAACAGGCTCAGGAAGTTTTGGAAGCGCTTGGTTTACCGTCCGCACAACAAAATGAAGTTTCAGCATTAACACTATTGGCGCTTGCCTAGTTAACAGAAAAAATGCAGTGGAAAGATGCTGCCAGTCACAATGTACGCGTCCACGATATTTTGGTTAAGATCAAACAAGATTATGGACGGGAATATGCTGAAAATAGCAGAGAAACCATTCGCCGCAAAGCTTTACATCAATTTGAACAGGCGGGCATTGTTGTTCGCAATTCAGATGACCCATCACGCCCAACCAATAGCGGTTTGAATAACTATATTTTGTCCGATCTGGTTTTAGATGTTCTGCGTTCTTATGGCACACTGAAATGGAAATCAAAGGTCGACAAGTTTTTTGCTCAACAAGGATCATTGTTGGAGACTTACCAAAAAGCCAGAGAGCAAAATAAAGTTCCTTTGCAAGTGGCAGATGGGAAAGTTTACAAATTGTCGCCAGGCAAGCACAACAAACTTGAAGTTGCCATTGTCGAAGAATTTGCTCCGCGTTTTGCCCCAGGAGCAAAGCTTATCTATCTTGGTGATACAGCGAACAAGATTCTTGTCTTTGAGCAAAGTGTTTTTATAAAACTTGGAATTTCAACTTCAGAGCATGGAAAACTTCCTGATGTCATTCTTTATGACAAAAAGCGAAACTGGCTTTTCCTGATCGAAGCAGTAACGTCGCATGGACCTGTTTCTCCAAAGCGCCATTTCGAACTTGAAAAACTTCTTGAGGATTGCACGGCTGGCAAAGTGTATGTGACAGCGTTCCTAGATCTCACAACATTCAAAAAATTTGTGAATGATATTGCATGGGAAACAGAAGTTTGGATTGCGGAAATGCCTTCCCATATGATTCATTACAATGGTGATAAGTTCTTGGGGCCAAGATAACCTAATTATCTGTTTCGATAACACTGGAGACACATCACATGTTTGAAGTAACATCTGCATGGAAGTCCACTTTTCCTGAAGCCCACGCGGGGGTGTTGGTCGTGCGAGATGTCATCAACCCTGCACATCACCCTGAACTGGAAAAACACAAAACAGAATTGGAGGAACAACTGCGTTCTCAATTTTCTGGGCAGGATCGCGCGGTGATGTCAAACCTTCCCATATTGCAGGCATATAACACCTATTATCGCCGCTTCAAAAAGACCTATCATGTTCAACTTCAACTCGAATCAATTGCCTGGAAGGCAAAGTCGATCCCAAGTGTATCTGCTCTCGTCGAAGCCATGTTCATGGCGGAAATGAAGAATATGTTACTAACAGCGGGACATGATCTGGATGTCCTGTACCCGCCTCTTACACTGGATGTTTCAAATGGGACTGAAAGTTATACATTAATGAGAGGGAATGAGCAGGTTCTTAAAGCAGACGATATGATGATCAGCGACGGAATGGGCGTTGTTTCGAGCATTGTGTATGGTCCCGACCAGCGCACGCAGATCACGAATGGAACACAAAACGTGGTGTTTACCGTCTATGCGCCTCCTGGGATCACTGAGCAGACAGTGGCGCAACACCTGCAAGATATTCAGGAATACGTGATGGTAATTGCTCCACAGGCACAGGTTGAATTGTTCAAAGTTTATGGTTGAGATTAACGCGCCGAATCAAATAATATTTTCAGGTATATCTCATGCTCCCCTTCCACCATATCGAGACGTTTCTTCAGCGCATCCCTCTGAATTTGCAGGAGATCGTGTTTGAGTTGAGAAATATCATCGCTTCCGTTGCTCCAGATGCAATGGAAGTGATCCGCTGGGGAGGCTTGAGTTATTTTCATGAAGGGCGCGGGGGGATTGTCAGCGCGGGGATATGCCAGATCGAGATCCGCAAAGATCATGTCTACTTGGCGTTTATTCACGGGGCGTTTTTGCCTGATCCGCGTAAACTCTTGCACGGTACGCAAAAATACAAACGGCTCATCGGAATCGATTCCTATGGCAATGCTCCGTGGGATTATTTGAAGGAATTGGTCTCGTCTGCTTCCAAATTTGATCCGCGCTCGATAAAGAAGTAGAAGTGGATGAGGGGGGCGCTTCGCAAAGGGGACAAGACGTGGAAAATGCCTTTCGGACAGAATCCATTTTTAGCGGCGCAGGGTTGCAGGACGATGCGAGTCGAAAAGAATTTTCCCGTTTCGATTTGCATTTGCGTGGCGACGGAGAGGGCCCGCACGGGGATATTCTAAATGGTACACGTAAAATCCGCCACGCTGGGCGTACAAAGCCAACTCAAGTAGCTTGGGGTGTGGCGAGTCCGCTTGAGCAGGGTTTGTTGGAATAGAGATGAAAATATCGCTCGAAACAAAAAACATCCGTTGGCTATTCACCAGCGGATATTTCGTTTAACATAATTTTGATTTGTGTCAATAACGGTGGAATTTCATTCTCAATTACATCCCACACAATTTCATCACTCACGCCAAAATATTCATGAGCAACGATGTTTCGAAAGTCTCCGATCTTGCGCTACTTAATTTGTGGGTAACGCGCTTTGGTTTCCTCGGAAATATGTTTAACCGCTTCTCCGATAACCTCAAGGTTTCTCAAGATCGCGTCAAATGTGCGGTCATCGTGAATTAAATCCTTGAGCATATATCCCGCCGTATATTTCAAGGCTTTTTCGCAACAGTCCTTGATGTCTGCAAGGTAAAGCGATTCATCACGCGACATAAACTAAATCCTGCATGATGGCAGGCTTCATGCGTGGTTGGATCGCATTCGGAACGACCAAATCCACACGGCAGCCAAGCACATCTTCAAGGTAATATTTCGTGTCCATGAAACGGTCAAAGGTGGCGCGGCCCTCAAATTCGACGAGAATATCCACATCGCTTTCAGGCTTAGCTTCTCCACGCGCAGTCGAACCAAATAAAGCCAGTGATTTAACGCCAAACTTTACCAGATCAGGTCGGTGTTTGTGAATCAGAGAAATCACTTTTTTCTGTTCCATGTTTTTATTATACAATATTTACATCGACAGTCACTGATGCTAAATCTCCGCTTGCTGCGTTTTTCACCTGTTTCGACAGGATGAGTCAGTATTATTGACTCTCCAAAATATTCTTCAACTTATTCCAATCTGTGAACTGCGCGTTGGCATCGCCGTCACTGAATGAAACGTTATACAGGATGCTGAACATGCCAGCTTCGCGCGCCGCGCGGGTGGTGCGCCGGATGTCGTCTATTATCACGCATTTCGATGGATCGGTCTCGCCTGCGACCTGCATGGCAATTTTAAATGATTCGGGCATGGGTTTGCAATACGGGGCGACTGTATTTACATCCACGATGGTTTCAAAGAGATCATTGAGTTCAAGCGCAGTCAACACTCTGCGGGCGTGGGCTCCATCTGCGTTTGTAAAGACCAGGTTGCGGGTCGGGAGCGAAGCGATGATGCCATGCAGGGTCGGATTGGGAGCCAGGTAATCCATCAGCGGCAGGTCATGCACGTAGGCCAGGAATTCATCCGTATTGATGTTATGGTTGGCCTGCAAGCCGCGCAGGGTGGTGCCATATTCCAAAAAATATTTTTCGCGCAAAGTTGGAATTTCATTTTCGGGAATATCCATGCGCGCACGCATGTAGTCGTTCATGCGTCCCTTGATGGCTTCCCATAGTTTTGTGCCGGGTGGATACAGTGTGTCGTCGAGATCGAAGAAGATGGTGGTGAATCGCATAGGACGATTATAATCGCGTCATGCCCATTCGAATGCTTGCCTCTGAAGTGTCTTCTCAAATTGCCGCCGGCGAAGTGGTGGAGCGCCCTGCTTCGGTTGTGAAAGAACTGCTTGAAAATTCATTGGATGCGGGTGCAAATAGTATTTCCATTTCAATTACGGATGCAGGCCGCACGCTGATCGAGGTTGCAGATGATGGCGATGGAATCCCCGCCGCTGAATTGGAATTAGCCGCTTCGCGTCATGCGACCTCGAAGCTGATTCTGTCCGAGGACTTGTTCCACATCTCAACCCTGGGCTTCCGCGGTGAGGCGCTGGCTTCGATCGGTTCCGTTTCACATTTTACGATCATCTCGCGGGTGAACTCTGCAAAGGAAGGCGCGCGTCTGAAAGTGGATGGCGGCCTTTCAGGCAAGGTGGAAAAAGCAGGCGCGCCCATTGGGACGCTGGTGCGCGTGGAAAATTTATTTTATAACGTGCCTGCGCGTATGAAATTTTTGAAAACAGATGTCACCGAAAGACGCGCCATTGATGCAATGGTCACGCGCTATGCGCTGGCATATCCAACGGTGCGCTTCAAAGTGACCGATGGCAGGCAGTCCACCTTGCAAACTGCCGGCGATGGGGATCGCCGTGCCATCCTGGCCGCATTGTATGGTGTGGATGTCGCGAAACAAATGCTGGAAGTGATGGCGCAGGAGGAAGGTTTATCGTTAACCGGTTTTATCAGCCCCACCTCGTTGACCCGCTCCAACCGCAAGGAAATTACTTTCTTCGTCAATGGTCGCTGGGTGCAGGAAATCTCTTTGACCTCGGCCTTGTTGCAGGCTTATCACACCTTGTTGATGGTGGGACGTTATCCGCTCACGGCTTTGTTTTTGGAAATAGCGCCTGAAGATGTGGATGTGAATGTGCATCCCACCAAAGCGCAAGTGCGCTTTCGAAGCCAGGATAAAGTTTTCAGTTTCGTGCAGCGCTCCGCGCGCAAGGCCTTGCTGGCCTACACACCTGTGCCCTCCGTTTCACCGCAATTGTGGGGAACGCGCTCTGTCCCTTCGCAGCCGAGGGGGATTGGGATTGATTGGAGTATTGGACATGATCGTGATCAGTTACTTGCCCTGAACAGCGTCGAAGGGTCAGTAAACAGTGATCAGTTTCCAATGGACAGCGATCAATCGTCAATCGGAAATCGGAAATCGGAAATACCCTTCGGGCAGGATGTCGGAAATCCGTCCTTCGCAGGTGTTCCCCTTTTAAGGTTGATCGGGCAAATTGGCTCAACCTATCTCGTCGCGGAAGGTCCCGATGGGCTTTATCTGATTGACCAGCATGCCGCGCATGAACGCGTCTTGTTTGAAAGACTGATGGCCCAGCATGAAATGAAGAAGATTCCCTCCCAGGCCTTGCTTTCCCCGGAAGTGGTCACATTACCGCCACAATCGGCGAAGATGCTCACAGAACAATTGCCATTCCTGAATCATTTTGGCTTTGAAGTGGAAGAGTTCGGCGCGAATACTTTCCAGGTGCGCGCCATACCCGTCTTGTTTTCGGGCGGCGACCCTGCCTCTGCGTTGCGGGCTTTGGTCGAGGATTTTGAAGAGGATGAAACGCCGTTGCAGGCCGAGATGGAGGCGAAACTCGCGGCGCGCGTCTGCAAACGGCTGGCTGTAAAAGGCGGGCAAATCCTGACGAGCGAAGAACAACGCAGTCTGTTGAATGACCTTGAAGCCTGCCAGTCACCGCGCACCTGTCCGCATGGCAGGCCGACGATGATCCATCTATCGGTGGATATGCTTGAACGTCAATTTGGAAGAAAAGGCGCGCGCTAAACACAAATAGGGACTGCAAAATTATTTGGTACACAGGACAATAACAGATAAAAAATCCCCCAATTTTTGCGGGGGATTTCTTATCCGGTTTCAAAAACTTCACGAAAAGCGAATGTTATCTTCGCTTTAACAGCATCCATTGTGGGAGCAGGGTTGAGCAGATCGGCAAGTGAAACGAGCGGATCGTTTATTCCACAAGCAATGATGCCATCCCAATATTCCATGTCTGGATTTACATTCAGCGCAAAGCCGTGGCGTGTGACTCCGCGCGCATCCACCTTCACTCCGATCGCAGCAATTTTAGCGGGCTTCTCTTTATCTTCAGGGCGACAGCGCGGGCAGTGTGAATGTACATCCGGCTGAACCCACACCCCGGTCAAACCGCTGCGCTGACCTGCCGCGATCCCGAAATGCATCAACGTCCCGACCAGCATTTTCTCCAACTTGCGGACGTAACCAACATAATCGGACCTGACAGGTCTTAGCGAGTCATCTTCCATAGTAGAAGCCTCATTCTGAGACCTTTCATGGTTTAGTGGAACAAGAGGAATTAAAGGATAGCCCACCAACTGCCCCGGACCATGGTAGGTGACATCGCCGCCGCGATCTACCCAATGAATGGATATGCCTTTTTTCTTTAATTGTTCCTGGCCCCACAATAGATTTTCCGCTTTGCCTGTTCTCCCAAATGTGTAGACATGGGGATGTTCAAGCAAAAGCAAAGTCGGCGGACGTTTCCCCTCTGAAATTTCCGCGGCGTATTGATCCTGTAACTTCCAGGCGCGTTCGTAATCAATAAGACCTAAATCTTCAATAATCATTAGACTTAGAGATGGGTAAACACGTAGACAAGTAGACAATGGAACGCACTATTCATTCTTTACGCGAAGCGTTCATCATCCACCCTTCTCCCTAAATATTCTTCTATATAAATCTGATTCCAGCAGACCGTTCGGATCACAGCGTTTTTTCAATTTTCCGAATTTTGCGACCGTTTCTTTTCCATAAAATGCGAGGGTGGTTTCAGCGCTGGTTTCGCTGTTTTTTGCGAAATAAAATCTGCCACCGTTGGCCAGCACGATTCTGTCAAACTCCTGTAACATGGCGCTTAACTTTACGCGGTTGCCCTCGCTCACTTTGAAATCCATGGCGAGCGAGAAACCATCCACAGCGTGGGTCAGTAAAAACTGGTCGGGGCGGTGGCGTTTGGTTACACCAAGATAAAAAGGCAGGCGGTTCTGGTGCGAAAGTTTCAGCATTTCGGTCCACGTGGATTCGGCGGTCTCTTTTGGCAGAAAGGATTGATATTGGATCAAGCCGCCACGCCCGTAGGAAAATTCCCAGTTGGGAACGTAATCGAGAAGAAAATGAAATGCGGCATGAGGCTGGCGGAAGGTGTGTTTGCGTAATGATGAAATATATTTCGCAGTGTTGATTCCCCATGTACCAAAGTTATTCATGAATGGCGACATGAAATAATGCAATAAGGATTTTGGGAAAACGCCAAAGATGCGAGAAGGCAAAATTTGATTCTCCACCTTCATCGTTTCCTGCGGATTTTTATCTTCGCCTTCCCGAAGATATCGCGCGGCATGGATCTGTCCGCGGCCGAGGGCATGTCCGCCCGCGATCCCATCCATCCAGCCGACGATGTAATCATATTTTGGAGCGCCATCGAGCAGGCTGAAGAGTTGTCGGCGTAGATTCTGCACGGGCCAGGCATCTACCGCTAAAAGCCCGGAATGGATGCGTTTCATCTGCAGGGTGATGGAGGTAAAAATTCCAAGCATCCCCAATCCGCCGATCATGGCGTAAAACAAATCCGCGTTCTTTTTGGGGGAGCATGTCATCTCTGCGCCCGTCGGCAAAATGGCAGTGAACTCGATCACGTGTTCGCCAATCGTGCCCATCTTGAAATTATTTTTGCCGTGAATGTTTGCGGCCAGGCATCCGCCCAATGTGGTTTTCATGGTGCCCGAAACAACGGGCGGCCACCAGCCATCAGGTTCGATTTTTTTCCAAAGCTGTTCCAATGTGACGCCGGGTTCGCATCGAACCTGACCTTTGGCCTGATCCCATTTAATGATCTGGTTCATCGCCGACATATCGAGCGTGATCCCGCCGCCGTTCAAGGAAGCGTCATTGTAACTGCGCCCTGCCCCTCGCGCCGTGACGGTCAGCCCCAGTTTCTTTGCGAGTTTGAAGGCTGAATAGATTTCTTCGGCAGATGTAGGCTGGCTGAGATAAGATCCCGCCTTGAGCGAATGTCCAAAATTGTCGAGTTGGGTGAAGGTTTTGTGCATGGTGATGTGAAAAGGAAACCCTAAAGGTTTTAAAGACCTTTAGGGTTTTATATGAAATTAAAACGACATACGGCGGAAGATCACCGACGGCATATGTTGAATGGCGAGCATGATCCAGCGCCAAATGGAGGCAGTATAGATCATCTGCTTGCGTCGGCACATGGCTTTGTAAATATCTTCCACCGCTTTTTCAGGTGTGACCGCAAAAGGGGTTGCGCCCTGGGCGGCTTTGAGCATTTCGGTTCTTACGAAACCGGGTTTGACGGTTAACACGTTCACACCATGACGGGTCAGCCGGTTGCGAAGCGCCTCGAGATAAGTTGTCAGCCCACCTTTGGAAGTGTTGTAACCGGGGTTGGCAATCCGTCCGCGGTCACCTGCAACGGAGGAGATGCCGACGATCTGTCCTGCTTTTGCATTTTGGAACATTTCTGCCACCGGGCTGAGCCAGGCCATTGCGCCGATCAGATTGACTTCGACCATTTTGCGGTCGCCTTCAAAGTTGTAATTGTTCAGCCCGGGAGGGTAGTTGACGCCGGCCATGAAGACGATCAAGTCCAATCCGCCCAGATCTGCAACGATCCTGCGAAGCAAGGCTGGCACTTCAGCATAGTTCGCCGCGTCATGCACATAAGCCTGGGCGCGGGTTTCATTTAATGGTTTGTTGATTTTATTGCAGAGCGTTTCTAATTTATCTTTTCGGCGTGCGATCAACGCCAGGCTGTATCCCTCTTTTGCCAGTTTTTGGGCAAGGACGGCGCCGATTCCATCGGATGCGCCGATGACGATCCCTCGCCGGCGTGGAGTCAGTGACGTGGCAGGAGCAGGCTTGCCCTGCGAAGTTCCCGCAGAGGAAGTTTTCTTAAAGGGTTTGGGTGAATCAGACACAGGCGACCTCATAAAAAATTTGAGAACGTCATTCTAACACAGTCCATTTATTGTCCAAAATGGATGCTGTCATTCTTCAATCTATGTGTATAATAAGGGAAATTATTTTTCCCCTGTTTTAGCGTATGATCCAAAGGCTGTTATGAAAGATAAAAACGAAGACGGGCACGGTGTGTTCGATCGTGCCAGGGATATCATTAATCAAAATCCTTTGATCCTACCTGAAGAAAAAAAAGGAATTTTCAAATTAATTCAGGTATTGATTGAAGCTGCAGAAATTTCGCCCAACCCACCTAATAAGAATACTCACATAAAGACCTTTACACAGGAAATCATCCCCAAAGATTCCCTGATGGCTCTGGTGAAACAGCAGGCCGATGAGCTGGATGCCTTGAAAAGCATCAGCATGAATCTGACCTCCAGCCTGGACCTGCAGACTGTGCTGGATGCAGTGGTGAGCGAAGCGATCAGGCTGATAAGGAATTCACGCCTGGCTCATATTTATTTGTATGCTCATGGGACTCTGGATTTTGGAGCCTCCTTAAATATAGATGGTGTCAAAAACAAAGGCTTTGCGCAGCCGAGGCCAAATGGTCTCACTTATTCTGTGGCAAACAGCGGCGAACAGATTATTGTTGAGGATATTCTTCGTCATCCGCTTTTTAAGGATGTTCCTCCTGATTGGACTGGATCGATGATCGGTATTCCGCTCAAATTCAACAACTCCATTGTGGGTGTCATGAATCTTTCAAGAACCGTTCTGGGGGGATTTACAAAAGCTGAGTTGCGCCTGATCAGCCTGCTGGCGGATCAGGCCGCAGTGGCGATCTCGAATGCGAATCTGCATAAAGGTGTAACCGAGCTGGCCAACACAGACAGTGTCACTGGTCTGCCCAACCGCCGCGCATTGGACGAGCGCCTTCAAGAAGACATTCGCCATGCAAAGCGCATGAATTCCAATTTCTCTGTCGTGATGATGGATTTGGATGGATTCAAGAATGTGAACGACTCATATGGGCATGTCGTCGGCGATGAGATCCTGCGTTCCCTTTTCAACCACCTCGCTGATAATATTCGCCCAACAGATTTTCTGGCGCGCTACGGCGGCGACGAACTTACCCTGATTATCCGAGATGCGGACCAGGGCGTTGCTGAATTTGTGACGCAGAAGATCATAGACTTGGTTAAGGAACACAACCCTCACCTTCCCGGAATTAATAATATCAATCTGGGCATCACGGCCGGTATCGCCATCTACCCGCTGCACTCAAAAAACTCCGGCGATCTTTTGCGAGCGGCCGATGCGGCCTTGTATCAAGCCAAGAAACATCACCGCGGTTCATTCAGTATTGCAAGAGGAATAACGGGGGATTTACATCCGATCACAGCTCCACGATTTAGAAAGAGTTGAACTATTCAAGAAACGCCGCGCCTCTGCGGTGTTTTTTCTTGTAACCAAAGAGAGATTCGCGGGGTTATACACATACAAATCCAAACTCAGGAGCCGACATGATTTCGACACCCTTCGCGTCAATCTACCAGCCCCACAAAGTAAAACTCATTCTCAACCCCATGGCCGATATGGGACGCGCATGGAAGACCGCCAATGACCTGCGTCCGATTGCACAGGAGTTCAAAGGCGAACTTACATGGAGTGGAACGGTATACCCAACCCATGCAATTGAACTTGCCAAACAAGCCGTTCAAGAAGGCTGTGACATGGTCATTGCCCTGGGTGGGGATGGTACGGTCCATGAAGTGATCAACGGTCTGATGCAGGTTCCTGAAAACAAACGCCCCGTCATGGGCATTGTCCCCATCGGCTCAGGTAATGACTTTGCCTATTCGATGGGCATCACACAGAAATCCTCGCATGCGCTTGCACACGCGCTCAAAGCGGAAAATATTCAACCCGTGGATATTGGCCTGATGACCGACGAACACGGACGCAGGGAATTTTTTGATAACAGTCTCGGCATCGGCTTTGACGCGGTCGTCACCATCCGTTCGCATAAATTGCCGATTGTCAAAGGCTTTCTCATGTATCTCACGGCGGTCATTCAGACAATCATTCTCAACCACAATCCTGCCAGGATAAAAATAGAAACAGACACCGAAACATGGGAAGGCAGCACCCTCATGGTTACCCTCTGCAATGGCCCGCGCGAAGGCGGGGGATTCATGCTTTCGCCCAACTCGAATAATCACGATGGCAAACTGGAATACGTCATCGTCAACAAAGTTTCACGCGCCATGATGTTCCGCCTCGTGCCTGAATTCATGCAAGGCACCCATATGCGCTTCAAACAGATCCGCATGGGTGAATTCAAAAAGTTAAAGCTTGCCTCCGATCTCCCGCTTTACATTCATGCCGACGGGGAGATATTCACAAGTTTCGGAAGCAATCTGCGCAAGGTAAATTTTGAGCTTTTGCCGCAAGCGCTGAAAGTAGTTAAAGGGTAAAAGCGTAGACACGTAAACAGGTAGACAGGTACAATGTATGTGTACTTGTCTGCCTGTTTCCTTGTATACCCACCCCATGCCCGACCTCTATCACAGCCTGCTCAACTTCGATCTTGGACACATAAAAATCATCGCGGATTTATGGGGACTCGAACTAGATTCAGACGATATGGACTCTGCCGCGCAGGAGCTCTGCGCCTCGCTTCTGGACCTTGAAACTGTTACCGAAACAATAGATATTCTCCCTGCTGAAGCACTCGCCGCCATAACTGCCTTAGCAGAGTCAGGCGGCAAAATGGAGTGGGGTATCTTTGCACGTAAATTCGGCGGGATCCGTGAAATGGGCGCAGGGAAACGAGACCGCGAACGCCCGCACCTAAAACCATCCTCAACAGCAGAGATCCTTTTTTACCGCGGCTTGCTCGCGAAAGCATTTTTCGATTCACCTAAAGGCGCACAGGAATTTGCTTATATCCCCGATGATTTATTTGAAATAATTAAACACAAAGGTAATGTGTTGACACGAAACATGTCGAAACAGGCCGGCGTGCACAGAGGAAAAGAAGAGCCGTTGGGTCGTCTCGCAACTAAGCTTGAAAAGATATTTGAGATTCTTACGTCAGATCGTATCATTGATGATGCTACAACCTATCTCGCCGCTTTGCGCGTGGGTAAGTCGGATTGGCAACACCGCACTGGCATTTCGGCGCAAGTGTCCGACCTACGACTCACAGCGCTTCTGACAACGGCGGGATTAATAAAAAAAGGCGCACCGCAAACGGAAAAAGTTAAATCCTTCCTTGAAACCTCACGCGCAGATGCATTGAAACTGCTTATCGAAGCATGGCAATCCTCGCAGAGCTTTGACGAGTTGCGACTATTGCCTGGTATTATCTGCGAAGGCGAATGGAAGAATCAACCGCTGGTCACACGCGGATTTTTGCTGAATTTGATTAACTCCATCCCACAGAATAAATGGTGGAGTCTGCCTGCATTTCTCCGCGCTATCAAGGAAAAATTTCCAGATTATCAACGCCCGGCAGGTGACTATGACTCGTGGTTCATCAAAAGAGAATCCGATGGACAATATCTGCGCGGATTTTCTTATTGGGACTCAGTGGATGGCGCGCTGATCAAATATTTCATACAAACATTACATTGGCTTGGCATGGCGGATCTGGCATCGCCGGAAGAGGGGAAAGAAGCAACGGCGTTTCGAATTCAATCTATTGCTCAAGGCGGCGTCCCCGCCGCCGAGGACGGCGGCAAGAGCAAGTTAGAAAAGAAAGAAGATAAAGGAAAAATTGTCGTTTCATCCAACGGAAAAATCACCATTTCACGAATGTTCTCACGTGCGGTTCGATATCAAATTTCGCGCTTCTGTGAATGGGAAAAAGAATATCCTGATGAATATAAATATCAAGTTACAGCGCAATCTTTGACACATGCCAAAGAGCAGGGACTTAAAGCTGAGCAGTTATTATCGCTGCTGGTGAAATACACG
>Ga0082335_1005084_pt1 | contig 18714 bp, 13 predicted proteins | sample Subgrocontami58m_FD_72375 | JGI IMG/M metagenome (GOLD analysis project Ga0082335, IMG submission 72375) | Subsurface groundwater microbial communities from S. Glens Falls, New York, USA - GMW37 contaminated, 5.8 m (SPADES assembly) (version 2) ... | reverse complement strand
TCGCCGAAGCGCGGCCCGAGGAGCGCTTCCAGTTCGAGCGCCACGGCTACTTCGTCGCCGACGCGAAGGACTCGCGCGCGGGCGCGCCGGTGTTCAACCGCGCGGTGACGCTGCGCGATTCCTGGGCGAAGCCGGGCAAGTAGAGCGCGGGTTCGACCAGGTTTTCCCTCATCCCCGGCCCTTCTCCCGGAGGGAGAAGGGAGAAGCTCCCTCTCCCCTGGAGCGGATTGGGGTGAGGCTCCCTCTCCCTCCGGGAGAGGGCTGGGGTGAGGGAGAATTTCGAGAAGCGTCCTAATCCACCTTCAGGCCGACGGCCTTGACGACCTCGCCCCAGGCTTTGACTTCGCTCGTCATGTAGTCCCGGTATTGCGCTATCGTCATGTTTCCCGGCTGGGCGGCGCTGCCTGCGAAAATCTCCAATGTCCTCGGATGCGCGAGGGCCTTGGTCGTCTCGGCGTGCAGGCGTTCGATGATCTCCCTGGGCGTCTTCGCCGGCGCGAACAGCCCGGTATAGAAGCCCATGTCGTAGCCGGGGATCGTCTCCGCGATCGCCGGCACGTCGGGAATCTGGGAGAACCGCGTCGCGAACGAGCCGCCGAGCATCACGAGCTTTCCGGCTTTCGCATGCGGCACGACCCCCGGGATGGTGCCGAACGCCACCGCCGAATCCCCGGCCAGCACCGAGGCGATCGCGGGAACGGTGCCCTTGTAAGGCACATGAAGCATCTCGATGCCCGCCATGCGCTTGAACCGCTCCATGGCGAGATGGGTGATCGAGCCGTTGCCCGAGGACCCGTAGGCGAGCTGGCCCTGCTTGCTTCGCGCCAGATCGATGAATTGGCGAACCGTCTTCACCTTGAGCGCCGGATTCGTCGAGAGCACCATCGGCGAACCCGCGACCATCGTGATCGGCTCGAAATCCCTGAGCACGTCGTACGGCAGCTTGGAGTACAGCGTCGCGCTGATCGCGTGGCTCGAGATGTCGGTCATCAGCACCGTGTAGCCGTCGGGCGCGGCCTTCGCGGCCAGGCCGACGCCGATGGTGCCGCCGGCGCCCGGGCGGTTCTCGATGAGCACCTGCTGCCCCATGGATTCGCCCATCTGCTGGACCACCGCGCGCGCCAGCACGTCGGTGACCCCGCCCGGCGGCCACGGAACCACCATGCGGATCGGCTTCGTCGGATAGCCTTGCGCCATCGCGACACCGCACGACAATGCCACTGCCAACGACAGGACCAAACGGGTGATCGTATTCACGGCGTCTCCTCCCCTTGTGCGCACCTCGCGGGCCGATACTACCCAAGCGCAGGCGTTGCCACAAGAAGCGCCGCCCACGGCGACAAGTTTGCGCGACGGCACTCCGCTCCGCGATAATCCCCCCTCGTGCGCGGCGCGGCTGCGACGCGAAGGGAGTCCAATGAAGCTGGGATTTATCGGATTGGGGCAGATGGGCGCGCCCATGGCCGCCCGCCTGCTCGAAGCCGGCCACGCGCTCACGGTGTACAACCGCACGCGCTCGGCCGCCGAGCCGCTGCGGCTGCGCGGCGCGGGCGTGGTCGACGACCCGGCCGGCGCGCTCGATGCGGAGGTCGTGGTGACCATGCTCGCCGACGACACGGCGGTGCGCGCGGTGTGGCTCGCCTCCGGCCTCGCGGAGCGCATGCCCGGGGGCGCGGTGCACATGAACATGGCCACCACGAGCCTCGGCATCGCGCGCGAGCTGGCCGCGGCGCACGCGCGCGGCGCAAGCGCCTACGTATCGGCGCCCGTCTTCGGCCGGCCGCCCGTCGCCGCCCAAGGGCAGCTCGACGTGATCGCCGCCGGCCCGGCCGCCGCGCTCGAGCGCTGCCGGCCGCTGCTCGATGCCATGGCGAAACAGGTGTTCGTCGTCGGCGAGGAGGCCCTCAAGGCGAACGCGGTGAAGATCGCGCGCAATTTCCTGCTCGCCACGATCATCGAGAGCCTGGGCGAAGCCTTCGCCCTCGCGCGCAAGTCGGGCGTCGGCGCGGACGTGTTCCTCGGCATCCTGGCCGGCACGTCGCTCAACTCCCCCGCCTACCGGAACTACGGCCGCATGATCGCCGACAAGGCGTACGAGCCGGCGCAGTTCGCGATGACGCTCGGCCTGAAGGACGTCGAGCTCGCGCTCGCCACCGGGCGCGAAACCGGAGTGCCGCTGCCGAGCGCCGAGCTGATCCGCGGGCAGTTGATCGCGGCCATCGCGGCGGGCCGCGGCGCGCAGGACTGGGCCGCCCTGGCCGAGCACATCGCGCGCGATGCCGGGCTCTGAGCGCAGGCGACGGATCGGCCGCGCGTGAGCACAGTGCGCAAGACCCGCCCCCTCGCTCGCTCGTGCGCCGCGCTGCTCGCGCTTTTCGCTGCGGTGTGTTCCGCGCAGCCGATGGCGCAAGCGCCGCGTGCGCCGGAGCTCGGACAGCCGGGCAAGGACGTCGTCTGGGTGCCCACGCCGGAGCGGCTCATCGTGCGCATGCTGCAGATGGCCGACACGACGAGCGCGGACCTCGTCGTCGATCTGGGCTCGGGCGACGGGCGCATCCCGATCGCGGCGGCGAAACGCTTCGGCGCGCGGGGGCTGGGCATCGAGTACGACGAGGGCCTGGTGCAGCTCTCGATCCGCTCCGCCCGGCGCGAGGGCGTCGCGGAGCGCGTGCGTTTCCTGCGCGAGGACCTGTTCCAGGCCGACTTGTCCGGGGCGAGCGTCGTGGCCCTGTACGTGAGCCCCGAGATCATGCTGCGGCTGCGCCCGCGGCTGTTCGCGCTGAAGCCCGCAACGCGCATCGTCTCGCACCAGTTCACGCTGGACGATTGGGAGCCCGACGAATCGGCGACCGTGGAGGGCCGCCCTGCCTACCTGTGGGTGGTCCCGGCCCGGGTCCACGGATCATGGCGGCTCAGGCTCGGCGCGGACGAGTACGTGCTCCGGCTGGCGCAGGAGTACCAGAAGCTCTCCGGCTCCGCCGAAGCAGCGGGAACGCGCAACCCCGTGTTCGGCGCAAGGCTGCGCGGCGAGGCGATCCGCTTCATGTTCGTCGATCGCAACGGCGATCCGCGCGCCGTCGAAGGCGAAGTGAAAGGCGACGCGATGCACGGCAGCGCGCACGCATACCATCAGCCCGAATCGGCGTGGAGCGCGCGGCGCGTTCCATGAGCGCGACGCTACAGACAGGGAAATCCATGACTGAAAAAACACTCCGGCGCGAAGATGCGCGCCTGCTGACCGGCAAGGGCCGCTTCACCGCCGACTGGAACCTCCCGGGACAATTGCACGCCTTCTTCCTGCGCGCCGACCGCGCGCATGCGCAGATCGCCTCGATCGATGCCGCCGCGGCGCGAGCGCGCCGCGGCGTGCACCTCGTGATGACGGGCGCCGACCTCGCCGAGGCCGGATGGAAATCGCTCCAGGGCGGGGTTGGCTTCACGGGCGTCGGCGGGCAGGCCATGCGCAAGCCCTTCTGGCCGGCGCTCGCGCGTGGGAGGGTGCACTACGTGGGCCAGCCGGTGGCGCTGGTCGTGGCCGAGAGCGCGCTGCTCGCGCAGGATGCGGCCGAGGAGATCGCGATCGAGTACCGCGACCTGAGCGCCGTGGTCGGATTCGAAGCCGCCACCGCGCCGGGCGCCCCGCAGTTGCACGAGGAGGCGCCCGGCAACCTCGCCTTCGAATACGAGACCGGCGACCGCGCCGCGGTGGAGGCGGCCTTCGCGCGCGCGCCCTTGCGCACGCGGCTCACCGTCGCGAGCCAGCGCCTGGTCGGCAATCCGATCGAGCCGCGCGCGTTCCTCGCCGCGTGGGACGCGGCGGCCGAGAGGGTCACCGTGTACACGCCCTCGCAGGGCGCGAACGGCATGCGCGCGCAGCTCGCCGAGATCACCGGCGTGGCGCGCGAGAAGCTGCGCATCGTCACCGAGGACGTGGGCGGAAGCTTCGGCATCCGCAGCTTCGCGTTCGCCGAACACGTCGCGGTCATGCTCGCCGCGAAAAAACTCGGGCGCCCGGTGAAATGGGTGGCGTTGCGCTCGGAGCTGTTCCTGTCGGAGAACCAGGGCCGCTCGCTCTCGCTCACCGGGGAGCTGGCCCTGGACCGCGACGGCCGCTTCCTCGCGCTGCGCTTCGACGACCGCGCCGACATCGGCGCCTACGCCACGCCTTTCGGCGCGCAGATCGGCAGCCGCAACATCACCATCACCATGGGCGGGGTGTACCGCATCCCGGCGATGTACGCGCACACCCGCGTCGCCTACTCGAACACGGCGCCCGTGTCCGCCTACCGCGGCGCGGGGCGGCCCGACATCTCCTACGCGATCGAACGCGTGGTCGACCACGCCGCGGCAGAGCACGGCTTCGACCCCGTGCAACTGCGCCGCAGGAACTTCGTTCCGCCCGAGGCCATGCCGTACACGACCGCCAACGGGACCACCTACGACTGCGGCGAATTCGAGGCCGTCATGGACAAGGCCCTCGCGCTCGCGGATTGGACAGGCTTTCCCGCGCGCCGCGAGCGCTCGGCCCGGGCCGGGCGCCTGCGCGGCATCGGCCTCTCGACCTTCCTCGAGATCAGCGCCCCGAGCAGGACGCCCAAGGACCAGGTGTTCGCCCGCTTCGACGCACGGGGCGACCTGCACCTGTACGCGATATCGCAATCTTCGGGCCAGGGCCACGAGACCACGTTCGTCCGCATCGTGACCGACGCGCTCGGAACCTCGGACGAGCGCATCCGCTTCCACGAAAGCGATCCGGACCTGCGCGTGATCGGCAACGGCACCGGCGGCTCGCGCTCGCTCTACGGCGCCGGGAGCGCGTTTTTTCTGCTCGGGCCGATCCTGGTCGAGACCGCCCGGCCGCACGCCGCCGAGGCGCTCGGCGTCGCGGCGGACGCGGTCGAATACCGCGCCGGCGCGTTTCACAGTGGCGGCCGCAGCATCGCCTACTTCGAGCTCGCGAGCGCGCTCGCGGCGCGCATGGCCGCGGGCTCATCGCATCCCGCTTCACATCCCGCTTCACATCCCGCTTCACATCCCTTGGACTGCCTCGCCGAAGGACACTTCGGCCCGACGTTCCCGAACGGCTGCCACGTGGCCGAAGTGGAGATCGACCCCGAGACCGGCGAAACGGACATTGCCGCGTACACCACGGTGGACGACGTCGGCAACGTGATCGACCACGCGAGCGTGGAAGGCCAGGCGCAGGGCGGCGTCATGCAGGGCGTCGGCCAGGTGCTCGGCGAAGAGGCAGTCTACGATCGCGACACCGGGCAATTGCTCACCGGCAGCTACGTCGACTACCCGATGCCGCGCGCTGACTGGATGCACCGCATCCGCTGCGACGAGCACCTCGTGCCGACGCGGTCCAACCCGCTCGGCGCCAAGGGCGTGGGCGAGTCCGGCACCTCCGGCGCGGTGCCCGCGCTCGTGAACGCCATCCTCGACGCCGTCCGGCCCGCGGGCATCAAGCACCTGGACACCCCGATCACGCCCGACAAGCTGTGGCGCGCGCTGCGCGACAGCAGAGCCACCCGACGAACTCCATCGTAGCGAGCGGCCCGCCCTCATCCCCGGCCCTTCTCCCAAGGGAGAAGGGTGATCCTCCCTCTCCCTCTGGGAGAGGGCTGGGGTGAGGGAAGATCTCGCGTTGATCTACCCCATCAACGGCCGATACCGTATCCGGTGCGGCTTGTCCGCATCCTCGCCGAGGCGCTTCCTGCGGTCGGCGACATAGTCGGCGTAGTTGCCCTCGAACCACACCACCTGGCTGTCGCCCTCGAAGGCGAGGATGTGCGTGGCGATGCGGTCGAGAAACCAGCGATCGTGCGAGATCACCACCGCGCAGCCGGGGAAATCCAGCAGCGCCTGCTCGAGCGCGCGCAGCGTCTCCACGTCGAGGTCGTTGGTCGGCTCGTCGAGCAGCAGCACGTTGCCGCCGCTCCTCAGGAGCTTGGCGAGGTGCACGCGGTTCCTCTCCCCGCCCGAGCACTCCCCGACCCGCTTCTGCTGGTCGGGCCCCTTGAAGTTGAAGCGCCCGACGTAGCTGCGGCTGCCGGTGGTGTAGCTGCCGACCTGGATGTTGTCGTTGCCGTCCGAAATTTCCTCCCACACCGTCTTCGCGGGGTCGAGCGAATCGCGGCTCTGGTCGACGTAGGCGAGCTTCACCGTCTCGCCCACGCGCAGGATTCCCGCATCGGGCTTCTCCTGGCCGACCACCATGCGAAACAGCGTCGTCTTGCCCGCGCCGTTCGCGCCGATGATGCCGACGATGCCGCCCCGCGGCAGCCGGAACGAGACGTTGTCGAACAGGAGCCGGTCGCCGAAGGACTTCCGCAGTCCCTCGGCCTCGATCACCATGCCGCCCAGATGCGGCCCCGGCGGGATGTAGATTTCGTTGGTTTCGTTGCGCTTCTGGAACTCCTGCGATTCCAGCTCCTCGAAGCGCGCGAGGCGCGCCTTGCTCTTCGCCTGCCGCGCCTTGGGATTGGAGCGCACCCATTCCAGCTCGCTCTGCATCGCCTTGATGAGCGCGGCCTCCTGCTTCGCCTCGATCTCCAGGCGCTGCTCCTTCTGCTCGAGCCACGAGGAATAATTGCCTTCCCACGGAATGCCGTAGCCGCGGTCCAGCTCCAGGATCCAGCCCGCGACGTTGTCGAGGAAGTAGCGGTCGTGGGTGACCGCGATCACCGTGCCGGGATAGCGCTCGAGGAACTGTTCCAGCCATTGCACCGAGAGCGCGTCGAGATGGTTGGTGGGCTCGTCCAGCAGCAGCATGTCGGGCTCGGAGAGCAGCAGCCGGCACAGCGCGACGCGCCTGCGCTCCCCGCCCGAGAGCGTCGCCACATCCGCATCCCACGGCGGCAGTCGCAGCGCATCCGCCGCCACCTCGAGCTTGCGCTCCACCTCCCAGCCGCTCACCGCGTCGATCTTCGCCTGCAGCTCGCCCTGCTCGGCGAGCAGCGCGTTCATCTCCTCGTCTTCCATCGGCTCGGCGAAGCGGTCGCTGATCGCGTTGTACGCCTTGATGAGCGCGATCGTCTCGCCGAGGCCCTCCTCGACGTTGCCGCGCACGTCCTTCTCCGGATCGAGCTGCGGCTCCTGAGGCAGCAAGCCGATGCGCATCCCCGGCATCGGAATCGCCTCGCCGTCGAAGTCCTTGTCCACCCCCGCCATGATCCGCAGCAGCGTCGACTTCCCCGAGCCGTTCAGCCCGAGCACCCCGATCTTCACGCCCGGGAAGAAATTCAGCGAAATGTTCTTGAGGATGACGCGCTTGGGCGGCACGACCTTGCCGACCCGGCGCATGGTGTAGGCGTATTGAGCCATTGCGATACCCGAATTCCGAGGGACGAGAGCTTACCGGATTCGGAGGCGAAGCGGCAGGGCGGCGCGTGTCATCCCAAGCATAAGGAAGGTCCTGGTGCGCGAGAAACCCGATTTCTTCCTCAGGATCGGAGCCTGTGATCGAACGCAAACTTGCGCACGATCCTCATCGCGGCCTTGGCGAACTTCGGATGCAACGGGTTGATGACGATATTGCGCGCCTCGGGAACAACGGCCGATGGAACGATCAATCCGAGTGCGCGCCGGGAGCGAAGAAATTCGGCTCCATATTCGGCGGAGGCCTCCCTCGGCGGGATGGCGTCCCAACCAGGCGGCAGGGCTTCGAGCGCCGGGCGCTCGTAGAGGGAAGGATCTTCCGGCAACCGGATCTCGACCAGCACGAGATCCACCGGGAGGTGGTCCCCGGCGTGCACGAGTTTTTCGAACGCGGCAATTTCGGCCGTCAAGCCGGCGTAGATCACCGGCTGTCCCATCGGGTGCCAGCGCCCCCCTTCGAGGAGGCCGCCGCTGCCTGTCCGGTCGATCGCGTAACGTTTCTTGGCGATCCGCCAGACAATCATCAGACCACGCCGCCGCGCGCGAGGGCGACGAGGACCTTGGCCACTTCTCGAGTGCCAACGTCGGTATCCAGCATGGAAACCGGGGTGCACCCTCCCAGCGCTACATTGGTCGAGCGCAACCACCGCTTGGCCAGATCGGAATCGCCGAAGGTGTCTTCGGCTTGCTGCTCGACCAGGGCGAGCCGTGCCAACCGTTCGGTGGTCGGCGTATCGAGAATCGCCTGTTGGGCGATCTTGCGGGTGGCGGTCGACACCGGGAGTCCAACCAGGTGGAAGATGGTCTCCCGCGACACCCCGATGGCGGCGGCGGCGCCGATCAGCGAATTCGCGTAGGTGCCTGCCCGAATTCGGTCAATGCGCCCGGACGGACCTTCCCTGACGATTGCATTGCGGAAAGTGGCCCAATGGCCGGTCGCCGTCTTGCGCTTGGGGTAAGCGGACTTGCCGCCCCCCGTCTTTGCGGACCTGCGCGAAGCGAGCTTGATCGTAGCCATTTGCGTGTTCCTGTCAGGCGATGCTCATGTGAGCATCCTAAGTATATCAAATAGCAGCATCGTGCGCCGGAGGATGCGTCTGAGCCGACCGTCGGGGCGCTCCCGAGCCCGCAGTCCGGACTTCCCACGGAACGGTAGACACCGCGAGGGCTGTCCTTGTCATCCCGAGCCCACTGTCGTCCCGAGCCCACTGTCATCCCGAGCGAAGCGAGGGATCCGCTGTTGCATTGAATCAACGCACCGCGACAATCCTTCGCCGCGCAGCTCCGAGGGGAAACCCTCGGAGAGCCGCTCTGGACGGGCGTTTGCGCGCAGGCTCCCGTCCCGCCCGCGTGCCGCGGACGATCAGCCGGCGACGCGGCCGGCGCTGCCCGTCAGGCTGCGAAATACCGGCGCGTTGGGGCAGAAGCCGTTGCCGCCTTCGACCTTTCCGGCGAGCCACCGGTTGCAGAAGTCCTCGGATGCGCAACTGCGGCAGCGGCTGCGCACGTCTCGCAGGATCGCCTCGTTTCCGGCGCTCCCGGCAACCTCCGGGCCCACGCCCGCGCGCGCCAGCATCCGCGTCATGCGCGCTTCCGAGCCGGCCGCCATGTACCTCAAGGCCGACACGACGAGGGCAATGCTCACGACCACCATGACCGTGGCCACGCCGATTTCGAAAGGTGTTGGGTTCATGGTCCAGTTCTCCTTTGGTTTCGACCCCAGGTGCACCAGAACACGCGCTCGATTCGCATGCTTCGCGCGACTTCGCCCCTCAGGGCTTGTTCGGTGTCACAGGCAACTTATCAATGATCTCGAAGAGCATCCCAATCCCCTTGCTTGCGAGTGCGCGCTCTTTGTCGGCTGCGGCTGCCTCTGCACCCCCCAGCCCTTTGAGTTTGTCCGTCAGCTGCAGGACCTCCACCTGCAGCATGACGCCGCAGTATTGGGCGGCAAGCTTGAACTGCGCCGGCTCAAGCGACTTCAACTCACGCGAAAGCACGGCGTCCATACAGGTCTCCCGTCCGTAGTCCCGGCCGGCGATTTTCTCGACTATGTCCTTGACGGCAGTTGCAATGGTCTGCGCAGTCAGAGCATTGACGGCACTATGGTAGCCACCTCCCGCCAGCTCGCCTCGCGTCATGGACCGGGTGGCGACCTTTCCAAGGTCGTTTCGCAATGCTTCGAGCGCGCGCTCCTCCTCCACCGCGTTGTTCGCGACTCTTTGAGCCGCGTCGTGCTCGGTCTTGGCCGCGTTGGCCTTCTTCTGCGCGGGCACCAGGATTTCTACCTTGAATTTCTTCACCGGTTCGGCGTCTTCGTTATCTCCATTGTCCTTCTTGATTTTCTGGTACTCGGCCTCGGCTTTCTTGAGCGCTGCATCCGCTTCGTCTCTTGCCGCTTTAGCCTTTGCAGCAGCACTCTGCGCCTCTTCGGTGACTGCCTTGGCTTGGCTCAAAAGCTTTTGCAGCTCGGCCAGGGTTCGAGCGACACTCGCTTCGGCCGAGCCAGAGAGTACAGCCTGCTTGGCGACTACCGCACCAGTGAGCTGCTCGATGGCAAGCAAGCCAAGCATGATATTCTGGTAACGACGCTGTAATCGGGTGAAGCCGATGTCGTCCAGGGCTCCGGAAGCGTAGCCCTCGCATAACCGATACATTGCGTCCCGAAGAATTTGGATGGTCTGCGTGCGAAGTCCGATACTCGCAGCGGCTTCTTGGCTGGAGAAAGCCGCCGAAAGCGCTTTCTGCATCGCTTCTGCGCTCAGACCAGCCGATGCGCTGATAGCCGCTATTGCATCAGGGCTGGGTTCCGCGCAAATCGCACGCCAGCGATACTTGACCTTCTTTCTTTCCGGATCGTCAGGATCCAGATATATCTTCTCGATGGAATATATTGCGCGTTGCTTTGCGTCGATGCTGATACTTGATCCGCTATCGGGCGTAAACGTGTGGTGAATGGACATGAGATTCGCGCAGCCGCCCAAGAGCATGGTGGCCGCCGCTGCAGCAATTACCGCCCTTGGACAATTCATTGGCTCCTCCCACGTGCGTTCAGGCGATGTCGCCGATGTTCTCGCACAACAGCGGAATAGGCGAGGGTCACATTGTCCCGGGAGGCATGAATTGAACCGTCCTGTGCACCCGTGATGTCTGCGGGAATCGGTAGGGACGGCACCGGCGACAGAGATAGAACAGGGATAGGCCGCATGGCAAATCCCCCTCTGGAAGGAAGTAACAAGGGTATTCCCTGGAGACTACAGCTTGTGTGACCTGGGTCACGGGCACGGGGCAACAGGAAGAAAGGCAATGGGGTCTGACCCCCGGTCAGTTCCTGTGCGGCGGCATTTCGGCCTGAGCGGACGCGGACGATATGCTCGAGAGGCAATCGGGGCAGCCGGCGGGAATGATTGCTTCCGGAAAACCTGAGCTGGTCCTTTCGACCGAAACCGGGCGTTTCAAGCGACTTAGCTTAGTGCCGCGCCGCGATCGGCCGTTCGCGTGTTGGAAGGTTGCCCACGCACGTCCGGGCGCAAGTGCGCTCGCGCTATCCAGCCGGCGTTCATAGTCCGACGCAGATCCTTCCGCGGCTTCCTGTTGCGGGTGCCTTTGCCTAGGCGTATCAACAGCGATGGTGAGCATAATGCGTTGGTGCAAGAGCTGGCTGAAATTGAAGTCCATACAGGGGTTGATTCTGGTTATTTCCGCTCCATCGCCAGTAACCCGGTTGTGCGGGATGAAGGAGTCGGAGATCCGGGACCGGCTCACGGCATTCGTCAAGACACCGGTGGAGAGAATGCGACAGGAGAAAGCAAAGACCAGGGCGCAACACCGGGATTCGGCGCCGGTGACAGAAGAAGTCTATAGAATAGGCCACCAAGAAGGGGGTGGCGATGGCAATATGATCCAACCCCTGCGTATGCGGCGATAAGTCGCCGCATGATCTACTCGCAAGACTTACCTAGTTGCATGGGACATCATGGTCAAGCGCCACACTTTTCGACCACGCGCACGTCTGCTCCAACTGTTGGGTGACCAGCTCATCGGCGATCCGCGCGTGGCCGTCTTTGAGCTCGTGAAGAATGCGTATGACGCGGACTCCCCTCATGCCGCAGTCACGTTTCACGATGTCGAGCATCACAAGAAAGCCACCATAGTCATCTCTGACGACGGTGAGGGCATGGACATGGCTACGGTCACCAAGATATGGCTGGAGCCTGGTGCCGATCATCGTGAGAAGCAGCGACTCGCCGGAATACGCACCAAGAAATTTCATCGTCTTCCTCTCGGGGAGAAGGGTGTCGGCCGCTTTGCCTGTCACAAGCTTGGCAACAAGATCGATATGGTGACCAGGAGCGGAAGAGCCAAGGAAATCGTTGTGAGCATCGACTGGGACAAGCTCATCGCCCATCGCTACCTGACAGACGCGGTTGTCTCCATTCAGAGCCGTAGTCCGGTGGTGTTCAAGGGCGAGTCCACTGGAACACGCATCACGATTTCCAGACTGCGGCATAGGTGGACCAGGGGTGATGTCCGAAAGCTTTATCGATCAATCAATGCAATTGCTCGACCTTTTGATGGAGATCAGAGTTTCAGCGTTGCGTTCAAAATGGAGCCGGATCTTGGCTGGACCGACGCACTCATGGATCCAGCGGACATCGAAGCGCAGGCGATGTTTCTTTTCGACTTCACACTTTCCGGCACCGAGTTCGAGTTCACGTACGAGTTCAAGCCGCTCGATGATCTACTCGTCAAGGCCCAGAGGAAGAAACTCAAGACGTTCGAACCCAGGGAGCTGACGAAACAACGACGCCTCCTCGAATACTTTGTCATGGAGACTGATGAACATGGCAAGAAGAGGAAGCGCAGTGTCCAGGCAGACCTGAACAAGTTTGGAATTGGCACGATCCGCGGACGCCTCCTGGGCTTTGATCGTGACAAGGACGTCCTGGCTCTATATGTGGATCAAAAAGGATTGACGGAATTCCTGGACAACAACGGCGGCGTTCGCGTCTATCGCGACGGTATCCGTGTATACAACTATGGCGAGCCAGGGACAGATTGGCTTGGTCTCGATGAACGCCGCGTCCAGATTCCCAAGCGGCGGATCAGCAATAACCTCGTGCTGGGGGAGGTAAACCTCGATCTGGAAAAGAGCACCAAATTGATCGAAAAGACGAACCGTGAGGGATTCGTCGAGAACGCAGCATATGAGGAATTCCGAAAGGCAGTCCTCGGCGCGGTGATTGCCTTTGAGCAGGAGCGGGCCATCGACAAGGATAAGATCCGCGAACTCCTTGAGACACCTGATACCGGCGAACCGTTTCCTTCCGTCCATGGACCGGAGGAGGCCATCTACGCGCTGCGCGGCAAGATTTCAGAAAGGGGACTGAACAAGGAACTTGGACCATATGTTGACAAGGTCGAAACAACCTATCAGGAAGTGAGGGAAACGCTTCTCCACGCCGTCGGGACTGGCCTGGGGCTTTCAATCGTCTTCCATGAGATCGAACGCGGAGTCCGGGACCTCAGCAAGGCGATAGAGACGGGGACTTCGCGAGAAAGGACGATGGCATTGGCACGCCACCTCGTGGAACTGCTCGACGGTGCCAGCTATTTCGTACGGACGGCTTCAAAGAAGTCATTCAAGGCGTCCGATGTGGTCAAGCATGCCATCTTCAGTCTTGGGCCACGCTTCGAGTATCACGGGATCGCTGTTGCCAACATATTCGAGTCCCGATCAGCGCAGGATTTCAACATTAGTGGATCGCGCCAGATGGTCACTGCTTCGGTGGTAAACCTCTTGGACAATGCGATCTATTGGCTCAATCTGGAATGGGATCGAAAGAGTGGTGGCCGATCCCAGCAGAAGAGGATTAGGATTGGTCCGTCGAACGATACCAGAGAGCATGCCATCGTTGTCGCGGACAACGGTCCTGGCATTGAGGATTCGCCCGAAATGGTCGTGAAGCCATTCTTCACGAGAAAGCCGGACGGAATGGGGCTCGGTCTGTACTTCGTGAATATGACGATGCAGGCCCACGGCGGACGGCTTGATTTTCCTCAGCCATCGGAGCAAGGACTACCCCAAGCGTATGACGGGGCGGTGCTTTCAATGATATTCAAGGATCAAAAATGAGTCCAGGTGCCCCACAGATCCTGATCGTGGATGACAAGGAACAGGCGGGGCTCGATATTGCCAAGGCACTTTGGGATGGTGATCTAGCAGCCCACTACTTTCACTACGATCCGGAACGGCTGATCCAAATGCAACAACGCGGGCGCTCGATGCGCGGCATCCGGATCGTCTTCATGGACATCAACCTGATCGGCGGTGCCATGGGTTCGGAGCAGCAGAACTTCACTGCAGTGCAGACGGTGTTACAGACGTTGTTGGCTGAGGACAACGGGCCGTATGTTCTCATCTCGTGGAGTTCACATGACGACTACGCCGATCGATTGTTCGCATTCCTTGCCGAACGCCTTCCGCCCACTCTGAGGCCGACGCTGACCAAGCGGCTCGCAAAGAGCGAGTTCGCCGGTGCGTCGGGAAAAAACATTTCCGCCGCTGTCAAAGGGCTTCTAAATGACCTGGGGTTCGCAGGGTGTCTGATCGGGTGGGAAGGCGTGGTCAAGGACGCAACAGTTTCAGCGATCCATGCCGTCGCACGACTTGCGGATACACTGACGGATCACGAAGTCCATTCGGACCGGAATACGAAATTGGGCGCAGTGATTCGTGCACTCGCAACGGCAGAGGCTGAAGAAAATCTGACCGAGCAGTCCGCCTTCCCTGCCCTGTCGTCGGTATTGTCACACATTATGTTCGATGGTCTGTCTTCCGCGGCCGCCAGGGTGCCGGCGGCGCTTGGTAAGTCCATCATGACGGCCGCGGGCAGCACCCAGCCTAAGGACTGGAAGTTCGACGTTCATCGAGCGTTGCACTTCGGACTGGACCCGCAGCGCTATGTGATGCATGCACCAGGTGACGTGTTCATCTTTCCTGGTATCAGAAAAAGAAAAAGAGCAGGATTGCCAATCCTGAAACCTGATGCCTTTGTGCCGAATCAATTTTTCGAAGCAGATAAATGGAGGAAATTACCACCCGACGCCCGTAAGACCGTGCTCGGCGATGCCCGACTGGTTATGGCGGAGATCACTCCACCTTGTGATCATGCCCATCCAGCAACGAAGCTCGTCTGGCATCGATACGTGGTCGGAGGTGAGTTCGGGCCGGACGCAAGCAAGTATCTGAAGAAGAAGGGCGACCATCTCATGTGGCTGCCTGCCTTCAAAACGAAGGACGGCAAGACGAAAACGGTGGTCCTGAATTCGCGTGTCACCGCCAGTGTGGATCCGAAGGAAACTGGCGTTCTCGGCAAGCGTCTCTATCGACTTCGACCGCAGCTGCTCTCGGACATTATTCGCTGGGTTTCCGGGCAGCACGCACGACTGGGCTATGTTTCGCTTTCCTGACATTGGTTTCGCGGGTTTCATGCCCTCATGGTACGCCCGCTGCCACTGCGGACGACCAGCGAAGTGTCAGCGGATGTAATGGTAGCTTCTCACTCGCCATCGCCAAGCAGTTGCGCCATCAGTGCGACAGCAGGCAATATCGTGGAGGGCTAATGTGGGCGCCGGCGATGTGATGTCTGCTGCGCAACGCAGCGCGTTGATGTCCCGAATACGCGGCAAGGACACCCTGCCAGAGCTTGCACTGAGACGCGCCGTCTGGGCGCGTGGATTGCGGTATCGCCTTCAATATAGGATAGGTCGTATCAGACCTGATCTAACCTTCCCGAATATGCGCGTGGCCATCTTCGTCGATGGCTGCTTCTGGCATAGATGCCCCATGCATGGAGTAATGCCGAAGGGGAATCATCCATTTTGGAAATCCAAGCTGGAGCGCAATGTCGAACGCGACATCGAAACAACAAAGATCCTGATCTCAGCGGGGTGGAAGGTGTTGCGATTCTGGGAGCATGAAGTCGATGAATCCGCGGAAACCTGCGCACGTAAAATCGGGAAAGTATTGACAGGACGGCACCGCGGACAGGATGCAGCAAGTCGTTGAGGCCCTATTCCGAAGGCAAGGGCTTTCGGGCAATGCGATGTCGGATTCCGAGGTCTACGTGTTGACTAGCGCTTGCTCTCTGGCGCAGGGAGGTCGATGCGCGAGCTTGGTTGTCCAGCGATATTCGTACGCTGCGCAAACTGAACATTGATCTACTCGCGTAGGTAAGCAGGCTAGTACGCAAAATTGAAGTACTGACCACTTGACCTGCCCCCCGCCAGCCGTACCAATCTGAAGTAGAGAAGTCCGTCAAATCATGGAGAATGACGGACATGAAGAAGAGCAGATTTACGGAAGAACAGATCATCGGCTTTCTCAAACAGGCCGATGCGGGGATGCCGGTCAAGGAGCTATGCCGCAAGGGCGGCTTCAGCGATGCCACGTTCTACAAGTGGCGCGCCAAGTTCGCCGGCATGGATGCATCCGACGCCAAGCGGCTGAAGGAGCTGGAGGGGGAGAACGCCAAGCTCAAGAAGCTGCTGGCCGAAGCGCATCTGGACATCCACGCTCTCAAGAGCGTCTTTGGGGTAAAGCGCTAGCCCCACAGGTCAAACGCGAGGCCATCGGGCAAATGATCGAGCGGTTCGATCTGTCTGAGCGCCGAGCGTGCCGTCTTGTGGGGCTATCCCGCGACAGTTTCCGTCACGCGCCGGTGCCGGACCAGCAGACTGCGGTACTGAGGGCTGCGATCATCGACATCGCCCAAGCCAGAAGACGGTTTGGCTACCGGCGTATCCATGACCTGCTGCGCCCGGAGTTTCCCCAAGTGAATCACAAGCGCGTGTATCGGCTCTACAGCGCCGCCGACCTGGCCGTGAGGAAACGCAAGAGGACCAAACGGCCGGTAAGCGAGCGCGTGCCGCTGCAGATCGCGCAGAGCGTCAATGAGGTGTGGAGCATGGATTTCGTGAGCGACAGCTTGGCCAACAGCCGGCGCATCAAGTGCCTGACAGTGGCGGACGATTTCAGCCACGAGTGTGTGGACATCGTCACCGACTACGGCATCGGCGGCCAGTATGTGACCCGGCTGCTGGATCGGGCGGCCTTGTTTCGCGGCTATCCGGACGCAGTGCGTACCGACAACGGGCCGGAATTCACCAGCCGCGCCTTCATGGGATGGGCACAGACCCATGGGATTCGCCACATCCTGATCCAACCGGGCCGGCCGATGCAGAACGGCTACATCGAGAGCTTCAACGGCAAGTTCCGGGATGAATGCCTGAACGAGCATTGGTTCGAGACGCTGTCGCAGGCCAGGCACGCCATCGCGGTCTGGCGGCAGGACTACAACGAGGTCCGGCCGCACAGCAGCTGCCGACGAATGCCACCCGCCAAGTTCGCCGCGTTGCATCGGCAGCATGCTGCCGATGCAACGCACCCCGCCACCGAAGAAATCCTTTAACCTTGCAACCGGACTTCCTGCCAAATGATTGGTACGGCTACAGGGGGCAGGTCAACCTGATCAAAGTGCAAATTTCGGACGATGCTGATTCACCCGCGATCAAAGGACAGGCCGTTTCACTGGGGGCCGTTTCCCCTCGAGACGCTGCCGCGCGACGACCGGGTCCTCGAGCGGGAGAGCGCGAGGCCGCCGCGCGTCGTTGCGTCTCAGGAACCGCAGGACAGCCGCCTCGCGCGCGCGGTGGAGCATTACCGCGGGATCTTCGCGCGATTCGCCGACGGCAGTCCTGCGCCTGCTCACGCGCCGCTTCCGGAGGACATCGGGCCGCGCGCGGTCGACATCAAGGGCGGCGCCTACTTCATGGACGCGAGCCAGGCCGGCATCTGCCGGATTCCGGAATCCGCATGGCTTCCCGGCGCGCAGCGCCGCGCGCATGCGTTCGCCGTGGTCGTCCTCGTGGAGCACGCGCGCCTGCCTGAGCCGGACAACTTCGCGAGGGGCTGGACGAGGGACGCCGTTCACGCGGCCGCCGGGATGCGCGCGGCCGAGATCGCCGCGGTGCTCGCCGGACACATCCGCTGCATGGGATTCGCGGCGCAGGCGCACTTCGCCGGCCAGGGCGCCCTCGACCTCGAGAAGCTCGCGGTGCTCTCCGGGCTGGCCGTGCGCACCGGCGAGGGAATCGAGAGCCCGTACCTGGGACACCGGTTCTCGATCGCGGCGGTTTCCACCGATTACGCGCTCCCGCCCGACCGCCCGCTGCACGCGGGCGCGTTGAAGGCGAAGGGGCTGCGCTACTGGTGGGGCGTCAACGGGGCGCAGTCCGGCAGGGAACGCAACCGCAGGGCGAGGCGCGCCACGCACCTGAGCCGCTATCCGATGGAGACGGTGAAGCGGGTCGAGCGGCCGACCACGCTGATCCTCGACGACGAGGTGCCGCGGGTCTCGAAGCGTGCCGCGTTCTTCCAGCGCGCGCTGCACGGCGATCTGGGCGACAGAGCGAGAAGAGAACGGACGCGCTTCGCGTTCAAGACGCCGTTTTCGTACGGTCTGCTCCAGCTCATCCGCGCGCTCGTCCCTTTCCAGGGGGGCGATGCAGAGGGCGCCGTGGCCGGCGGATTCGGCGATCCGTCGGCCAATGCGCGGGCGATCAAGTCGCTCTCGTACTTCCTCGGCGCGGACCTCACGGGCGTCTGCGAGATTCCCCGCTACGCCTGGTTCTCGCACAGGGAGGACGGCACGGCGATCGAACCCTATCACCGCTACGCCGTGGTGATGCTGATCGACCAGGGCTACGACACCATGGAGGGGGCGAGCGGCGACGACTGGATCTCGGGCGCGCAGTCGATGCGCGGCTACCTGCGCGGCGCGGAGATCGCCGGCATCATGTCCGAGTTCCTGCGCTCGAGCGGCTTTCCCGCGCGATCCCAGACCAACGCGGACAGCGACGTGCTGCACATTCCGCTGATCCTGTGGGCGGGCCTGGGCGAGCTGAGCAGGATCGGCGAGCTGGTCCTCAACCCGTTCGTCGGGCCGCGATTCAAGTCGGTCGTTTTCACCACCGACCTGCCGATGGAACCGGACCAGCCGATCGATTTCGGCCTGCAGTATTTCTGCAGCCACTGCCTGAAATGCGCGCGGGAATGCCCGTGCAGCGCGATCGCCTTCGGCGAGAAGGCGATGTTCAACGGCTACGAGATCTGGAAGCCGGACGTGGAGCGCTGCACGCGCTATCGGCTTACCAACCCGAAGGGATCGGCCTGCGGGCGATGCATGAAGACCTGTCCGCTCAACAAGGTGGTCGACGCCGACGGCGGCGTGTTGACGCGCATCGCGCACCGGCTCGGCGTCGGCGCGCAAT
>Ga0082335_1005079_pt1 | contig 18727 bp, 11 predicted proteins | sample Subgrocontami58m_FD_72375 | JGI IMG/M metagenome (GOLD analysis project Ga0082335, IMG submission 72375) | Subsurface groundwater microbial communities from S. Glens Falls, New York, USA - GMW37 contaminated, 5.8 m (SPADES assembly) (version 2) ... | reverse complement strand
AGTCCAGCGTGCGGTCCTTGCACCGTACATCCCGCGCGATCTCGCCTAACGGGACAGGCCCCTCCTTTAGCCGCACCTTCACCAACTCATACATAGCGTCCACGGTGAAGTTCGCGCATATACTATCTATAATAAATTGCAGAGATGCCATGTTACCTCTCATATTCCGCAGCCAGAGTTTGTGCAAGCGCTCTGGACGGTCTTTATTGGAATTCCAATTAGATGCCTTTTCAATTTCACCCGGGGAGACTACTTTTGCACGGCAGTCCGCCGGACGTCATCCGCTCTGCAGTTGCCGGCCAAAGAAAGCAAAAACTTTCTGCCAGGCATCCATTGCTTGCTGGGGGCGGTAGGCGGCCCGGTCATAATACCAGAAGCCGTGTCCCGCGCCATCGTACCGGTGGAAGTCGTGGACCTTACCATGCTTCTTCAGTTCCGCCTCCAGGCGGTTAACGTGTTCCGGCGATGGATTCTGGTCCTCGTTGCCAAAAAGACCCAGCAAAGGGCATGACAGGTCTTTGGTGTAGTCAATTGCCGCCACCGGGGTTTGAGCCGTCAACTCTTCCTTTGACATAACCACACGCCCACCCCAGCAGTCTACAATTGCATTGAATCCTTTTACCCGGCAGGCTACCAGGAAAGCGTGGCGACCGCCTGAACAGGTGCCGATAATTCCCACCTTGCCGTTGCTGTTAGGAAGCGACTTCAAATACTGCATAGCCGCTTCGCAGTCGCCTACCACGCTGTCGTCGGGCACGCCCCCTTGCGCCCGCCCCCGGGCGGCTACCTCCTCAGGCGTCCCGTGGCCGAAACGAAAGAACATATTTGGACACAGGACTACATAGCCGTGATGGGCAAACCGGCGCGCTGTTTCCCGATAAAACTCATCCCACCCGGGAAGGTGATGAACGAGAACAATACCCGGGAAAGGGCCCGGCCCGAGGGGCCGCGCCATGTAGGCATTAATTATATCTCCCTTATAACCCTTGATGCTAACCGTTTCTGCGAGCAAACCCTCGTACGCATCGGTTTTGAACTGGTTCCACATAGTTCCTCCTTAAGCCTGATAGCCCAGAGGATACCCCATTACCACACCTGATGTCAAGAGAACCAAATCGAGCGTGCCGGTCAATATACCTTCCCAAGTTTAAATAACATCCCTGTGCGCCCCCCTTGACAGTAATGCACTCCCCAACTACAATTCAGAAACTAATCAGGCTTGAACAATCCGGTATTGGAAAATGTGTGAGCTGGAACGATAACGATATTTACGTATTTGGTGTAGCAAAATTCTAAATACTAATCTCTTAACACTAAACAAATTAAAATAACCCAAATCTTAGTGTCCAAACCATTCCCGACTTGTCTGGACACGGTCTTCCAGTCCTGATAAAAAGGACACCTTGTTTTGCAGCGGAACGAGGCATCCTGTAATCAATTTTGGACATTTGGATTTTGAAATTGTTTGGGGTTTTCATGCTTGAGATTTGGGATTTATCCTAAAGGAGCCAACTATGGAATATCGTGTTCTGGGTAATAGCGTTATTAAGAAAGATGTAGCGGATAAGGCAACAGGAAAGGCCAGATATGGCGCTGATTATCTCTTCCCGGATTTGCTTATCGGGAAAATCCTGCGCAGTCCGGTCGCCCACGCGCGCATCCTGAAGATAGACACCAGCCGTGCTGCCGCCCTGCCGGGTGTCAAGGCAATCGTTACCCATAATGATACTCCTCGACGCCGCATCGGCCGCTGGGTCAAGGACCGCCCGATACTGGCATGGGACAAGGTGCGCTACATCGGCGAGCCGGTGGCAGCGGTAGCTGCGGTGGATGAAGAGACAGCCGAGGAGGTGCTGGGGCTTATCACTGTCGAGTATGAAGAACTGCCAGCAGTCTTTGGCATCGAGGAAGCAGAGAAGCCAGGTGCGCCAATTGTCCATGAAGAGTTGGCTAAATATGAGTGTGAATCCCCCAAGTTTCACCCCATTGGTAATGTATTATCGGAATCAAGCCTTAAAAAAGGCGATGTGGAAGCTGCCTGGAAGCAGTGCGACGTTATCTGGGAGGATAATTACACCACGCCTGTGGTGCACCAGGGTTTCATCCAGCCCCACGAGACAACGGCATCAATGGACGCATCAGGCAAGATAACAGTATGGACCAGCACCAAGGCGCCATTCATCGTCCGACAGTCAATTAGCGAAGGGCTGGACATCCCGATGTCCCGGCTGCGGATAATCGCCGCAACGGTGGGCGGCGACTTCGGGGGCAAAGGCACAGCTCAAATCGAGCCTGTCTGTGTCCTTCTGACGCAGAAATCGGGCCAGCCGGTTCGCCTGGCCCTGACGCGGGAGGAGGAACTGAACTATAGCTTCATGCGGGATGCCACTAAAAGCCATCTTAAGATAGGCGCTAAGAAGGACGGTACCCTGATAGCCTTTCAGGGGCAAATAACCTACGATGCCGGCGCTTACGCCGACCTGGCCGACCACATGCCGTCGTCATGCTTCCTGCTCCACGGCCCCTACCGGATACCCAACATAGATAATACAGCCCATAGAGTCTACACAAACAACAGCCCGCGCGGTCACATGCGAGCGCCTCCGGCGCCTCAGCCCGTTTTTGCCCTGGAGTCCCATCTGGATATGATAGCCCGAAAACTGAATATGGACCCGGTGGAGTTCCGTCTGCACAATGCCCTAGAAGAGGGCGACTTGCTGCCTACCGGCGTCAGGATAGCTAATCCTGGTATCAAAGAGACGCTTAACCGCACTAAAGACTTTTTACGTAAAGAGCAAAAAGACCATCCTCAACCTAACACCGGTTGGGGCGTAGCCTCCTGCCAGTGGGGAGGGATGCCCATTACCGCATCAGGAATCTCGCGGGATAAGCGCAACAATGCCTCCAGCGCCTGGGTGAAGATCAACGATGATGGCACGGTTGTACTGATTACCGGCGCTACTGAAAGCGGCGGCGGCCCGATAACAATCCTGTGCCAGATAGTGGCTGAGGTCTTAGGGGTAGGCTATGACGATGTATCCATAGTGGCCTCCGATACCGATGGCACCCCCTACGAGTTTGCTACCGGCGGCAGCCGCACCACGGTCAGGGTGGGCAATAGCGCCCGATTAGCTGCCGAGGACGCCCGTAAGCAGCTTTTAGAGCTGGGTGCAAATAAACTAAAAACCAATCCCGGCGATATGGTGATTGCCGGAGGGCGAATTTATGTGCGAGGCCAGACACAGAAAGGTTTATCCATCGCCGAGCTGGCGTCGTTGTCGATTGACGAGCGGGGCTATCCCATCCTGGGCACCGGGTCTGAGCTGCGCCGGACTGAAGGGGCTGCCGGTAAGAGTGAGGAAAACTGGTTGGATGCGCCGATGCACGGCACCCATGCTGTTCAGGTCAGGGTTGACCCGGAGACGGGACAGGTAACCGTATTGAAGTATTTTGCCAGCCACGATGTGGGCTTTGCCATCCATCCCCAGAATGTGGAGGGCCAGATTGAGGGGGCTGTAGCCGCAGGCGTGGGCTATGCTCTATATGAAGAGGTGGTCACAGATAAGGGGCGATCGCTGAATCCGAACCTGAGTGACTACCGGATGCCAACCACCTCCGATGTAGTGCCTGTACAGATGGAGACAGTGGAGATACCCTCCAGGACAGGGCCGTTCGGGGCCAAAGGTATCGGGGAGCCGCCGATAATCCCGGTTGCTCCGGCTATCGCCAACGCCATCTACGACGCTGTAGGCGTGCGCCTGACTCAGCTGCCCATGACGGGGGAGCGGGTGTTTTTGGGGATGAAGAGGAGGAGATAATACCTCACACCGTTGCGAGTATGTTCCCCGTAGGGGCGACCCTCGTGGTCGCCCAGGGCAGGCACGAGACCTGCCCCTACGAAATATGACGACCAAGAGACTGCCATACTACGTGAGAAGCAGTTGAAGGCCGGCTCACGGGCCAGGAAGAACCGCCTGGTGGAATCTATGAACCCTCAGTGGCGGGACCTGTATGACGATATTTAAGAGGTGGCTTGTTAATACCACTTGTCATTGCGAGCGTAGCGAAGCAAACCGTTCACTTGCTCACAGGTACGGATTGCTTCGGCATCGCGCGGCGGGGGCCTCGCAACGACAGGTGAGAAACATCGCGGCCACTATTCCGCCTTTAATTCTACGGTCTCTATCTCTGTCTCGTATCTCTACACCTTCTTCCCGTGGAACAGTTCGCTCCCTGCGCCGGCGTACACAGCCCTTTCTGAGACAGGTGTGCGCCTGGTAACCTTCGGCCATATAGTCGCATTGGGTTCAGCCCCTTCCTGGGTTACCTTCGAAGCGGACTCGTCTCTCATCTGAGGTTGTTTCCGGATGTCTATTCCCTCCACGTTGTGGGAGAACTCGATGGGTATGCCATTCGGGTCATGGGCGTAGATGGAGTGGATGAAGCCGTGGTCAATCACATCGGACACGTCGCATCCCGCTGCCTCCATTTTGTCCTTTAGCTCCCATAAATCATCCTCGGTGTCGACGCCAAATGAAACGTGGTCGAAGATGAACGGGCCGCTCACCGGCTGGCCGTGGGCCTTGTTTGGAACAGGTTTCACCCCTGCCCATTCGAAGAATGCAATAAGGTCGGTGTCGGAGATTTGGAAAAAATAGTGCCTGTATCCGCGCCGGCCCAGTCCGGCGACCAGCCTCATACCCAGCAAGTCCCTCCAGAAGCGGATAGTCTTATCCATGTCGCCGGTAGCCATAGCCAGATGGTTGACTCCGTTGAATTTCATTGTTGCTCCTCCACTATCGTTATCGAATAGACATATTAAAAATCCTCCAAACACCTCCGTTAAAGGATATCGGGGGATTCCGTTTTAGTGGCGGCCCCGATATATTGGGGCCGCCACGTTTGATGCGTACCATTATCATGCGTCGGGACAAACGGGTGATATGGTCACGGTGTAGTTGTAGATAGGGTTACCGTAACCGGTGCACCTATTGTCGTGGCCGTCTCTATGATCGTCATATTGTACATACCCTCAGCTACCAAACCTGCAAAAGACCCCGTTGTCTTTGCGGTCTTGAAGGTGCCGCTGGAGGTTATCAGGTTACCACTAACAACTGGTGATCCCATATACTGAAGGGCGAGATGGCCGCCGGGGATGGCATCTATATCCACATCTACCGTGCCCTTGTGCTGGCCTACACCTGCCTTGACTATCAGGTCAGAAGCGACCTTTATTTGATTGGCTGTATAAACTATCCCATTGATAGTTACCGGGAAGGTGCCATTGGCGGCATAAATCCGACCTTTTATTTCCAGTTGTCCTGGCGCTTGCTTTACCTGTCCCAATTGCTCCATAAGAAGCTGGCTCGCAGGCATCGACATATTGAGCGGACCTGTAGGATAACCAGGGCCGCCAACACCGGCGAAAGCAGGGGCGGCCGCGGCAGCAGGTTGTTTGGCAGCAGCAACCGGTGGGAATACGCTGGTAGTGGTTATGGTCACCGTAACCGGTGCGCCTGCTAACTGAGTTGTCTCTACAATGGTCATAGTATAGGTACCATCGGCAACCAGGCCGGCAAATGTGCCAGTGGTCTTGCCTGTCTTGAATGTACCGTTGGAGCTAATGGTATTGACGTCTTTAGCGCCTGTGCCACTGTAATTCAAGGCGAGATGGCCGCCGGGGATGGCATCTATATCCACATCTACCGTGCCCTGGTGCTGGCCTACACCTGCCTTGACTATCAGGTCAGAAGCGACCTTTATTTGATTGGCTGTATAAGCTGTCCCATTGATGGTTACCGGGAAGGCGCCATTGGCGGCATAAATCCGGCCTTTTATTTCCAGTTGTCCAGGCGCTTCCTTTACCTGTCCCAATTGCTCTATGAGAAGCTGGCTCGCAGGCACCGACATATTGAGCGGACCTGTAGGATAACCAGGGCCGCCAACACCGGCAAAAGCAGGGGCGGCCGCGGCAGCAGGTTGCTTGGCAGCAGCAACCGGTGGGAATGTGGTCTTTGTCAGAATAGTTACCATAACTGGAGACCCTACTATATTGCCAAGCTCCACGATAGTCATGTCGTATGTGCCATCGGCAACCAGACCCGCAAACACTCCTGTGGTTTTGGCAGTCTTAAAGCTGCCGTTAGATGTTATGGTAGAGCCGACCATAGTCGCAGTACCCCGGTAATCAAGCGTAATATGGCCGCCGGGGATGGCATCTATATCCACATCTACCGTACCCTGGTGCTGGCCTACACCTGCCTTGACTATCAGGTCGGATGCAACCTTTATTTCATTGGCGGCAAAAGCTGTCCCATTGATAGTTACCGGGAAGAGGCCATTGGCCCCATAAATCCGGCCTTTTACCTCCAGTTGTCCTGGCGCTTGCTTTACCTGTCCCAATTGCTCTATGAGAATCTGGGCGCCGTTTACTAACATATTGAGCGGACCTGTAGGATAACCAGGGCCGCCAACACCGGCGAAAGCAGGGGCGGCCGCGGCAGCAGGTTGTTTGGCAGCAGCAACCGGTGGGAATACGCTGGTAGTGGTTATGGTCACCGTAACCGGTGCGCCTGCTAACTGAGTTGTCTCTACAATGGTCATAGTATAGGTACCATCGGCAACCAGGCCGGCAAATGTGCCAGTGGTCTTGCCTGTCTTGAATGTACCGTTGGAGCTAATGGTATTGACGTCTTTAGCGCCTGTGCCACTGTAATTCAAGGCGAGATGGCCGCCGGGGATGGCATCTATATCCACATCTACCGTGCCCTGGTGCTGGCCTACACCTGCCTTGACTATCAGGTCAGAAGCGACCTTTATTTGATTGGCTGTATAAGCTATCCCATTGATGGTTACCGGGAAGGCGCCATTGGCGGCATAAATCCGGCCTTTTATTTCCAGTTGTCCAGGCGCTTCCTTTACCTGTCCCAATTGCTCTATGAGAAGCTGGCTCGCAGGCATCGACATATTGAGCGGACCTGTAGGATAACCAGGGCCGCCAACACCGGCGAAAGCCGGGGCTGCGGGGAATGTAGTAACAGTAGTAATAGTTACACTAACTGGTGATCCAGCTACCTGAGCAGTCTCCACGATATTCATATTATAAGTTCCATCGGCAACCAGGCCGGCAAATGTGCCAGTGGTCTTGGCTGTTTTGAAGGTACCGTTGGAGACAATTGTACTGCCATCCAGCGTGCCCGTACCCCTGTATTGCAGGGTAAGATGTCCTCCGGGTATGGCATCTATGTCAACGTCAATTGTACCCCCATGCTGGCCTGCACCTGCCTTGACTACCAGGTCGGAAGCAACCTTTATTTCGTTAGCGGTAAAGGCTGTCCCATTGATAGTTACCGGAAAAGCGCCAATGGCGGCATAAATCCGTCCTTTTATTTCCAGTTGGCCTGGCGCTTGCTTGACTTGCCCCAACTGCTCTATAACCAATGGGGCCGCTGAAACTGCCATGTTTAGCGGGCCAGTGGGATATCCCGGACCACCCGGTGCTTTAACAGTCGGTGGCGGTAAGATATTTCCAATTCCCATAGCAGAGAAGCTAACAGTAACTGGAGAGCCAACAGTGCTGCCACCCTCATAGATAGACATAACGTACGTTCCGTCAACTTTGACCCCGGCAAATGTTCCCGTACCAGCGATTGTTTTAAACCTTCCACCGGATGTTATTACAGAGCCACTCATCATTGCAGTACCGCTATATTCCAGTGTGATATGGCCTCCTACCGGTGAGGGAATATCTACGTCTAAAGTTCCTATATGTTCTCCAGTTCCAGCCGCTAATTTTAGGCTGGAAATTATCTTTATCTCGCTGGCGGTAAAAGCTGTACCGGTTACCGTCACGGGGAATGCACCGGTAGCGTCGTATTGCCGTCCAGCAACCTCAACGTTTGCGCCATCACCTTTAACCTGACCAAGCTGGTCCAATAGAAGCTGGGTGTTGGGGATAGTTAATATAGGAACCGCCGGGTTTATCTCCGGAGCGGTAAATGGGGGAGGCACCTGTGCCGTTGCCGTGCCGATGCTGGTAGCAAGAGATGTTATTAGCAATAGAGTTAGCAACAAACGGACAGTCGCGGTATTACCCAACCACTTCAAATTTTTCCGTGTAACCAACATAATGTTTGTTTTCCTCATGTTTAATTCTCCTTTTTCCCTAAAATCTTCAAGCAAAGATGGCAGCACTGCAAAAAACAGATTTGGGGCTATTTTGCCATTAAATATATTTTCAAAAAAGACATGAAAAACTGAATCTTTGACCTTTTTGCAGGAACGCCAAAGATTGTGTCAAACTAACACTCATATATATTAACTATAAAGCGATGTAATAGTTATCAAAATACACGGTAAAAAATTAAATTTTTATGACATTTTTAAATCCTATGCTTTCGTAGGGGTGAGTTTGAAACTCGCCCGTTAGACAGACCCCGAAATATCGGGGATCCACCATTAGTACATTTGATTTTACGTTTCTAACCGTTATCCAGAACTGCCGGAGGGGCGTTGACAATATGCACAGTTAATGGCAAAATATTCACAATTTACCCACGAAAATAAATGGAAATAACAGGAGGTTTACCATGACTGACCTGGAAGTACACTGGAGAGACAAATGGATTGAGGAGAAACGCGGACCTTATGAAATCTGGCAGGAAAATGAAGGCGTACCTATCAAACGTGGTTTCCACGTGGATGATTTGCTAACGGTACCTGTCGAGCCCTGGAAACGGATGGGTGGCAAGGGGTCATTCATCCAACTGGATGGGACCGGCGGGGGTTGCGACTGCTATGTGTGTGAGATTCCCCCGGGTGGCGCCCTCAAACCCCAAAAGCACGTATTCGAAGAAACGGTCCTGGTAATCCAGGGGCGTGGGGCTACCACTATCTGGCAAGATGGCGGGAAAAAACAGACCTTCGAATGGCAGGAGGGAAGCCTTTTTGCGCCGCCTATCAACACCTGGTACCAGCACTTTAACGGCCAGGGAAAGGAACCGGCCAGGTATGTATCCATAACTACTGCACCCCTGAGCTTCAACTTATATCGCAATACGGATTTCGTATTGAACAATCCATTCAAATTCTCAGATAGGTTTGCCGGCGAGGAGGGTGCTTTTACCGGGAAAGGAAAGGCGTATGCGGACAGGGTATGGGAGACCAATTTCGTGCCCAATGTGTTCAGCTACGCCTTACAGTCCTGGAAGGAAAGAGGCTACGCCAGTACCAATATAATGTTTGAGCTGGCAGGCAACACCATGAAGCCCCACATATCGGAATTTCCTGTGGGCACATACAAAAAGGGACACCGTCACGGTCCCGGCGCCCATGTTATTATTTTAAATGGCACTGGATATTCCCTCCTGTGGCCGGATGAAGATAAACCCCGGACTAAAGTTGACTGGAAAAAATACAGCATGTTTGTCCCTCCCGATTTCTGGTTCCACCAGCATTTCAATGTGGGCAAAGATCCAGCCCGGTATTTCGCCGTTACCTGGGGACACATGAAGGTTAACTTTTCGGTGATTGGCCGCGCCGATGCCAGTATAGAAGAGGGTGGCAACCAGATAGAGTATCCGAATGAAAGCCCTGAGATAATGAAGATATTTAAATCAGAGCTGGCCAAATCGAGCATGAAGCCAAAACCGCTTGGAGAATGGCGGAAATAATCGTACTGCACCCATAAAGCGCTATGGTAAAATTGAATTAAGATTCAATTGATAAATAACTTTCAGGAGAGATGCATAATGCCTAAAAACAGAATTATCCTGGTGATTTGTATAATAGTTGTGATGCTTATTGCAGCATCATGCACCCCTAAACCGGCCCCTACTCCAGCGCCAGCTACGCCGGTTCCGATATCTACGCTGGCGCCCGGAGCAACACCTGCTACCGGCGCAACAGATGATGCCTGGGCGAAGATAGTAGCAACGGCAAAGAAGGAAGGCAATGTAACCATTTATTCCACGGGATTCATTGCTGACGTCGGTAAACGTATCTCAGACGAATTCCGAAAAACATACGGTATTTCCGTAGATAACCTGGTAGGCAATGGAGGTACGCTACTACAGAAAATCCTGGTTGAACAGAGCATGAAGGGGCAGGTTGCAGATATATTTCTTATAGGTGGAGCAGGAAGCACCAGCGACCTTATCTTGCGTGGTGGAGCAGAAAGTGTTGCCAAAGACCTCCCTGTTTTGAAGGACAAGAGCGCATTCAAAGTTGACCCTGTTTATTCACCCGGAGGTGAGGGGTTGGTGTGGATCCTCGCCTATTCCGGGGTGAATATAAATACCAACCTGGTTAAACCAGCGGACTATCCCAAGTCCTACAAGGACTTCCTCGACCCAAAATGGAAAGGGAAGATTCTTACGGCTGACCCTCTTACTACTGGAGGGGCCGCGCCGTTCTACTATGTTCCCAGGTTCTATAAGGTGACTGACCTGGATTACTACCGGCAGATTGCTAAAAACGAGGTAACGCCATGGGGAGGTAATCCGAGGGAAGCGGCTATGATGGTAGCCAGGGGCGAGTATTACATGGAACTGGGTAATTCAACGGACACGGTTGGCCCAATAATGGGCGCTGGCGCCCCGTTGAAAACCCTGCCTTTAGTTGACGGTGTCACCGGACAACTGGGTAACATCGTAGTCGTGAAAGGCGCACCACATCCAAATGCTGCCAAGGTTTTCACCAACTGGCTGCTATCGGCGGAGGGGCAACGGGTCTACACCGATGTCGCCAACTCCACTCCAATACGTAAGGATGTTCCGGATACTATTCATCCGAATGCACGTATGGACAATCCCAAAGTTCTAGGGCGTACCTGGGAGTATGAACAGTGGGCTATTGATGACCTGAAAGTCAAAACCATGGAGCAGATTTTCGGTAAAAGATAAACTGGAAGAATACCAGCCATTTCGGTGAAAATTGCCGGACAGACACATTCAGCTTTTCCCAAACTGGCTGGTATTACTTAATATTGGGTAGGGGCGCCCCTGTGGTCGCCAGGGGTAGACATCCCGATATATCAGGACGCCGTACTAATACCGACGTGAAAAATAATGTGCATGATTCGTCTTTGCGAGGGAGCGGAGCGATGAAGCAATCTCCACTCCAGGATGTCAAGGCCGGACTTAAAAGGCATAAGATTGCTTCGCTTCACTCGCAATGATGAGGTGCTCTTTTTCTGTTGTCATACATTAACATTTAAGGCGTTTGTATTAGACATGAACGCCGCTAGTGCAATGGCAATGTGTTTACCTAAAGTAAAAGCAGCGGTAGAGTTAAACTTGACAAAGCAACCTGTATTGATAAGAATAACGGGCTATAAAGGAGAATCCAATTGAAGCGCTCTACCATCCTGATGTTAGTGCTATTGGCGGTAGTGGGCTTCCTGGTTGTTTACCCGCTGGTTATGATATTCTATGGTTCTTTCAGGGGTGGACCGCCCTTTTTCCCTGACCTGAAATTCTCCCTCCAGGGATACATAGACGCCTTTGGCAATACAAGGAACTATTTCACGCTATTCACCAGTTTCTGGCTCGGGGCAGTCAGAGCATTGCTGGCTATCATTATCGCTGTGTTTCTAGCCTGGGTAGTCACGCGTACCGACACACCTTATAAGAAGATACTGGAAGTGGCTGTATGGATACAATTCTTTCTACCCTACCAGCCCATCATTATGGCCTGGATTCTGCTTCTGTCACCAAGAACAGGCATGTTAAACCAGTGGCTTGTGCAGACATTTCACCTGCCCTCCGCTCCTTTCGATATATATACCTACGGTGGAATCATCTGGGTTTCCACAATTCAGTGGGCTTCAGTCATGTTCATCCTCATAACACCGGCATTTAAAGGTATGGATGCTGCCCTTGAAGAATCATCCCGTATCCTGGGCGCCAACCGTTTCGCCACCTTGAGGCGCATAACGCTTCCCATCCTGGCGCCAACTATACTGGCCACCATGACCATCAGTTTCGTTAAAATCATGGAATCCTTCGAGACAGAGTTGTTTCTGGGGTACTCCAAGGGGATAAGGGTATATACAACCCGTGTATACAACCTTATCTACGAGTCGCCACCCAACTACCCGGAGGGGATGGCCCTGTCCACAGTCTTTCTGTTTATTATCTTCGGGCTAATTTATCTTAACCAGCGGCTTTTGGGCAACCGTCAGTATGTAACCATCAGCGGTCGGGGATACGCTACCCGGCCTACACCCCTCGGCCGGTGGAAATATGTTACTCTTGGCGCTGTGATATTTTATTTCATTGTGGGTGTTGTCATCCCCTTAGCTGGTCTTACTATCGGCACCTTTATGCAGTTGTTTGGCGTTGCCGTAGAGGACCCCTGGACGACCAGGCACTGGGTAGGAGTGTTCACAGACCCCTACTTCTATGCTTCATTGAAGAATAGCCTTTATATTGGACTGGGGTCGGCTACAGTCGGCATGGTTTTCTACGCCCTTATTAGCTATGTTATTACCAAGACTAAATTCGCCGGCAGGCGTGCCCTGGACTTTATGACCTGGCTGCCCTGGGGAGTGCCCGGCATGGTGATCTCGCTGGGTTTTCTGTGGGCTTATGTAGGAGGTATCCGCCTCCCATTTACCCTTTACGGCACACTTTATCTGATTATGCTGGTGCTCATTGTCCAGGCGTTTCCACTGGGAATCCGCACCATGAACGGCTCCATGATGCAGCTAGGCAACGAACTGGAAGAGTCATCGCGAACTCTGGGCGCCTCATGGTTGTATACTTTCCGCCGCATCGTTGCTCCTCTCATCACGCCGGCCTTCATTTCCACATGGATAATCATATTTGTCCTGGCGCTTAAAAGTCTTGGTACTGTTTTGTTCCTTGCTAGCACCAAAACGAGACCACTATCTGTGCTCATGTTTGAATACTGGATGGGTGGAAGTTTCGCGGAGCGGGCTCTGGTGGTCGGACTTATTCAAGCGTTGTTAGTATTGGCATTGGCAATAGTCGCCCGTGTGCTGGGGGCAAAGCAGGGTGTAGCCCGTGGGTAAAGATATAGTTTGTTGAATCTCATTTAAGGCATCATCAAATTGTCTTGGTGGACTATATATTATTTTGGAAGCACAGTTTATATGCGGCTAAATATTCCCTCTTCTTTCCTCCTCCATCTACGATAATTACACCGCCGTTGATAAAATTGTTCCCTTCCAAAGCCAGGAATGGCTTTGGCCGTGGTTACCTCGACTGAAATAAGCATTTACAGGGCTTTTGCCTGCAATTCGTCAAACTCTGGTTAACAGGAGTCCTTGACTTGTTACTGGTAAGAAGCTAAACTCTGTAATGCTTGTAACTCCGTAGACATTTGATACAGGCCCCTTATAGACCGAAACCAGTTTTGTCTTATGAGCGAATAAACTGAGTTTAATAAGGTTAACTTAAATATTTAAACAGAGGAGCCGGTATAGTGAATGACTCCAAAAAACTCTCCCAGCTTCAGGAAATCGACCTGGAGTTAGCGTCGAAACGGGAGGCACTGGCGAACGTTCAAAGCAAAATCGGGGATGATTCTTCAGTGAAAGAAACCACCGTCACATTAGAACAGGCGCGTCAGTGGCTTGCACAGATGGAGAAAGCTCAGCGTTCGGCTGAAGCGGAATCAGAGGATACAGGAGCAAAACGTCGCGAAGTAGAAGGTAAACTATATAGCGGTAAAGTGACCAACATAAAGGAACTGGGCAGCCTTCAGGAAGAATTTGAGCAAATTAAATCTAAGCTCAAGCAGGTGGACGACAGGGTTCTGGAGGTGATGGGGGAAGTTGATGCCGCTCATAAAAGTTTGATCTCGCAGGAGCAGAAATTAAAGGATGTTGAGACTCAATGGCGACTGGAACAGGATAGGCTTGCCGGGGAGAGTTCAATTCTTCAGGCTGCCATAACGCAACTGGATAAAAAAAGAGGGACTCTGGCCGCGGAAATTACACCCGCCAGCCTGAAAGTATACGAAGGACTGAGAAATATCATGCAAAGTAAAGTTGTGGCTAAAATGGAGCAAGGAAAATGCAGGGGTTGCCGGTTATCACTCTCAGTAGATGAGTTGAAGAGAGTCCGCAGCCCTAATCTGGTCCAGTGTTCCAGTTGCCACAGAATACTATATATGGATTGAACTTCCGATGCGAGTTGAGGTACCTCGCTTCTATCAGGCGGATACCTCGGTCTTGCGGCCTACCCAGCGAGCCAACATGGCCAGTCCCAGCGTGATAAACGCCAGCAGGAGACCGATAACCATACCCCGCTCCGGCTGGTTTCCCCACCAGTATTCAAAAGTCAGGACGGAGAGTAAGCGTGACTTAGCGCCGTAGAGCATGATTACTGTAACCAGGTCTCTTACAGCGATAACGAATGTTATTATCCAGGCGCCAATGAAGGCAGGGGTAAGCAGCGGCGCTACGATACGGCGGAAGGTATAGAACCACGAGCTTCCCAGTACACGGGCTGACTCCTCTAGCTCACCACCCAACTGCACCATTGCTCCATTCATCACACGGACACCCAGTGGCATTCCTCTGACTAAAAACACAAGCATCATCAAATAGATGGTCCCGTAAAGTTGAAAAGGCAATCGTATTCCACCGACATAAGCCCACAGGAAACCGAGCGCCATTACCAGTCCGGGAACAGCCCAGGGTAGCCAGGCGATAAAATCCAGTGTCCGGCGGCCCACGAACTTGGTACGGGAGATTATATAGCTCATGAATGAGTACAGCACCATGCCCCCTGTGGCTGATACCAAACCTACTATCATGGTATTTTTAAAGGAGTTAAACAACCTCGGGTCGGCAAAGGCCCCTCTCCAGTGTTTTACGGTAAAAGGCTCCTCAAGAAAGACACCGAACAATTTCATAAAAGATCCCATTACCAGGGTAAGCATGGGTAAAACAACAGCGATAGTAAAATAACCTATAACTATTCCAAAGGTAACCCATCTCCATTTGCCCAGGTGCGTAGGCCGCGTGGCAAATCCCTTACCCGTTATTGTTACATAGGCCCTGCCTCCGCCGCGCCTTCCAAGGAGCCACCACTGTAAAACTATGACTCCTGCCACTACCAGCAAAAATATTGCAGTCAGCGCCATTCCCTGGGGATAGTCCGATGGAACTACACTCAGGAGTAGCCATAATCTGGTAGTATATACATATAATCCCTGGGTGAACCCCAGCAGCAACTCTGTCTCAAAGGACTCGATGAGCCGGACAAAAGCCAGCATTAACGCTCCCAGGATGGCTGGCATCAATATTGGGATGGTAATGCGCATGGTGGTCTGTTTTGTGGAGGCCCCGGACATGCGGGAAGACTCTTCCAGAGAGGCGTCCATACCACGGAATGCCGGCACGATAAGGAGGAATAACACAGATGCCCAGGATATTGACGAGACCCAGATTATTCCGCCATAAGAGTAAATGTTAAAGGGGGACATTTCCGTGTGAAATAACCTCATAAACGCCTGGTTTAACATGCCTGTTTTGGGGGATGCCAGTAAAACCCAGGACATGGTAATAGGCAACTGAGGCAGGAAGAACATAAGCCATATCAGTACTTCCAGGCCGCCTCGCCATGGAGTATCGGTTCTGGTTACTACCCAGGCTAAAGTGATAGCCAGGCACACTGCCAGTATAGCTCTAACTGCACCAAGCCAAATTGTTGTAAATAGCGTAGTATATGTCTCTTTTGTGCTATAAGCTTCGGCATAACCCTTAAGGGTGAAGGGCGATGGCTCTCCTGGCGGTCCACCTTTGAAACTGGCATAGAAAATCATAAACAAGGGGTACACTACCAGAAAACCAATAATAGTAAGGAGAGTACCCATAGCTATAGTGCTTCTTTGTAATTTAACCGGCCCAAATATTAGCCATAATAGAAATACAGCAGCTCCTGCTAGAAGGAACTGCTGCGTTTCAAACCGAAGGGACCATCCAAATCCGAAAATTACTAAGGCTAAAACCACACCCAAGATAAGTTTTTGAGTAGAAAACTTCATCATAGCCTCTTATTCTTTAGGATTTACAATTGTTCTTATGAGGTTAAAATTAGTCAAAGTATACTTGCCCACAGTAAGCCCTGTCAAGTGGTCTTGCCATTGATTTTTTTCAGCACGGAAACTGCAACCCAATATAAACGTCAATACGGATGAGCCTTAATAATTTAGACAGTATTATCAACTAAATTTTCAGTCATTCATAAGGCAAAGTTAAAATAACTGACTTTTTTTATGGTGAAATGCACCTCCATAACTTCAGGATAAAGTCAAATTGATTTTACACGCTAAAGTGGCTATAATTCCGTTTACTGGAACCGGATAGGTTCAAAAAACAGTTGTAGCCTTTTTTATTTCGTGCGAATAATTAAAAAGGAGTATCAATGAAGACCAGGGTCACGGAGCTGTTGGGTATCAAATATCCCATAATCCAGGCAGGGATGGCATGGGTATCGTTCCCCCCCCTGGTAGCTGCAGTTTCCAACGCAGGCGGCCTCGGTCTTCTTTCAGCCGGCCCGATGACGCCCGAGGATGTGGAGACCCACATCCATCAGATTAAAGAGCTAACCGACAAACCTTTTGGCGTCAATTTTCTCCCTGACAACCCCCGCCTGGATGAAATACTGGAGATAGTTGTAGCCGAAAAAGTGAAAGTAACCAGCTACGGCATTGGGAACCCTCAAAAAATAATTGCTAAAACAAAACCGGCAGGCATCATTAATATGCCCACTATGGGATCCCTACGGCACGCCGTCAAAGCCGAACAGGATGGCGCCGATATGGTTATCGTACAGGGTACGGAAGCAGGCGGACATTGTAGTTTCGTGTCCACATCAGTCCTGGTCCCCCTCGTAGTAGACCATGTTCACATACCGGTAATCGCAGCGGGAGGGTTTTGCGATGGCCGAGGCCTGTTAGCTGCGCTGTCATGGGGAGCCGAAGCTATTTCTATGGGAACCAGATTTATCGTAACAAAAGAATGCCCCGTCCCGGAAAACGTTAAACAATATTACCTGACAGCCTGCGAGGAGGACACAGTAATAACCGGCCATGTTACCGGAGTTCGCTGCCGCGTTCTTCGTAATAAGCTGGCGGAAGCCTTTTTGGCATTAGAAGAAAAGAACGCTCCGCCGAGATCGATTATGGAACTGGGTTACGGACGTTTCCGCCGCGCCTTTTTCGAAGGAGACGAAGTGTGGGGATCGCTGGCCGCAGGCCAGGTTATAGGACGTATGAGAGATATCCCCACCTGCCAGGATCTTATTGAACGTGTCATGGGGGAGGCTGAAGAGACTTTCAAGTCCCTTGGTAAATATTTTAATAGCCAGGTCGGAATCCATTCAAAACGATAAAATATCATGAAACTTCGTCTTACTACCCTCAACGATAACACCGCCGGCCGCTGGGATATGGTGGCTGAGTGGGGGTTAAGTATCCTGGTGCAAACCGATGAATTAACCGTTCTGCTGGATACCGGGCAAAAGGATGCAGTTGTCCACAACGCCGAAGCGCTAAAGATTGACCTGCGCTCCGTGGATAAGGTGGTATGGAGCCATGGCCACGTAGACCATACCGGCGGACTCCGACCGGTGCTGCTTCGCGTCAGAAAAGAGATGGAGATTATTGCCCATCCTGCGGCGTTGGAACCCAAATACGTCCGCCATCCCAAAGAAAAGGATCGTTCACTGTTTATCGGTATGCCTTACCAAAAGGAGGATTTGGAGAACCTAGGGGCACATTTTTCTCTTAGCCGGAAACCGGTATGGCTATCGGAGCATATTCTCACCACTGGTGAAATCCCTTTGACTACTGATTACGAAAAGGTAGATGCCGACGCCCAGGTCAAACACGAGGGCCTGGTTCAGAAGGATCCCATACTCGATGACCAGGCCCTGATTATCAAAAATACCAATGGTCTGGTAGTTGTTCTGGGGTGCGCCCACCGGGGCATCATCAACACTCTGAGGTATGCACAGCAACTAACTGGCGTGGAGCATATCCATACAGTTGTAGGTGGGGCACATCTGCGGGGAGATACCGCCTGGCAAATTGACAAAACTATAGCTGACCTTAAATATTTTGGTATTGAGCATCTGGGCCTCTTGCACTGCACGAGTATGCTGGCAATAGTCAGGTTGGCCCAGGAATTCGGCGATGTTGTGTTCTTCAATAATGCCGGCGCCAGCTTTAATATCCCCTGAAAACCCTCAGGAAGATAGTAACAATACAAAGCGTCCTGCAAAACCAGGAAAATCCCCCTTACTCCCCCTTTGGCAAAATGGAGGAAACCATATCCCTTTTTTAAAGAGCCTGCCCTGCCTGCTCTCGAAACGGAGGCCTTGCCGAAGAGGAGATTGAGAGGGATTTAGAATGTTTCGCGGAACCCTCCCAGTCGTTTTTGTTTTGCTCTTAATCTAGGCATACGGTATAATACCTTGGTGCAGCTATCTGACCGTAAATTTTAGCCTGACCATGATACTTGCATCCTCAACGTGATTGGCTCCCGGAGGTTTATTTTTGGACCTGAGTCTTAACCTGTGTCCTCTACATCTCTCAGGATTGCATTTGAAAAATCCGGTTATGGTAGCCTCCGGAACATTCGGTTATGGGACTGAGTTTGCTGAGCTAGTTGATATAAAGCAGATTGGCGCCATTGTCTGCAAAGGCACCACCCTCGAACCCCGCCCTGGAAACCCTCAACCGCGCCTGTATG
>Ga0082335_1005077_pt1 | contig 18734 bp, 10 predicted proteins | sample Subgrocontami58m_FD_72375 | JGI IMG/M metagenome (GOLD analysis project Ga0082335, IMG submission 72375) | Subsurface groundwater microbial communities from S. Glens Falls, New York, USA - GMW37 contaminated, 5.8 m (SPADES assembly) (version 2) ... | reverse complement strand
ACAAGTCGCGGCTCGGCGAATCCGTGATGCGCATCCAGAAATTCTATGCGCGACTGGGCCGCTCGGACGAGGTGACGCGCTGGCAGGCGAGGTTCAACAGCCTGAGCGACGTTGAACGGAAAGTGCTCATCGCCCCGCCCTGAGTTTCGGAGGTGCTCGCGTTTTTCCCAAAAAAACTTTTGCCCGTTCGATCCGTTTTCCACCGGCTTGCCGCATGCTGCGGACAGGCCTCCAGCTTTCGCCCCGTTCCCGGCGCGCTGTCTTTGCCCTCATGAAGACCACCCTACCAACGCTTGTCCGCGCCAGCCTGCTGGCGCTCGCCCCCTGGGGGCTCGCCGCGCAAGACGTCGTGCAACTCGACCAGTTCACGGTCACCGCGCAAAAACGTGTCCAGTCGATCGCCGACGTGCCCGTGCCGATCACGGCCTACTCCGGCTCGTTCCTCGAGCGCGCCGGCGTCTTCGACTACAAGGCGCTGGCGCCCCTCGTGCCGGGGCTGTTCATCCAGGAGCAGTCCCCGAACAATCCCGGCATCAACCTGCGCGGCATCACCACGGACAGCGGCGATCCCCGCAGCGAGAGCCGGATTTCACTTTTCCAGGACGGCGTGTCGATCAGTCGATCGCGCGCGAGCGTCGTCGAACTCTTCGACCTCGAGCGGATCGAGGTGCTGAAGGGGCCGCAGGGCACGCTCTTCGGCCGCGGCGCCGAAATCGGGGCCATTTCGATCATCCAGAACAAGGCGAAGAACGAAACCTCCGGGCAGCTCACGGCGGGTCTCGGCGATTACAACGAGGCCAGCGCCTCCGGCTACATCAACGCGCCGATCGTCGCGAATCAGGTCTTCGGCCGCTTCGCGTTCGCCTGGCGGCAATACGACGGCTTGATCGACAACCTCGCGGACAACTCGACGCTGAACGGCAAGAAAACCGTCGCGCTGCGCGGAGCGGTGCGCTGGCAGCCGGCGCCGGCGACGACCCTCGACGTCGTCGCGAACTGGCAGCACGACGCGCCCCCGGGCACTTCGTTCAAGAGCGGCGTCATTCCCACCTCGCGCGGCGACACCAATCCGTTCACCGCGGCCGAGCTCAATCGCGGCTCGGCGCTCGGTACCGATCGCACGCTCGGCGGCGTCACCGCCACCCTGGAGCATGAATTCAGCAAGGCGTGGTCGCTCACCGCCATCACCGGCTGGCGCGAGTACGATTCGTACGAGAACTTCGATGCGGACGGCTCGCGGCTCTACCTGCTGGAGTTCGCCGAAGACGCGCGCGGTCGCCAGTTCAGCCAGGAGGTCCGGGTCAACTTCAACAACGGCGGCCGGTTCACCGGCTTTGCGGGCGCCAGCTACTTCCACGAGAACGGCGCCACGCGCGTGCCGTTCTATACCGACGAACGGCAACTCTGGCCGTTTCTCGCCGGTTCGTTCCGCGACAATCTGTTCGCGCTCGCCGCGCCGCTCGGCCCCCAGGGCGCCGCCCTGGTCAACCTGGCGGTGCCCGCGCTGAACCCGTTCGGGCCGCAGGCGCGGCTGCCGGCGACCTTCACCACGTTCGCGATCGCCCCGGCGCCGCTCAACGCCATCGCGGCGCTCGCCGGAGCCCCGCTGCAACCGTACCACAAGGACGAGTACACCCAGTCGGGCCGCACGCAGGCGACCGACCTGTTCCTCGACGGTACTTGGCGTGCGACGCCCCGGCTCGAGCTGACCGCCGGCCTCCGCATCACCCGCGAGCAAATCCGCTCGGGCTACGAGGCGAGCAATGCCACGCCGCCCACGCTCGGCTTCATCGTGAACGCGATTCCCGGCTATCCTTATCTCCCGACCGCCGGGCAGCGGAAAGCAAGCGACCGTTCCTCCTCGTGGGACGGCCGCACCATCGCCCGCTATGCGTTCACCCAAACGCTGAGCGGCTACGCGAGCGCCTCCCGCGGGCACCGTCCGCGCGGCCTGCTGGTCGACTCGACTGCCACGCGCGCGGTGCGCGAGGAAACGGTGCTCAACTACGAAGTCGGACTGAAGGGCTCCGCCCTGGCCGGGCGCCTGCAGTGGCTCGCGTCGGCCTATCAATACGATTACCGCCACTTCCAGACGACGGTGCTAAGCCTCGGGCGGTTCACGACGGAGGATGCCGGCAACGCCACGGGCCGCGGGCTCGAATTCGGCGTCCAGGGCCGCGCCGCGGAGAACCTCTCGGTCTTCGCCAACTACGCGCTGACCGACGCGACGTTCGACGACACCGACGGGAACGGGCGCCGGCAAGCCTACGCCGGCTACATGTTCCGGCTGACGCCGCGCAATGCGTTCTCCGTGGGCGGCACGTTCACGACGCCGAAAAGCAACGCGGGGCAGTGCTTCATCACGCCGATCTGGAGCTACAAGTCGCAACACTACTTCGAGGATAACAACGCGCAGTTCGGCTACACGCTGCGGCAGGATGGCTATGGGGTGGCGAATCTGCGCATCGGCTGGCGTTCGCCGAAAGGGAAGTGGGAGGTCGTCGCGCACGCGGAAAACGTGTTCGACAAACAGTACCTGATCGACGCGGGCAACATCGGCGGATCGTTTGGCATCCCCACCTTCATCGCGGGCGACCCGCGGCGCGTCGGCTTGCAGGCGACCGTTCACTGGTAACGCCCCGACGGGAGCGCGCGGCAATCTTCAACCATGCAAGCCAATACTCTATTCCCTGACCGGGTTGTCCTGGGAACTGCGCTCGCCAGCGGTCAGACCCGACCCGTGCCTTGGACCCTGGCGATCGCAACGGCCCGCGACCGCGAGGCGATCGCGCGGCTGCGTCACGACGTTTACGCGCAGGAGTTGCGCCAGCATCCCGCCAACCCCGCCGGCCGGCTCGCCGACGCGCTGGACAATTGCAACGTCGTGCTCGTCGCCCGGCTCGAAAACGAGATCGGCGGCTTCATCTCCATCACGCCACCGGGCCCGCATGGGTATTCGATCGACAAATACTTTCCGCGCACCGCGCTGCCCTGCCCGGTCGACGATCGACTTTACGAAGTGAGGTTGCTGACCGTGACCAAACCGCACCGCGGCCGCGAACTCGCGCTGCTCCTGATGTACGCGGCCCTGCGGTGGGTGGAGGCACATGGCGGCACGCAGATCATCGCCATCGGCCGCCGGGAGGTGGTCGAGTTGTACACGCGCGTCGGCCTGCGGCCGACCGGTCAGTCGACCCGTGCCGGCGCGGTCACGTACGATTTGATGACCGCCAGCGTCGCCGAGTTGCGGGGCACGGCGGCACGGCTCGGCGAAGTCTTCGAGCGCATTGCCGAACGCACGGACTGGCAGCTCGCGTTTTCCTTCGCCCCGCCGGCACCGTGTTTTCATGGCGGAGCCTTTTTCTCGGCGATTGGCGAGGACTTCGCCGATCTGTCGCGGCGCCATGCGATCATCAACGCCGATGTGCTCGACGCCTGGTTTCCGCCCGCGCCCGGTGTAATCGCGGCGTTGACCGCACACCTCGACTGGCTGTTGCGCACCTCACCGCCGACCGGCTGCGAGGGATTGATCGCCGCGATCGCCCGGGCCCGCGGGGTGCGACCCGAGCAGGTCCTGCCGGGCGCCGGCTCGTCCGACCTCATCTTCCGCGCCTTGCGGCACTGGCTCACGCCGCGCTCGCAGGCCTTGATTCTCGATCCCACTTATGGCGAGTACGCGCATGTACTCGAGCGGGTCATCGGCTGCACGGTCGATCGGCTGCCCCTCGATCGCGCCCGGAATTACGATGTGGATCTGGCCTGCCTGGAGGAGGCCCTCGCGGACGACTACGATTTGGTGGTGCTGGTGAACCCGAACAGTCCGACGGGTCGTCATGTTGCCCGCGCCACGCTGGAGCGAATTCTGCGCCGCGCGCCCCAACGCACCCGCGTGTGGGTGGACGAAACCTACATCGACTACGTGGGCGCCGCCGAATCGTTGGAGGCGTTCGCCGCCCAATCGGAAAACGTGATCGTCTGCAAATCGATGTCGAAGGTCTACGCGCTCAGCGGCGCCCGTGCGGCCTACCTGTGCGCCGGTGCGCACCAGCTTGAGGCGCTCCGCGCCATCACCCCGCCGTGGGTCGTCAGCCTGCCGGCGCAGGTGGCGGCGACGCGCGCATTGGCCGAGCCAGCGTATTACGCCACGCGATACCGGGAAACGGCCGTCGCGCGAGAGCAGCTCGGCGCGGGTTTGCAAAAACTCGGCTGGCAGGTGGTGCCGGCGGTCGCGAACTGCCTGCTGTGCCACGTGCCCGACGAAGGCCCGGACGCGGCCACCATCGTGGATCGCTGCCGCGCGCACGGGCTTTTCCTGCGCAACGCGGCAAACATGAGCCAGCACCTCGGCCAGCGCTGCGTGCGCATCGCGGTCAAGGACCCGGTGACGAACAGCCGCATGCTCGAGATTCTTCGACGCGTGCTCGGCTGAAGCGGCGCGCGCCACCGCAATCCGGCTGAGATAACGATGCAGTTCGATCGAGGTGGAACGCGACCTCCGGGCGCGTTCTTCCGACGGGCGCGGCCCGACGGCGCCCGGAGGTCGCCGTCCACCTTTCAGTGTTCGCAGCTGCAAAGGTAATTCGGAGTTCGACTGCATCGTTCTGTATAGGAGCACCGGACTTATTCATCGCCAGCCGCAGCGGTCCGCCGCGGGGATGGATTCGATTCCGGATTCGACGCGCGCCGCCCTGCCCGCAACGCTCGCGCGTCTCCTTTCCCCACGCCCCATGCAGGAACAACGCCGCGCCATCTGGTCCTGGGCCTTCATCGACTGGGCCAACTCCGCCTTCGCGATTGTGGTGATGACCGCGTTCTTCCCCGCGCTCTTCAAGGATTTCTGGTGCAACGTGCCCGGCATGACGCCCGAGCGGAGCACCGCGTACCTCGGCTACGCGAACACCGTGTCCAGCGCGCTCATCGCCGTCATGGCGCCGATCCTCGGCTCGATTGCCGACCAGGGGAACGGGAAGAAGAAATTCCTGATCGCCTTCACGCTGCTCGGTTCCGCCGCGACCGCCGCCCTGCCGCTCGCCGTGCAGGGCCGGTACGTGCTCGCCGCCTGCCTTTATTCGGTCGCTGCCCTGGGCTTCTCGGGCAATTGCATGTTTTCCGATGCGCTGCTGACTGACGTGGCGGAGCCGAAGAACTACGACCGGATTTCCGCGCTCGGCTATGCGCTGGGCTACATCGGCAGCGGCGGTTTGTTTGCGGTGCTGGTCCTCGCGGTCGCCGATCCCGCGAAGTTCGGTTTCGCGGGAAAAATCCAGGCGGTGCATACGGGCTTCTGGGTCACGGGGGCGTGGTGGCTGCTGTTCACGCTGCCCGCGTTGCTCTGGGTGCAGGAAACGCCCGCGCGGCCGGCCGCCGGGAAAGGCTCGGTCCTGACCCGCGGTTTTCGGCAGTCCGCCGCGACGTTCCGCGAAATCCGGCTCGATCGGCGCATCCTCCTCTTCCTCGCCGCGTACGTCCTCTACATCGACGGCGTGAACACCGTGATCAAAATGGCGGTGGACTTCGGCCGTTCGATCGGACTCGACACCGCCGGCATGATGAAGGCGCTGCTCGTGACGCAGTTCGTGGCGTTTCCCGCCGCGATTGTCTTCGGACGCATCGGCGAGAAGTTTGGCGCGAAGCGCGGCATCATGCTGGGCATCGTCGTGTACGCCGGTGTCTGCCTGTTCGCCACCCGCATGGACACGCAACGCGAGTTCTTCATCATGGCGGTCGTCATCGGTCTCGTGCAGGGCGGCGTGCAATCGCTCAGCCGGTCGTACTTTGCCCGGCTGATCCCCGCCGAAAAGGGCGGCGAGTATTTCGGGTTCTACAACATGCTGGGCAAGTTCGCCGCGGTCATCGGGCCGACGCTCATGGGCGTCACCGCGCTGCTCACGGATTCCCGGACGTCGATTCTCGCGCTCCTGCTGCTCTTTGGCGGCGGCGGCTGGCTGCTGACGAAGGTTCGGGACGACGACGTGACTCGAGTGAACGGGTAAGATCGGCTCCGGAGTTGCGCCGCGCGGCGAGACCGCTTTTGTAGCGGCTCTCCCATGCCCCCCATTCGTCCCCTGTTGAGCGTCTCCGCCCTGCTGGCGTGTGCCGTCGCGTTCGCGCAGAATCCGCGACCGACCGGCAAGGTTAACGATTTCTACGCGCTGAACTGCGCCAACTGCCACGGCAAGAAACTCGAGGGCGGCCAGACGCCGGCGAACAACAAGGTGCCGTCGCTGCTCGACGACGAGTGGCTCCACGGCGGCGACGATGCGAGCATCGCCCAGAGCATTCGCAACGGCTACCCTGAAAAGGAAATGCCGGCCTGGGGCGCGACGATGTCGGACCTGGAGATTCGCGCGATGGTCGTCTACCTTCGCGAGCAGCAGTCGCTCTTCCGGCGCGGGCAGGTGAAGCTCGAGAAGCCCGCCGACGACATCACGGTGAAGAGCCAGCTGCACGATTATCAGCTGCACACCTGGGTCGGCGGCGTGACCGAGCCCTGGTCACTCGCGTTCCTGCCCGGAAATCGTGCGGTGATGACCGAGAAGAAAGGCCGGGCTTACCTGATTGAAAACGGCCAGCGCGCCGCCGAACCCCTGCGCGATCTTCCCGCGGTGGAGGACAAGGGGCAGGCCGGCCTCTACGATGTCGTGCCCCACCCGAAGTACGCCGAAAACGGCTGGCTCTATTTCGCGTTCGCGGACCCGCAGCAGAATGCGCAGGGCCAGGCCGTGGCGCTCACGAAATTGATTCGCGGCAGGATTCGCGACGGCGCGCTGGTGGAGCAGCAGACGATTTTCCAGGCGCCGGTCGAAATGTATCCGAAATCCGGTGGCCCGCACTTCGGCGGCCGGATCGTCTTCGATCGCGCGGGCTACCTGTTCTTCACCATCGGCGAGCGCGGCAACGGCAAGAACGCGCAGGACCTCTCCGTGCCGATGGGCAAGGTGCACCGGATCTTCGACGATGGCCGCGTGCCGCCCGACAATCCGTTCGCGAAGGACCCGAATGCCTTCAAGACGATCTGGAGCTATGGTCACCGCAATCCGCAAGGGCTGGCGATGAATCCGGCCACCGGGGAATTGTACGACGTGGAGCACGGACCCCGCGGCGGCGACGAGGTGAACCTCGTGCTCCCCGGCCGGAACTACGGCTGGCCCGTCATCACCTATGGCATGGACTATCCGGGCACGCCGGTCCCGGGCAGCGTGGGCACGTCGAAGGAAGGCATGGAGCAACCGGTCAAGTACTGGGTGCCGTCGATTGCGCCGTGCGGGGCGAACTTCTACCACGGCGATCTTTTCCCGAAATGGAAGCACCAGCTCTTCGTGGCCTCACTGGTCGGCGAGCAGCTGGTCCGACTCGATATCCGCCACGACAAGGTGATTTCCGAGGAAATGCTCTTCCGCGACCTCGGCCGGATTCGGCACGTGATCGGCGGACCCGATGGAGCGCTTTACGTGCTGCTGCCGACGCGCATCGCGCGCATCACCCCCGCCCAGTCGCTGACGGCGAATCGCTGAAGCCGCACGGCGAACGCGATCCCGCTCAGGGCACTTCGTAGATTTCCACCAGCGCTTCGCCAGTGCCGCCGTCGGCGCCCGACACCTGCACGGTGTACGAACCAGGCGTGAGCGTCGTCACCAGCGCCGCATCGCGGCTGTTGGGGTCGAGGGGAAATGCGCCGACGGACGTGAACGTCGGGGCCAGCGAGGCATTCCAGTTGTCGTTGCTCGCGACGGCCACCGTGCTCCCGGCCGGAAAAACCGAGAACTTCGGATCGACGAGCACGCCGGTGACGCCGAGCGCGCCCAACGTCGGACCGACGGCGCGGATCAGGACGTTCTTGGTCCCGGTGCCGGCGATGAAGAAGCCAAAGATCAGGATGTTGTCGCCGGTGCCGACTTGATTGCGGGCCGAGACATTGACAAGCCGCGGGGTATTGCCCGTCCCGGTGTCGTACAGTTCCACGAGCGCCACGCCAGCGCCCGTGCCTTTGAGTTGCACCGACCGCGTGCCATCGACGGTCTGCAGCAACGCGGCATCGCGGCTGCTGGCGACCAGCGGAAATGCGCCGACGCTGCCGAAGGCGGTGCTCAACGTCGCGGCGTTCCCCCAGTCGTCATTCTGCGTCACGAGCGTGCCGCCATCGTAGAGTTCGAGCCGCGGATCCGCCATGGCGCCGGCCAGACCAAAGTTGCCGAGCGTCGGGCCCACGCCGCGCACGATGAGTTCGCGCCCGCCGCCCTTCACCGAGAATCCGACGAACAGGGTCTGACCTGCCGCCATCGCGGCGCGCACCGAAAGGTTCGAAAGCCGCGCGCCCGACGTGTCGCCGCCCGACGGAGCTGTCACGGTCACTGTGGCCGCGGCGCTCGTCACGCTGCCGGCCGCATTCGCGACGACGACGGTGTAGCTGCCGGAGTCGGCGGTCGTGACGGCGTTCAGCCCGAGCGTCGCATTGGTCGCGCCCGCGATCGCGATGCCATCCTTGCGCCACTCGAAGAAAGGCGCCGGTGACCCGGTGGCCGCCACGCTCAACGTGACTCTCGCGCCGGTGGCAACCGTCTGGGCGATCGGCTGCGTTGTGATCGAGGGTGCGACATTGCCGCCACCCGTCGACGCGGTGTAGTCGATTAACAAGGACGGCGCGGCTCCGCCTTCGCGCGATGAAAAGCGCACGGCCGGCCCCGCTTCGTCGGCGGCGACGAGGATCCAGCCGAAGTTTGCCGCGGGGTTGTTGGCCCACGCCTGGACATCAGCGACCATCCCGCTGCCCGAGAATGTGGCCGTGCCGGCCATGCCGCGCACGGGGGTCGAGGCGGCCGTGGCGGCCGAAAAATCGCCGCCGTTCGTGGTCCAGTTCGCCGTGCCCAGAAACCGCGCCTTCCACGTCGCGTCGCCCGGTTTCGCCTCGGCGCCGCCCCCGCCGCCGCTGAGCGCAATCGAGCCCGCTTCGCCCCAGTCGGCGAGCACGCGGTGCAGGCCCACGGTGTTCGCGTTGTTCAGCGGCGTGTTGATCGTGAGCGTGAGCGTGACGGCATTGATCGTCGCACCCGCGGGGACTTGTCCGGCGAGGTTGAACGCGATCAGGCTGCGCAGCACGCGCTTCTCCCCGCTGCTGCCCGCGAACAGGTGCGCCCCGACCCCGTTGCTCAGCTCCTTGTCACCATTGCCGTAGATCGTCGTGTCCTTCACCGGCCGCAACGAGACGGTCGCGGCCATGGCGGACGTGGCGACAAGGACAGCAAGCAGAGGTCCACAGGCGTGTGGGCGCGCGAAGATTTTCATGCCGGAGAAACGGTCCCTCGCACGCCACGCGAGCCGGCCTCAATCGCAAGCCGCGAACCGTAACGCGATGGTTAGGTTGGGTTGGGTCCCACCTGCCAGCCGCAAGTTTTCCCGCTCAGCTCAGAACTTGCAGCTCACCTTGCCGTAATAGAATGCCCCGTTAAAACCGAACGGCGAGGGATTCTGCAGGAAGGGCAGGCTGCCCTGGTTGTCATTGCCGGCGAACACCGTGGGGCCCGAGATGACCGTTGGCAGCGTCGTGTCCGGCTGCTGGTCGAAGAGGTTGTTCGCGCCGAGGGAAAGCGAGAGCTGCTTCGACCACCGGAACGTGACGTCGAGATCGGTGATCCATTTCGGTCGGAATCGCTGCACGACCTGGCTGTTCGCGCCGATCGGATCGGTCGGCTTGAGGTACGTGTCGCGGGTTGGCGCGAGCGCGGCGATCTGCGCGGGCGTCGCGCTCGCAAGTTGCACGGCTTCGACCGTCCCATAGCGCACCAGGCGGCCGAGGAAGGACCACGCCCCGATGTCATAGGCGCCGGAGAAGTTCCAGACGTTCCGCGGCTGGCCTTTTTCCATGCGTATCCGCTCGGTGAGGTCGAAAAGTGGTGTCGTGATGCCGACCGCCGCAAGCTGGGGCGGCGTGCCGCGGAACTTCGTCACCTCGGTCTGGTTGAAGTTTGCACCGGCGGTGAACGTCACGCGGCCGACGTCGGTGGTCCGCCAGATGTAGCGCGCGTTGACATCAACGCCGCGCGTGCGGGTGTCGACCGCATTCGTGAAATAACGGCCGCCGGTCGTGCCCCGCAGCCCCTGCGATTCCAGGTAGGCGAGAAAGGGGCTCCCCGCGGCGCCGGTGAAGTTCGACGAGAGCACGACGCGGTCATCGATTTCGATCTGATAGAAATCGATCGTCGTCGTGAGACCGCTCCTCGGCTGCCAGGTGAGTCCCACGCTCTCGTTCAACGATGTCTCCGGCTTGAGCGTGCTTGCGCCGAGTGCCCGCGCCACCGGATCCGAAACCGGGAAGGTCTTGTTCTCGAACGGCACGCCGCCGATGAAGTTGGTGGCGGTCGAACTGAACCACTGCTGCGCGAGGTGCGGCGCGCGGAAGCCCGTGCTGACCGAGCCGCGCAGTGCCAGCGGTTCGGACAGCTTCACCCGGGTGGCAAACTTCGCCGTGGTCTGGTGGCCGAAGTCGCTGTAGTCCTCGAAGCGCACGGCGCCCGACACCATCCACCGGTCGTTGACTGCCTGTTCGACGTCCCCGTAAAACGCATACGCGTCCCGCGTGTGCGAGCCGGCATCGCTCGGGCGGAAACCCGGGAAGACCTGCGCGCCGGGTGCGCCCTGGGCACCGGCGCTCGGTCCGTCGGGGATGCGCACGCCGCCATCGCGGTACGAGTCCGGGGTACCCGGGCGGATGTTGTAGCTCTCGTGCCGAAACTCACCCCCGAGCGCGACTTTCAGCGGCGACTTGAACGCCAGCGGAAACTCGTTCGTGAGGTCCAGATTCGTCGTGTGCTGCTTGAACGTCAGCGTGCCCGCATAAAAGCTCCGGGGGCTGGCGGCGCCCAGCGTGACGTTGTTCGACTGCGCGGTGGTGTAGGCGAGTGCGTTCGAGCCAAACACGGTGCTGAGATCCATGCCCCAGTTGCCGGCGATTTTTCCCTTCAAGCCGCCGCCGGCGGACAAATCCCAGACGTTCGATTGAATCACCGGCAGGAAGCCATCGGGCCAGAGTGCACGGATCGTGCGATCATCGCCCGCCCGGCGGAAGAAGCCCGCGCCCTCCCCATGCCGCTGCGTCGCACCACCGAAGAAATACGCGCGGTAGCTCGCGACCGGCGCCTCGCCGTTGACGAAGATCCCCCGCTCGTTCAAGCGCGGGTCGCCGAACCGGTGGTTGAAGCGGTTGACCGACGTCTCCCGCGGATCGAGCGTGCCGTTCGCGGGGCTCAGACCCGTGCCCGAGCCGAAGTTGCCCGAGATGGCCGTGGGGGCTCCCGTCCCGCCGCGGCCGAAATACTGCTGCCGCGTATCCGGCAGGATTCGATTCGACGGGCTGTGGGATCGCCAGTACGCCGTCGCAAACAAGGAACCTTTGCCGGCGAGCGCCGTACCGCCGAAGCCGCTGACCTTCAGGTCACGACCGTCGCCCTCCTTGGTGGCGCCATACGTCGCGTCAAAACCCCAGCCGGTGTCCCTGCGGAGAATCACGTTGATCACGCCCGCGATCGCGTCGGACCCGTATTGCGCCGAGGCCCCGTCGCGCAGCACTTCGACGCGGTCGATGGCGGAAGCCGGCAGCGCGTTGAAATCGACCGAAACCGAACCGCGGCCGACGGAGCCGTTCACGTTCACGAGCGCGCTGCTGTGCCGCCGCTTGCCGTTCACGAGCACGAGGACTTGGTCGGGCGCGAGCCCGCGCAGCGTCGCCGGCCGAATGTGATCGGTGCCGTCCGTCAGCGAGGGCCGCGGAAAATTGAAGGAGGGCACCAGCGCCTGCAGCATCTGCGAAACCTCGGTGTAGCCGCCCTGCTGCAGCTCGGCGGAGGTCACGACATCGATCGGCACCGGCGATTCGATGACGGTCCGATCGTTGAAACGCGTGCCGGTGGAGACGAACGCCTCGAGTTGGATCGGTTCGTCCTTGGCGGCCGCGGTGGAAGCGGTTCCAGCGGTGGAACCGGTGGGTTGGGCGCCTTGCGCGAAGGCGCCAGCTGCAAACAGGGCGAGCATGGTGGAACTGCTCAGCGCTCGCCGAATCACGCGGTGGCCGGAGCGCACGCGCGACAAGGGTGGGTAGTTCATGGGTCGGAGCAGCGGAAAGATGCCCAAGTCGCCCCGCCAGACAAGTAGGCAGTCGGATTTATGAGAGCGGCTTGCGCGCCGGGGTGGTCGCGTGCAATCCTGCGGCATGCACCTGTCGTCGACTCGCGTTTATTTCGCGCTCGCGGTGGCACTGGCCGGCTCGCTCGTCCCGTCGCACGCGCAACGCAGCGCGGTGGCAGCGGAGCATGGCGTGGTGGCGTCCGCGCACGTCCTGGCATCGGAGGCGGGCCTCGAGATGCTGAAACGCGGCGGCAATGCGATCGACGCCGCGGTCGCCACCGGTCTTGCGCTGACCGTGGTGTATCCGGAAGCCGGTAACATCGGCGGCGGCGGTTTCATGCTGATTCACGTCGGCGGAAAGGAGCCACGGCAGACGGCGATCGACTTCCGGGAAATGGCGCCCGCGGCGGCGTCGCGCGACATGTATGTCGGGCCGGACGGCGCCGTCCTGGAAGGGCCGGGTTCTTCGACGCTGGGCTGGCGGGCGAGCGGGGTCCCGGGCTCCGTGGCCGGCTTTGCCCTGGCCTTCGAGCAATACGGTTCGGGCAAACTCAAGTGGGCCGACGTCTGCGAACCGGCGCGCCGGCTCGCGGCCGACGGACACGTGGTCAGCCAGTTCCGGGAGCGCGATCTCCGCGCCGATGCGCGGAAGCTCGGCCAGTTCGAGGAATCCAGGCGAATCTACCTCAAGGGCGGCGAATTCTGGAAGGCGGGCGAACTCTGGAAACAGCCCGACCTCGCCGCGACATTTGCGCGGCTGCAACGGAACGGCCCCCGCGAATTCTACGAGGGCGAGACGGCGCAGCGGATCGCCGACGCCATGACGAAAAACAAAGGCACCCTCACGCTGGCCGACTTGAAGAATTATCGGGCCATCGAGCGCAGCCCGGTGCGCGGCCGCTACCGCGACCATGAAATCGTGACGATGCCGCTCCCGAGTTCGGGCGGCATCGTCCTCCTGCAGATTCTCGCGATGATCGAGCCGTTCGACTTGAAGCCGATGGGCCACAACTCCGCCGCGAAATATCACCTCTTCACTGAAGCGATGCGCCGCGCCTTCCGCGACCGGGCGGAGTACCTCGGCGATTCCGATTTCGTGGCGGTCCCCGTCGCGCCGCTGCTCGACCGCGATTATCTGAAGCGACGGATGAGCGACTTCGATCCCAACCGCGCCACGCCTTCGGCCGGCGTCCAGCCTGGGCTCGGGCCGGCGAAGATTTCCCGACACGCGGCACCGCGCGGCCCGGGATTCGCCGCCGAATCGACCGAAACCACGCACTTCAGCGTCGTCGACGCGGCCGGCAACGCGGTCGCGTGCACCTACACGCTGAATGGCGGCTATGGCAGCGGCGTCACGATTCCCGGGACGGGAATCCTGATGAACAACGAAATGGACGACTTCACGGCGAAGGTCGGCGTGAAGAACATGTTCGGTCTCCTGCAGGGCGCGGCCAACGCGATCGCGCCCGGCAAGCGTCCGCTGTCGGCAATGACGCCAACCTTCGTATTCAAAGACGGCAGGCTGATCCTCGTCACCGGCAGCCCCGGCGGCCCGACGATCATCAATACCGTGCTGCAGGTCGTGACCAACCTGATCGACTTCGACCTGCCCGTCGCGGCGGCGGTTGCGGCGCCGCGCATTCATCATCAATGGATGCCCGACGTGCTCCTGCACGAGCGGTACGGCATCTCGCCGGACACCGTGGCGATCCTCTCCGCGAAAGGACATACGGTGAAGGAACGCGCGCCCTCGGGGTACCAGGGCGACGCCGAGACCATCTTCATCGATCCGAAAACGAACCTCCGATCCGGCGCCGCGGATCCGCGCAGCGCCGACGCGCGCGCGGTGGGGTATTGAACCGCGCGGGGAACCGAAATCGCACTCCGTTCAAGCTGCTGCGGCAGTTCCAGCGCGAGAGGCTGATTCGCTTCGCCCGCATCTCCACGCGTTGCAGGGCGGGGTCTCCCGACCCCGCCGGTTCGACAGTTTGAAACGCACTCCCGGCGGGGTCGGGAGACCCCGCCCTACAGGGGCCTCGGCCGTCTTTTAATTAATGCGCCTGCAGCCACGTCAACGCCGGCCGCGTGATCGACGCCTTGAGCGCCTCGCCATCGCGTTCGACGCAGCGGCCGGTGTTTTCGTCGCCATCGAGGAAGGCCACGAACTCGAGTTGCGGCGCTCCTTCCGGCGATGACCAGTAGCGCACGATTTCGCGGGCCGGCAGCGTTTTGCGGCCGAGAATTTCCACGAGCGGGAAATCGATCAGGTTGCCGCAGGCGCGGTACACGAGCTCGGTGCACACGAGCTTGTCGCCGCTGAAGAAATCGAAATCAAAATCGTACGGCTTGCCGGCATGGCTGAAGGCGCGCGCGATCACTTCCCTGACTTGATCCGGCGTCAGCCGCGGTCGTAGCACCGCGACGGAGTCGGCCTCGCCAATCGAGTGTTCCGGGCTGGTAAACACCACGCCTTCGCTGACCGCTTCGATGAAGGCGGGCAGGTGACCGGATGCATCCGGCCGCTCGAATTCCGCGAAATGCGCCGCGACGCGCGGATCGGTTTGCAGGCCCAGTGCGCGCAGATCCGCCGCCGTGCCGACGTAGAGCGCGGAGTGCGGCCAATAGCCGGGCAGAAACGCATTCGAGAGATACCAGTTGCGGCGCTCGATCAGGATGTCGCCGGGCCTCAGCCGCGGCCGCAACGCCGCGAGCAATTCCGGCGTGATCAGCCCGGCCGTGCCCCGCGGCGCGCGAATCTTCGTGTCGCCGATCAGCGTCGAGACGGCCGAGCTCGCGCGGTACCAGCCGCCCCGGGCGAACTTCGCGACGTCATCGACGGCCGTCTGCAGTTTGTAATGCATCAGCCGCTGGGACAAACGCGCGGTGTTCTCGCCGGCGGTCGCAATCGCCCGATGAAACGTCGCGTACGGCTCGCCGTCGCGCAATCCGAGCGCCCCCCACCGCGGCAGCGTCGCGTGGTAATTTTTCCAACCGCGTTCCAGCCAATGCCGGTGGGAAACGTGCGCGAGGTTCGCCCGCAATTGGTCGTACGTGCCGGGCGGCAGATCCCAGCGCGGCTCCGCCTCGTTGAGCTTCCGGATCGCCAGCGGCGAGTTCTCGAACGCGAGCACAAACCGCGCGGAGTAATCGTAGGTGACGGCGGCCGCCGTGTAATGGAGCAACAACGCGCGGAGTCGCGCGGACTCATCCTCCAGTTCGGCATGACGTTGATATGACCAGACCGTCCGCAACAGCGCCGTGCGGTACGAGAGGTAGCTCACGAGCATCCGCCGAATCTCGTCGTCGTCGTCCGGTCGAAAATAGCTGCGCTCGCCGGTCGCGAGCCCGGCCTCGAATTTGCGGAATCGCGCTTCGAGCTCCCCCAGTCCGCCGAGGATGGCCACGAGTGCACGCTCGTCGGCCGTCATGCGCTGCGCCAGCGCGGGGGAGGTCATGTCCTGCAATGCCGGCGCGTTCTGCGAGAGGAACTCGATCGGCCGATCGCGCAGCAGCCACCCGCCGACGGCCAGCACCGCCGCCACCGTGCCGGCCGAGCAGGTCACGGTCACCCAGAGCGGCGGCCGGTACACGACGCCGGGTGACGGCTCGCGCGCGATGGCGGTGGGCAGTTTCGCCTCCGTCGCAAAGTCTTCGAGCAAACGGCTGACGGCGACGTGTTCCTCGCGCATTTGCGCGGCGCGCGAGCGCGACACGAGCAATCGCACCTCGGCGAACCAAAAGGGCAGTGCGCGCCGCAGCCAGCGTCCGGCCGCGAGGGCGGCGAGACCGGCGAACGGCATCAGTGCGATCCAGGCCCACGCCACCCACGGCAAAAAATACCGGCTCATCCGCCACCAGACGAGCGCGTACCAGGCGGCGTAGATTGGCACGCTCAGCAGCAACCGGTGCAGGGCCACCACCATGCGGCCCGACCCGGCCGTCCATCCGGCGATCGCCCGCACGATCCCATAGGGTACCATGTGGTGAAGCAGGCCGACCAATCCGACCAGTGCGCCGAGGATCATCACGACGGCGTCACGCAACAGCAGCCACAGCAACGCGAGGCCGCGGTGGGCGAAAATCCGCGACTCCGCCGGCATCCCGGCGGCGGCGAGATTTTCGGCATGGGCCGCGACCCGGGCGGCGGCGGTTTGCGCCCGTCCAGGATCGATGCGGTGGAAATAGTTGATCGCCTCCGCCGCGCGCTTCCGACGATGCAGCGTCGCGAGGGCCGCCCGCCGACCGCCCGGGGCCGGCGGGAGGAACGCCTCCAGCTTCGCGAGCAACGGCTCCCAGGCGGGATCGTCGAGGTGCGTCACGCAATGCCGCAACCGGATATTGATTTCCTGGGTGAGTGTCCGCATCGCGCGATGCTCGTCGCCGCCATGCATCTGCAACCAGCGCGCCGCGTCGATCGGCCGGCCGACCTTGACCCACACCGCGGTGCGAAAACGCTCCTTCCGCTCGTAGTTCAGTCCAAGGGGGACGACGCGCAGGCCTTGGGCCCCCGCGGCGATCGCCTGCATCGCCAGGCGGGCGGCGCCGGAACGCACCAGCGCGAGCTGCGCGGCATCGTGGCTCTTGCCTTCGGGGAAAATTCCCATGACGCAGCCCGCCGCGAGGTGCCGCGCGGCGGCCGCGAGCGACTCGACATTCCGGCTCACCTGCTTTGCGTCATCAGTTCCCCGATACGCCGGCACCATCCCGAGCGCGCGCAGGACGGCGCCAAACACCGGCACGTCGAACAGCGGCGCCTTCGCCAGCAGCCGGACCGGGCGCTGCACGGCGATGCCCAGCAGGACCGGATCGATCAGCGAATTCGGGTGGTTGGCGACCAGCAGGACCGGACCCAGGCGGGGAACCAGCGGCCCGCCGGTAACCTCGATCCGCGGGTAATAAAATCGTACGAGGGCGCGCGCCGCTCCGCGCACCCAGCCGGATCCTTCGGTGGAGCCCATGGGGTAGAACGTCGCGAGCACACCGCAACCGCAACGCACACGCAAGCTGGGCGTGGCCGGTCGGCGGCTCCCGCGGCTCCCGGCGTATCTCCCGGTTGACGGTGGCGTCGGGCTCTTCCAACCGCGCCTTAATGGGCGCGGCTACCAGGCAGCATTCGTAGCCGCGCCCATTAAGGCGCGGATTCGAACCGATGCGCCCGCGGCTCTCCGCCCGCCTCACGGAACGCCCGCCGGATTCCGGCGCCAGCGCCGCGTCACAGCGGTGCGACGCCAACGACGAAGCCGACGACGGCGCCGTAGACCACGTGGCCCACGATGTGACTGAGCCCGATCGCGAGCCCGGCCTCGTTGAATTCCTCGAGCGGATGCTGCTCAGCGACGACCCAGACGAGCCCGAGGCTGACGATCATGCCGTGGACAAAACCCATGCCTGCTCCCAGGAACGCGGACTGCGGCATCCCCGTGTAGCCCAGCGCCACCATGACGAGCGTGTAGATGATCGCGAAAACGATCGCGGCGGTCGCGTGCAGCCAGAGGCCGACGCGCCACGCGGTCTCGCGCGATTTCGTGAACAAACTGCCCAGCGCGACAATCATGTCGGCCTTGGCCCAGCCGCCCCGGCCAATGACCCAGAGCACGGCCTCCATGGCGATGCCGCCCAGCAGGCCCGCGACAAGGGCTGTCAGCAAAAAACTCAATAGAGCCGGGATACTCATGGGGATCGCGCCTCCCTTTGGGATGTGGGGCGGCTAACATGCCCACGTGTCGAATTTTCGCCACCGGATTTTTTCGGCTCGCCGCCGCGGCATCTGGGGCCACGCCTGTAGTTCCGACTGCGCCGGCTCCGCAGTTGCGCCTTCTCCCGAGGCGCGTCCTGATACGATCACTCCCTTCGAACTGTGCTCACGCTGCTGTTATTCGCGCCGGCCTTCCTCGTTTTCGAGGTCTGGCAGCTCGTGCTGAGCGAACGCTATCTGGGCATCAAACAGATTGCGCGCGGCGCCGACCCGCGTGAGCTCGGGCTGGGCGAATTCACGGCGTTCGTCTGGAGCGTGGTCTTGATTGCCTACTGGATGTGGATGCTCGTGCTGCTGACGATTCCGTTCGGTCGCGTCCACGGGATCAGCCTGCTGGCCGTGACGACGCTGGGGTTCTCGCTGCGGCGCGGCAGTCCGTTGAAATGGGTGCTGGTGATTCTGACTTTCGAAGGCGCCATCCGGGTCGGCCTCCTGTTCTCGCTCTGCGCGATGGCGTGGCGCCGGCTGCTTTAGCGGAGACTCGAAAACCGCCGTGACGCCGCGGCATGTCCGTTGCGCGCTTGCCGCCGTGGCGCGACGAGTGCGTCGCCACCCCGTGAAGGCCAAGCCCGCGGTGAGTTCAGCTCGCACCAAGCATGCCGTCATTAATCATTGGACCGAGATGGAGGGACGGCCTCCGCGTGGCCCGCGGCCCGGCCCGAGGCAGGCAACCCGCCCGCCCCGCCCGCCTCTCGCGGAGCGGCGGGCCAGCTGCGGAAGGAAGGAGTGTAACGTATTACGTTACACTGTGCACGAACCGATGCCTGCGCGGCCGGTGACGAAGTGGGGTTGGCGCCTGGCCGGCGCTCAGCCCTCGGCCATGCCGAAACGGCGGGGTTCCGGCTTCGGTGGGGGTGCGGCA
>Ga0082335_1005076_pt1 | contig 18737 bp, 12 predicted proteins | sample Subgrocontami58m_FD_72375 | JGI IMG/M metagenome (GOLD analysis project Ga0082335, IMG submission 72375) | Subsurface groundwater microbial communities from S. Glens Falls, New York, USA - GMW37 contaminated, 5.8 m (SPADES assembly) (version 2) ... | reverse complement strand
CCGACTGTCGCCATTCAGCGACGCGCGCTCCACGGCAGCGCGCCGGCGCCGGTCTTGACCGTTCCCTCGATCGCGCTCCCGTTCACGCGGCCGCGGTACTCGGCGCTGCCCGCGGTGAAGCTGATCTCGTCCCCGTGCAGTGTGCCGCCGGCAATCGCGAGCGAAGAGGCGCCGGTGCGCAGCGTACCCGTCAGCTTCTGGAACTCCTGCTTGAGCGTGAGTTCGCCCTGCGCAAGGCGCCACTTGCCTTCGACCTTCGCCGGAACGATCCACAGATACGCGGTGCAGAAGGATTCGCACTTGAGGTCGAATGTCTGGTCGGGTTCCCAGTCGCCCATCTTGAAGCTGTTCGATACGATGCGCGTGCCGGGCTTGAGCGAGAGGATGGTCGGGCGAAGCTTCAAGTTCAGGTCGGGCAGCAGGAACAGCGTGATCACCGTGGCCTTCGAGATATCGCTCTGGAAGATGTCCGCCTGGACGAACTGCGCCTTGCCGTTCACGCCGGCCTTGTCGGCGTTGCGCCGCGACAGCGCCACCATGTCCGGGTTGTACTCGATGCCGAGCGCGCGGGCGCCGCGCGTCGCCGCGGTGATCACGGTGCGTCCGTCGCCCGAGCCCAGGTCCATCACGAAATCGTTCGGTGTGACTTTGGCCATGTCGAGCATCTTGTCCACCAGCGCCTGGGGCGAAGGCACCCAGACGACGTCCTTGCCCGCCTGGCCGACTTCGGGCTTGTATTCGGTCTGCGCGTGGGCGCAGGCTGCGATGGCGGAGAAAACGAGGGCGAACAGCGCAGGAAATCGCATTGTGGTCATGGCGGATCTCGCAGAGTGCAGAGTGGATGGAGGCGGACGTTTTCGAAAACGCGTCATTCTAACCCGCGCGGCAGCGCGCGGATAATTCCTTCGAACAGCGTCACCGGCCTTTCGGCGGAAGGCAGTACCCCTTTCCCTAGCGCGCTACAGCGTGCGCTCGAAGCGGCGCAGCGCCGCCATGCACAGGATCGCCGCAAGGGCGCATTGGCCGGCGAGCCACATCGCCTCCGCCGGGAACAGCGCCGGGCCCGCGCCCTGCGTCAGCCAGCCCTCGAAGGCCGGCCCCGAGAACGTCAGCGGCAGGGCATGGGAGGCGAACCTGACCACCGCCCCGGCCTGCTCCAGCGGGTAGACGTAGCCCGTGACGAGCATGAGGCAGAGCAGATACACGGCCGACACCAGGTAGGCTTGCTGCTGGGATCGCACGGTCGCGGACACGCTCAGGCCGAGCAGTCCGGAGCCGAGCGCGGCCAGGAACTGCAACGCCAGCATGCCGGCCAGCCCGGGCTTGAGACCGAAGGCAAAGAAGCTGCGCGCGAGCACCAGTTGCAGGAGCAGGCTGATCGCCGCGACGAGCAGCGGCAGCAGCAGCTTGCCTGCGACCAGGGCCGGCCATCGGCGCCTGCCCGCGAGAACGAGGACCTCCAGCATTCCGGTCTCGCGTTCCCGCACGAACGCGGCCGAAGCGAGAAGGAACGGCGTGAACACCGCGATCAGCGCGATCAGTCCCGGGACCGCGGACCGGTCCGCTTGCGAGACGGGAGGAAAATAGCGCGTGACCTCGTTGTACAGCGCGGCGGCGATCACCGGTACCGGTGTCGCAGTGGATTTCTCCTCGGCGTCCTTCATCTCCTGCACGAGCTTCAGGGCCTCGGCCTGCGCCTCCCGGGGCGTCCCCTCCTCGGGCGGCTCGCCGCCCTGCTTGCCCGAGGACTTCGCCATCAGGGACACAATCTCGTCGAGCTTGGCGGCGCTTTCCTTCGCGCGCCGCGCGCGTTCGATCGAAACCACGATGCCCTGCGCGGCGGTGGCTATGTACTGCAGCCGGTAGGGATGCGTCTGCGGTGTGTAGAAATGCCAGCCGTCTTCCCAGTTTGCAAGCAGATCGATGCGCTCCCGCTTCGATCTTTCGAGCAGGTCGGGCGTTTCCCCGGTCCACTCGGTGACCGACACGTTGGACCACTCGTCCAGCAAGCCGCGCAGTTCCTCCAGCTTGCGATTCGCGCCGCCCGCCTTCGCTTCGGCGGTTCCGCCCGTGTAGACGGCCACGCGCAGAACGGGCTCCCTCACCCGCACATTGCCGATCAGCAGCACCAGCAGCAGGGGAACGACGATGACCAGCATCAGCAGCACCCGGCTTTGCGTCAGCTCGACGAGGTCCTTCAGGAGGATTCTTGCCGGCAGCATCAGCGCATCTCTCCCTGGGCGAGGTCGACGATTCGATCGGCGAACGGAAACCGCGCCGAGGAATGGTCCGTCACCACGAGGAACTCCGGTCCGCCCGGGGACTTCAGCCCTTCGAGGAGCCTCTCCGCGCGTTCCGGATCGACGCCGGTGAGCGGCTCGTCGAGGAACAGTCCCTGGGGCCGGGCGGCCAGCGCGCAGGCGATGGCGGCGAGCCTTTGAAAGCCGCCCGAGAGCTCGGCGCCCTTCGCCTGCAGAAAGCGATCGAGGCCGAGATCGCGTACGAACCAGTTCCTCTCGAGGTCCTTCGGGGTCTCCGCCCCCACCAGGTGCGACAGGGCCCTCGCATTTTCGATCACGGTCAGGTTCTGGTACAGGCCTCCGACTTGCGGGACGTAGCACACGCGCATCGCGTCGAATTCCGGGGAGACCGTCGCCTGGCCCGAGGAAACCGGCGTGATCCCGGCCAGGATGCGCAGCAGCGTGGATTTCCCGCTGCCGTTGCCTCCCGTGATGAGCAGGCGTTCGGCTCGCCGGAGCTCGACGGAGCAGCCGCGCAGGGCGACCTTGCCGCCGTAGCGCTTCTCAACGTCCCTGAGGGAAACCAGGCAGCTATCTGAGGAGAGTGATGGCGGCATAGAGCTCTTGTTCGGTCGGGTCCGCTGCCACCGTCAGCAGCACCACGCGGTAGCCGTCGAGTTCGGACAAGTCGCGACGCGCCGAGGTGTTCACGCGCGGGTCGGGATGCAGCGCGCCCTGGTCCAGGAGTTGGCGCGGATGAATGAACAGCGTCAACTTGCTGCGCAGGCTGTGCCCCGCCACCCGGGAGGCGTCCTCGAGGTCGGCGTTGACGCGCGAGGATTGCAGCCGGTCCAGCCAGCGGCGCAGGCCGTCCGCATCGTTGCCGAACCACAGCGTCCCCTGGCTATAGATGCTGCACAGCCGGTACTTGTCCGCCTTCAGCTCAGCCTCGGATGCGTCCTTCCTTTCGTCCTCGGAGAGGCGATACCTGAAGTCGTCGTCGGTCATCGGCGGGAGGATGAAGCGCAGCGCGCGGCCGCCCTCCTCGCGCCGGTAGCTGGAGTTGGCGAAATCCGGCCGCCCCAGCGGCGGATCGGACTTGAATTCTCCCTTGATCCGCCGGTAGCGCGGCCACAGCGCATCGCGTTCGGCCGACAGGCGCCTTTCGGCGACGAGCGCAGCGGGGGACAGGTCCTGCGCGGCGCCGGTGTCCTTCTCGCGCTGCTTGAGCGCAGCCTCCAGGATCTGCGCGTCCCGCTTCAGGCGCAGCTTGCTCTGCACCCTGAACACCAGATCCTCGGCTTCGGCCTGCCCGAGCTCGAGCCCGAGCAGAACGTCCGGCACGGCCTTCGGGTCGGGTCCGACCGCCAGGCTGAGCCGGGTCGCCTGCTTCGCTTTCTCGAGCTCTTCCATCACTCCCGGGAAGTATTCCTCGAGCGGGGATTTCCCGCTCCCACCCATCTGCCTTTCGAGAAGTCCGAAATAGGATGCGAATGACGAATCGACCAGCACCGCGGACAGATTGCCCTGGCTCATCGAGGGGATGAGCGAGGCGAGCTCGGCATCGCCCCGCGTGACCACCTTCTGAAGATGCCGCGATTGCCCGACCGGGGGCATGAACTTCGTGCGTATCAACATCCGCTCGCCGTCGATCGCGACGGCGAACCTCAGATTGCGTGCGAGCGGCCCCAGGTCCGCGCTTCCCTTGATCCACGCCTCGGGCCGCGCCTCGTAACCCGGCATGAGCTGGGCGAAGCTGCGGATCGCGTGGTCGCCGCTGCGGAAGTACGCCAGATTGCCATCGGAATCCAGCAGCGCCCTGGGGAGCAGGCCCTTGTCGCTTGCCAGGATCGCCGTGGAAGCGCCCGGGAAGACGATGAACCAGTCGCCGCGCTTGTGGACCGCGTACTCGCGCCCGCCGATGCTCAGGCGCTCGCTCGGCGGCGCCGCCTTCTCTTCGAAGAACTTGCCGGACGCATCGAGGAAGCCCTGCTCGCCCAGTATCGGAACGGCGAACAGCAGGCTCGGTCCGGCGCGTCCCTTCACCATCGCCGCCGCAGCGGCCCCGTCGGGGTCGATGCCAAGCGGGATCAGGTCATCCACCTGCGCGAGCGAAATGCCGCTCTTGCAGAGCTTCTCCTTGATTTCCTGCGCAAGGCGCGTGGCGACGCCCACGTCCTTGCCCTCGCCCTCGCACTTCGACCCGCCCTTCGACCCGCCCTTGGGCGGGAGCACCACGCGGAAGAATCGTCCCACATGCGGATCGGAAGCGACCCAGAGGCTTCTCAGGGAAGGGGTGAATGCGTAGGCCGCGCTCTCCGGCGGAACGTAGCGCATGACCGCGGGAACGGCCGAATACTGCAGCAGCACGTCGTAGAGCGTCGCCGCGACGACCGCGACGCAGGCGGCGAGAAACAGGTATTCGGGATGGTATTTGCGCACCGGCCGGGTCACTCGGAAGTATTCGTCTTGAGCCGCAATATCTGAGTGGCGTAGTCCCGATCGGATGCGTCGGCATCGGCCTTTACGTCCTCGTGCAGTTCCGCGCAGGGCGCATTCAGCGTTTCCCTGACCTGCGACTCGGTCAGTCTTCCCGCGGTCGCCAGAAGCTTTTCGACCTGCTCTCCCGCCGCACAGGCCGGAGCGTTGAGAGCGAGGAACTCGCTGTACTCCGCAAGGATGTTCCTCCATATCGTCCGCTCCGCGTCGGGCGTCAGCTTGATCAAGCGTTTGGACGCGAGGAAGGCGATCAGATCGAAGCTGCCGCGAAGCTCGACCCCGCGCATCTTCTCCTGCCCGCCCACCACCGCCCGCCGCTTCCAGTCCGCCAGCGGCTCGATCCCGTTTCCAGCGGGACGCCGCTGATACGGGACGAGGAGCATCTTCAGCTTGACTTCATCGGACGCCCGTCCCGGAAGCGCGATGTACTGATTTCGGATGAACACCTTGGGATAGCCTTCGGTCGTGCGGAAAGCGAGGAGGCCGTCGGCGTCGATGGCGTATTTCGGAACGTCCTCGGGCGCGAGCTTCTCTGGAACGATGCGCACTCGGTCCACGCCGTTGAACGAACGGTTCAGCGTTCTCTTCAATCCCGCGAACACTTTCTCAGGCTCCTTCGCTATGCCGTCGGGCGGCAACAGGAAGGCGACGTCGAATGACTCGCTGCGCAGCTTCTGCTGGTGGTCATCCATCCATATCGCGGCGCCGATGGCGAGCAGCGCCACCGTCACGCCACCGGCGAGCGGTTTCCAGGCGAGCAGGACCGGGTATCGCCATCTTGCGAGGAAATAGACCGCGACCGCCGCGCTGAACGTCCCCAGCCCCCAAAGCAGGCGCATGTCCCACAGGAGCAGTCCGACGACCATGGCTGCCAGGATCACGAGCAGATTATGGGCGCTCTTCAACCACTCCTTGATTCGATCCGAAACCGCGCTCTTGAGTTGATCGAGAAAGAGTTTGAGAAGCCAGACCAGCAGAGCAACGGCGAGCAGGCCCGCTCCGCCCGAGAGGTGCGCCGAGAGTGCGGCCTTCACCGCTTCGAGTACTGCGTCCATGCGCTATCGGAATTGTTGAGCGAGTGCATGCACCCCCCCGAGTGCGATGCCGGACCGGTTACCCCGGTGATCTATTCTGATCCCATTGTATATCGACGCCTGCGGTCGGGCGCCCCGGATCATCGCGGCACCGGCCTGAACCTCGGAAAGCTCGCCCGCACCTCGGTGGTGGCGAACGTACGGTCCTGCACGAACGCCCGGAAATACGGCAGCAATTCGCTACGATAGAGAATCACGGCGTTCGGCTGCACCACCGCGGTCCTTCGTCCGTAGGTCGCAAAGGCGACCGCGTTCTTGCCGACCGTCGGCCCGTCAACGATGTCGCCGCCGAAGAACATCGCCAGGACAGCTTCGGGCTCTCCCGCAGCGAGCTCGGGGAAGGTCCAAGTGAAGACGCCCACGGGGTAGGCATTCTTCTCCAGGCCCACCGAGTTGATGCGCCTTGCCGCGAGCAGCTCGTAGGGATGACCGGGATTCAAGGTCACCTCGTAGATGCCGTAGTTGGTCGCGATCAGGCGCCGGAAATTCGCAGGGTCCTCCATGAGCGCATTCGCCACCGCGATGACCCGCTCCCGATTCCAGAAGCCCGGCAGCTCGCCCGCCATGTTGTTGCGTAGCCCGTCGAGCGTCGTTGCCGGCACGCCGAGCTGGCTCCCGCTCACCGCCCATTCCGCGAACATCAGATGGTTCTCGCCGCTCGTGCGCTCGATGTTGTAGGCAACGGTGAGACGGGTTCCGTCGGGCGACCAGGCGATCCGCGGCGCGCCCATGGTCTGATCGGCCGCGAGCGCCGGCTCCAGCGCGTGAATGCCGCCCCAGGCGCCGGTGCTTCCGGACCACAGCGCCACGCTGTAGTTGCGCGCGGGCGAAATCGGCTTCATCACGAAGGCGATGTCGCGGTTGTCCGTGGGCCGGAACGCGAGCGCCGAATAGCCGCCCGGATGCAGCGCGCGGAAGCTCCCGTCGAGCGCGCCGACCACGGTGACCTGCGCCGATCCGATCACCGCGAGCAGCTCGCCGCGCGCGTCGTACTCCATGCCGAGCGGGTGCTCGGGGAGCGTCATCGCCGGGAACTGAAGCTGGTTGTCGTCGAGCCGGTAGACCTTGAGCACGTTCCCGTCGACGAAGGCGAGGTGCTGCGGCTGCAGGACCGTCACCTCGGTAGTGCACGAGGTGCCGGCCGAGTTCGTGTAGCGCACCGTCGTCTTTCCGGGCGGGAACAGCGCCGGCCGGTCATCGCTCACCGCACAGGCGCCGCCCGTGGGGGTGGTGAGGCCCGCGGCGATGCGCGGGTCGCCGGCGGGAATGCCCGCCTCGTCGTGGCCGAGGTTCACACTGAACGCCGGCGCGCATTGCAGCGCCGACGGATCGGCCGTCTGCACGTTGAGCGAGGTCTCGGCCGAGCACGCGAAACTCCCGTACGCCCTCACCGTGAGCGCGTGGCTCCCGGGAGACACGTTGCTCATCACGCGCGAGGCGGACAGCGGATTCGCGCACGCGGTACATCCGGCGCAGGTACCGCAGAGCGTCTCCGCTGGACGGTTCTCGAAGCTCAGCTCCACGCGATCGATCGTTCCTTCGGAAGCACTCGCCGCAACCTCGACTGGAATCGAGGATCCGGCCTGGCAGAAGGAGGCCGGAGAAGTGATCGCCACCGACAGCGCGGAGTTGACCTGGCCGTCCTGCAGCGACACGCACTGCTCGACCAGCTCGCCGCAGCGCGCCGCACCGAGGGCCGGCACCCGTTGCGCATTGAGCTGCGCAAAGGTCTCCGCGGCACCCGGACCCGGAAGGATCCGCACCGAAGGAGTGAAGGTGTACTGCAGGCCCGCGGGCAGCGTAGCGCCTACGCTCACCGACGTGGCCGCCAGGTCGGCGGTCCTCGGCGCGCCCCAGGCGCGGCCCCGCTCCAGCGAATAGGTGATCGGCCGGCCCTGGTCGTCGAGGCTCGCGATCGCCGCGGCCTGGCCGATACCGATGTACGGCTCGTACAACAGCGCATTGCCGCTTGCGACGAATGTCAGGCGCTGCTCGCCGAAGCAGATGTTCTGTTCGGCCACCTGGCTCGCGCCGCCGGGCTGGGCATCGATCGGGATATTCCTCCCGATGTTGACGCGCACGGCCTGGAAGGCCTCCTGCACGTTGCCGATGATCTTGTTGATTCCGATGTCGATCGACTGGACCCGCCAGGGCGTGGTGAGCGCGGCGTTTCCGTCGAGCGCGCCGTTGGCGGGACTCAGCCCCACGAGCGGAATCGCGTAGCTCAGCCGTGCTTCTCCGGTCTGCGCATCGAAGCTCCCCTGCGGAACGGCGAGGCTCTGGGCGTTCAGCCCCGTGCCGCCGAGCGCGCCCGAGGGACTCACGTAGTAGTCGGGGCTGCCGACGGCGACGACAGCGGTCCGCTCGGGCGTGTGCATCCACTGGCTGAAGCCGCCGAACGCCGTGGTGTGCAGCCACTGCAGGTTCGTCGGCAGCCCGGCGAGCGGGCGCGGATCGCGGAAGACGAGCGATCCGCTCGCCACATGGGGACGCGCGACGAACGTCCTGTCGAGGTCGGTGATCTGGTTGCGCGTCACGCTCGCGGCGCTCGCCCCCGCCAGGTTCGGAAACTCCACCGCGACGCGTCCCGCATCCAGGGTCGCCTTGGCGGAGACCTCGTAGCGGCCTTCGCTCACCGCATCGAAGCTCCACACGTGCGGCGCAGGGTCGACACTGGCGCCCGTGGCCTGCACGTGCCAGCCCGGCGGATTCACCGGGCCCTTCGCCGGCGGCGCGATATCGACGCGCACGCCCGTCTCGTCGAGGCCGACCACGTCGAGCAGGCCCTTCAGCGTGCCGGCGGTGCGCTCCACGTGGAGCGTGGCAACCGGATTGAGTCCCTGCCCGCAAGCGAGCGGCTGGGGACCGATCACCGTGCCGAAGAACGTCTGGTTCGGCGGCGCGTTCGGATCGTGGGGAAATCCCGAGACGGTCGTGTCGAAGGTGCATGCGACACCGAACCCGACGGCCGCGCCCGAACCCCTGACCAGCAGCGGAACGACGGCACCGTCGCCGCGCAAGTCATCCAGGCTGACTCCGACGGCGCCAGAGCCCGCCTGGCCCGTGAAAGATCCGGGAGATTCCTCGATTCCAGCTCCCACGGTGCAGGCGGCCGGCGCGTTCAACGCGTTCAGGTCCTGTTGCGCGCCTTCGAGCTTGATCTTCATCGAAACCAGCACGGGACACTCGAGCAGGTCGACGCTGAGCGCGCCCTCCGTCTCGGGCGGAACGGGCGGGGTCGGGTGCTGGGTCGCGCCGATCGGCGATATGTCGCCGAAGCGGTAGAACGCCAGATTCGAAAACACGAGATAGCGTCCGAGCAGACGGAACGCCGGGCTCGAGGCACCGATGACCGGATGCAATTCGTAGGAGGCGAGCCCGGCGGGCGTTGGCGGCGCAAGCGGCGCATATGCGGTCGACGCCAGAACGGCGCTACCGTCCTGCGCGTAGGCTTCGACGCTTCGCCCCGGATCCGCCACCACGGGCCGGTTGGCGAGGTATTGCACCACTTCGGGCGCGGCCGGGGCGAAGCCGATGTTCCCGGTGATTTTTCCCGTGGTCAGGGTCGTCGAACAGCTGGCCGCGAGAGTCGCCGCGGACAGGATCGCTGCAAGCCCTACCCGCGCGGCTCGCCGGGCGACGATACCCCGGGACGGCCTACGATTCGTTTGAATCATGACCCCTCCCCCGGCGCGGCCACGCTGCGCCATGACATCAGCATAGCACGCGATAGGCTGGGAAACGCCGCCTCGCGTCTCTAGACCAGCCCCGCCATTCCGGCGAGCGCGCCGGCCAGGATCAGCCACAGCGGGTTGATCCCGGTTCGCGTCACGACCACCACCGTCAGCGCGGTGGCGAGGTAGCCGCGCCAGTCGTGGTTGACCGAGCGCACCAGGATCCAGGCGCTCGCGAGCGTGAGCCCGATGGCGATGGGCGCGAGGCCGCGCCGGATCGCGCGGCCGAGCGGCGCGTCGGGGTTGCGCGCCGAGACGCGCGCGAACATCAGCGTGAACACCGTCGAGGGAATGATGAGCGCGAGCGTGGTGGCGATCGCGCCCGTCCAGCCGGCGACCTGCCAGCCGACCAGGGTCACGTACATCACGTTGGGACCGGGGGCCGCCTGGGCGAGCGCATAGGCATCGGCGAACTGCTTGCCCGTGATCCACCCGTGCGCGTCGACCACGAAGCGGTGCATGTCCGGCATCACGGTCTGGGTGCCCCCGATAGCCATCGACGAGAGCATCAGGAAGTGCAGGAACAGCGCGAGTATGTCCGCCCGCTCCATCAGCGCCCGCGCCTCCAGGAGGTGGCGACCGCGAGCGGCGCGAGAACGGCGAGCACTCCGATCAGCGGCCAGCGCAGCGCGCCGACGCCCGCGAACGCGAGCAGGCCGAACAGCCACGGCCGCCAGTGGCGTGGCAGCACCATGGCCATCTTGATGCCGTTGGCGATCAGCAGGCCCACGGCCACGGCCGACATGCCCGAAAGCCCGCTCTGCACCAGCGGCAGAGCCTCGTAACGTTGGTAGAGCATGGCGATGCCGATCACGATCAGGAACGGCACGCCCATGAATCCGGCCATTGCCGCGAACACGCCGCGCAGGCCGGCATGGCGGTCGCCGATCATGATCGAGAGGTTGAACACGTTCGGCCCGGGCAACAGTTGTCCCAGCGCGAGCAGGTCGACGAATTCGCGGTCGCTGAGCCAGCGTCTCTGCTCGACCAGCACGCGGTGCGCCCAGAACAGCACCCCGCCGAACCCGGAGATCGATATCTGCGCGAACGCAAGAAAAATGTCGAGCGCGCCGATCTTCGGCGGCTGCCCGGTCTCGTCCATCGTTTCACGTCCCGATTTCGCGTCTTTTTGCATCGTTTCTCGCGCTTATGCCGCGCGCCGAGCAGTGCGATGCTACAGGAGTGGGTCACTCCCTGGCAAAGATGGAAATGATTTGGAGTTGAAATAGGTCTCCCGATTTTGCACAGTTGCGACTGCGCAACTGTGCAAAATCGGGAGAGTGAGGAAGACCAAACGAGGTAATTTGCCTGCTTTCCGGCATGCCAACTCAGCTGCTCTGCGCCGGCCGCAACGCTTGAACGGAAGAACAGGAATGCCGCAGCCTCATCGCGCCATGGCAAAGGTCGTCATCGTCGACGACAGTGCGTCGCCGCGCGCGGTGCTGCGCAGCGTGCTGAACACGGGCGGCTACGACGTCGTGGCCGAGCTGGCCGACGCATCGTCTCTCGAGGCATCGATCGCGCGCCTGGGCCCGCACATCGTATGCCTGGCGTCGGATCTGCCCGAGCGCAAAGGTCTGGACGTGCTGGGCGAGATTCGCGACAAGCACCCGCAGGTGGCCGTGGTCATGATCACCGCAGGTGACGACATCCCTGAGCGCACGGCGGCCATCGAAGCCGGCGCGGCGGGCTTCCTGCACGTGCCCTTCTCTCCGGCGCAGGTCCTCGAGGAATTGCGCCAGGTCGCGCACGCCCAGTTTCTGCTTGGCGCGTTACCCCCGGCGGCAGAGCCCCAAGGAGGCAAGAGCCGCCCGCGCGCCGTCGTCGCCGACGACAGCCCCGCGGCGCGCCGGCTGCTGGGCGCGATCCTGCGCGAAGCGGGATTCGAGATCGTGGCCGAAGCCGGTGACGCAGGCGGGGCGGTCGACCTGGTCCGGCAACATCGCCCCGAACTGACCTGCCTGGACCTGGAGATGCCCGGGGTGGGAGGGCTCGAGGCGCTGGAAAAGATCCGGGAGTTCGCCCCGGAACTCAGGATCGTCGTCGTCACCAACCATGCCAGCAAGGACAACGTCCAGGCCGCTGCGGCAAGAGGCGCCCGCGGCTACATCTTGAAGCCTCTCCAGCCGGAGAAAGTGATCGCGGCAGTGCGCACCGCTTTCCTGCGTTAGTCCTTTATGACTCAAGTGTTGACACAAATGGCGAAGATTTTGGGTTTACATACGTCTCCCGATTTTGGGAAGTTGCAACTTCGCAACTTCCCAAAATCGGGAGATCATGGAAAGCAAAGCGAGCCAACGGTTCCGGCCCGGCCGGCTTAGGCGAAGCGCGGCGCGCGGTCCCCTTCCCGCCTACTTGGCCCCGGCGCGGAACTCTTCGTGCGCGAGCTGGCTCTTTCCGCTGCCCTTCACCCGGTACATCAGCGAATCGCACGACGAAAGGACCTCGTCGACGGACTGCGGCGGAGTATTGAACGTCCGGATGCCGATGCTGAAGGTCACGTCCCAGCCGTGGTCGGTCATGCACTCGTTCAGACCTTCGCGGATTTTCTTCAGGATCCGAAGCGAGACGAGCTCCGCCGTGTCGGGGAGAAGGACGGCGAACTCGTCGCCGCCGAGGCGGGCCACGGTATCGGTCCTGCGCAGCATGCGCTTCATCGTCTTCACGACCAGGCGCAGGAGCCGGTCCCCCTGCTCGTGGCCGAACTTGTCGTTGATCGACTTGAAGTCGTCGCAATCCATGTAGGCGACCGAGAACGCCCCGCCCGTGCGCCGCTGCCTGGCCAGTTCCCTGTCGAGGAACTCGTGGAACGCCAGGCGATTCGCGGCGCCGGTGAGGAAATCCACCCGTGCGGTCGCCTTCTCGCGATCGTAGAGCTTCCTCAACTGGGTCGCCAGGACGACGACGGTGAGATAGCTGACAAGCCGGCTGCCGACGCCGACGAAGAAGTAGAGCGGCCGCGAATGCGGAAAGCCGGTCGCCAGGCCGACGGTCGTCTGCGCGAGGAAACCGAGGACCGCGAAAAAGACGCCCCAGCCGATGCCGCAATTCCAGCTCACCAGCAGGACGATCAGAAGGTAGAACGTCGAGAGGCTGATCTCGTACGAAGTCCGGTAGTCCGTGGTTGCGAGAAAGCCGAACATCACGCAGGCGATCGCGAGCGCCACGTTCCGGTCGAGGGTGAAGAGCCGATCGATCTTTTTCAGCAAGGAACGAGTGCCGATGAATGCCTGCCAGGCGAAAGGGCGCATATTTTGACTCAAGTCCGGCCGGAAAGCTGTAGCAAATGTCCCATACCGTGCGGATCCGGGAAAATTCGGCCCGACCCGGTCCGCTGCCTCGGTTCGCCGTGATGCACTACCGCGTCCCTCCGCCGAGCGCCCTGTACAGATCGGCGACCGCGGCGCGCTGGGCACGCAGCGCGTCGATGCGCGCAAACTCGGCGGCGAGCAGGTTGCGCTCGGCGTCGATCGCGTCGAGCCTGCTCGCGATCCCGTGCTCGTAGCGCAACTGCGCGAGCCGCAGCGCGGCGCGCAGCGCCGCGGCCCGTTCGCTCTCGGCCTCGAAGCTGCTGCGCGCGCGCACCTGCGCGGCGAGCGCCTCGCGCACCTCGCGGAACGCGTTCTGGATGGCGCGCTGGTACTGGGCGATCGCGGCCCGCTCGCGGGCCTCGGCGGCGCCGGCCTGCGCTTCGAGCCGGCCGCCGGCGAAGATCGGCTGGCTCGCATTCGCGGCGAATTGCCAGATGCCGGCGGGACCGGCGAAGAGATTGGAGAGGCTCGCGCTTTCGCTTCCCAGGAATCCCGTCAGGCTGATCGAGGGGAAGTACGCCGAGCGCGCCACCGCGACGCGCGCATTCGCAGCGACCAGCCGCTGTTCGGCCTCGACGAGGTCCGGACGCTGGAGCAACAGCTCCGAGGGCAGGCCCACCGGGACCACGGGCGCGAGCATCGGACCCTCGGCGTCGTCCGGCCGCAGCGAGCCCTGGACCGCCGTGCCGTCGAAGATCTCCCTGGGGCTCCTGCCGAGCAGCACCGCGAGCGCCGCCTCCTGGACCTCGCGGTCGCGCTCCAGGGGCGGAAGCTGGGTGCGCACGGCCGCCGCCTCGGCCTCGAGCTGCCTCAGGTCGAACGCCGAAAGGTCCCCGCCGTCGAAGCGCCGCCGTTGCAGCCGCAGCGATTCCTCGCGCAGCGCGAGCGTGCGCCGCGTCGCGGCGAGCTGCGCGTCGAGCGCGCGCAGCGCGTAATAAGCCTGGACGACCTGCGCCGCGAGCGCGATGCGCACCGTGTCGCGCGCCGCCTCGCCGGCGAGCAGCTCGGCGCGCGCGGCCTGCGCCGCGGTGCGCAGCCGCCCCCAGAGATCGATCTCGTAGGAGACGTTGAGCGTGGCGCGGATGTTGTTGCGGTCGCGCGGCACCCCCGGCGGAATCGGAAACGCCTGGCGATCCGAATAGCGCGTGCGGTCGGGCCGCAGGTTCGCATCGACGCCCGGCTGCAGCGCGGCCTCGGCCTCGCCCAGGAGCGCGCGCGCCTCGTCCACGCGCGCGGCGGCGACGAGCAGGTCGGTGTTGTGCGCGAGCGCCTCGTCGACCAGCCGCTCGAGCGCCGCGTCCCGGTAGATGCGCCACCACCGCGCGTCCGTCGCGGCGGGCACGCCGGCCGCCGCGGCGGCACCCTGCGCCCGCCACGCCGCGGGCAGCTCCACCGGCGGCCGCTCGTACCTCGGCGTAACCGCGCAGCCCGCGAGCAGCGCGGCGCCGGCGAGCAGGGCCGCTGCACGCCTACTCATGACCGCCCTCGCCGTGCGGCGGCGGCACGTGCTGCGGGTGCGCCTGCGCGAGCGCCTTGTGCCGCGCCACCTCGCGCGCGTGCTCGATCTCCTCGCGGATCTCCGCGGTGGAGCGCCGTTCGGTGAAATGCCGGTCGGTGAGCAGCTTGAAGAACAGCGGCACGAAGAAGATCGCGAGGAAGGTCGCCGCCATCATGCCGCCCATGACGCCGGTTCCCACCGAGTGCCGGGCGCCGGCGCCCGCGCCCACCGAGATCGCGAGCGGCAGCACGCCCAGGATGAAGGCGAGCGAGGTCATCAGGATCGGCCGGAAGCGCAGCCGCGCGGCCTCCAGCGCCGCGGCCGAGGCCGACATGCCTTCCCCGTGCTTCATCGACGCGTACTCGACGATCAGGATCGCGTTCTTCGCCGCCAGGCCGAGCAGCGTCACCAGGCCGATCTGGAAGTAGACGTCGTTGGTGAAGCCGCGCAGCCAGACCGCGGCGAGCGCGCCGAAGGTGCCGAAGGGCAGCGCGAGCAGCACCGAGAAGGGCAGCGACCAGCGCTCGTACTGCGCGGCGAGGATGAAGAACACCATCACCGCGGCGAGCCCGAGCGCGATGCCCGAGGTGCCGGTCGAGCGCTTCTCCTGGAACGACGCACCGCCCCAGTCGTAGCTGAAGTCCGCGGGCAGCACTTCCTTCGCGATTCTCTCCACCACCTGGATTGCCTGGCCGGAGGACACGCCGGGCGCGCCCTGGCCGAAGATCTTCACCGCCGGCAGGTTGTTGAAGCGGTCGAGCGTGTCCGGGCCGGCGGAGAAGCGCACGCTTGCGAGGGACTCGAGCGGCACCATCGCTCCCGCGTTGGCTCCCTCCTGCGCGCGCAAGTAGATCGCGCCGATCGAGTCGGGGCGGTTGCGGTAGGCAGGCTCGGCCGACATCAGCACCTGCCAGGTGCGCCCGAAGCGGTTGAAGTCGTTGACGTAGAAGCTGCCGAGCGTCGCCGAGAGGGTGTTGAAGACGTCGTCGAGCGGCACCCCGAGCGCCTTGGCGCGCTCGCGGTCGACCTCGACGAAGAGCTGCGGCACCTTCGCGCGCCACAGCGTCTGCACGCCGCCCAGCATCGGGTCGGCGTTGGCCCGGGCGAGGAACTGCTGCAGCACCTCGGCCGTGCGCCGCGCGCCGCCCTCGCCGCGGTTCTGGATGTAGAACTCGAACCCGCCCGCGGTGCCGATGCCGAATATCGGCGGCGGGCCGAAGGCGAGCACCAGCGCCTCCTTGATCCCCGCGGTCTTCATGAACAGCTCTCCCACCAGCTGCTGCGAGGTCACCGTGCGCTCGTCCCAGTGGCGCTGGGTGACGAAGATCGTCGCCGCGTTGTTGCGGAACGAGCCGCCCAGGAGATCGAAGCCTGTGAACGCCACCGCGTCCTCGTTCACCGGATTGGACTTGATCGCCTCGATCACCCGCGCGACCACGCGGTCGGTGCGCTCGAGCGTCGCGCCGTCGGGCAGGATCACCGCCGCGATGTAGAAGCCCTGGTCCTCGTCGGGGACGAGGCTCCCCGGGGTGACGCGCCACAGGCCCGCGGCGAGCGCGACCATGGCGGCGAACAGCACCACGCCGATTCCGCCGCGGCGGATCATCCAGGCGACACCGTCGGAGTAGCGGCCGGTGACGCGGTGGAACCAGTCGTTGAACCAGGCGAACAAACGCCCGGGCTGCTTGTGCTCGCGCTTCAGGATCAGCACGCAAAGGCTGGGGGTGAGCGTGAGCGCCACGAACCCGGAGATCACCACCGCAATGGAGATGCTGACCGCGAACTGCCGGTACAGCTCGCCGGTGAGCCCGCCGAGGAAGGCGATCGGCACGAACACCGCGCACAGCACCAGCACGATCGCGATCACCGGGCCCGTCACTTCGCGCATCGCCTTGATCGCCGATTCCCGCGCCGACAGGTGCTCCTCGTGCATGATGCGCTCGCAGTTCTCCAGCACCACGATGGCATCGTCCACGACGATGCCGATCGCGAGCACCATGCCGAACAGCGTCAGCGTGTTGATCGAGTAGCCGAGCAGGAACAATCCGGCGAAGGTGCCGATCAGCGACACCGGCACCGCGGCGAACGGGATCAGGGTCGCGCGCCAGTTCTGCAGGAAGACGAACACGACCAGGAACACGAGCAGCATCGCCTCGCCGAGTGTCTTCAGCACCTCGCGGATCGAGACCTCGACGAAGCGCGTGGTGTCGTAGGCGATCGAATAGGTCAGGCCCGCGGGGAAGCGCTCGGCGAGCGAGCGCACCGCGTCCTTGACGCGCCCCGCGACCTCGAGCGCGTTCGCCCCCGGCTGCAGGAAGATGCCCACCAGCGTCGCCGGCCTGCCGTTGATGCGGCCGATGAATTCGTAGTCCTTGGAGGCGAGCTCCACGCGCGCCACGTCGCGCAGGCGCAGCGTCGAGCCGTCGGGATTGGCGCGCACGATGATGTTCTCGAACTCGCGCGCCTCCGCGAGGCGTCCCTGGGTGGTGATGGTGTAGACCAGCTCCTGCTTGCCGCCGGTGGGCGCCTGGCCCACCTTGCCGGCTGCAAATTGCGCGTTCTGCTCGTTCAGCGCGCGCACCAGGTCGGCGGTGGTGAGCTTCAGCTGCGTCAGGCGGTCCGGCCTCACCCAGATCCGCATGGCGTAGTCCTTGGCGCCGAAGATCTGCACGTTCGTCGTCCCCGGCACGCGCTTCAGGGCATCGAGCACGTTCAGCGTGACGTAGTTGCTGGTGTAGAGATCGTCGTAGCGGCCGTCGGGCGAATAGAACGCGATCACCTGGAGGAAGGAAGAGGAGCCCTTCTCCACCGTCACGCCCTGCCGGCGCACTTCCTGAGGCAGCCTCGGCTCGGCCTGCTTGACGCGGTTGTTGACCGTGAGCGCGGCCTTGTCGACGTCGGTGCCGATGTCGAAGGTCACCTGGATCTCGACCATGCCGTTGGCCGCCGAGATCGAGCTCATGTAGAGCATGCGCTCGACGCCGTTGATCTGGTTCTCCAGCGGCGCGGCCACGGTCTGCTCGAGCACCTCGGCCGAGGCGCCCGGGTAGATCGCGCGCACCGTGACCACGGGCGGCGCGATCTCGGGATACTGCGCCACCGGCAGTGTGCGCATCGAGGCGAGGCCCGCGATGACGATGAATACCGAGATCACCGCCGCGAAGATCGGGCGGTCGATGAAGAAGCGCGACAGCATGGGCCGCCCTCAGTTTCCCTTGGCCGGCGCCTTGCCCGCCGCGTCCTTGCCCGGAAGTCCGGCCTTGGCCGCACCGGGTTCGGCGATTCTGACAGGGGCCCCGGGGCCGATGCGCATCACGCCGTCGGTGATCACGCGCTCGCCGGCCTTCAGGCCCGAGACGATGATCCAGCTCTCGGCCGACCAGTCGCCGACTTCCACCGCTCTCGCCTCGGCCTTGCTCTCCGCGCCGACCACGTAGACGAATTTCCCCTGCGGCCCCTCGAGCACCGCGCGCTGGGGCACCACGATCGCGTCGGGCCGGGTCGCGCCCGCGAGGCGCACGCGCACGAACTGGCCGGGGCGCATGACGCCGCCCGGGTTGGGAAGCTCCGCACGGGTGTCGCGGGTGCCCGTCGCGCCGCTCACCTTGACGTCGGCGAAGTTCAGCCGCCCGGTGCGCGCGTGGACGCTCCCATCGGCGCGCACGAGCGAGACCTCGAAGCGCCCGTCCTTGGGCAGCACGACGCGCCCGGCGCGCGCTTCGCGGTCGAGCTTCTCGCTCTCCCTGTCAGGAATGCCGAAGTTGACCCAGATCGGATCGATGCTCGTCACCGTCGTGAGCAGCACGTCCGGTCCCGAGACGAGCGTGCCGTCGGAGCGCAGCGCGCGTCCCGCGATCCCGGCGGCGGGCGATTCAACGCGCGTGTACTGGAGGTTGAGGCGCGCCTCGGCCAGCCGCGCGCGCGCCGACTTGAGATCGGCCTCCTGGATCGCTTCCGCCGAAACCGCGTCGTCGTAGTCCTTCTGGCTCACCGCGCGCTCGGCGTAGAGCGGCTTCAAGCGTGCGGCGCTGCGCCTCGCCTGCGCAAGCCGCGCCTGCGCCCCGGCCACATCGGCTTCGGCGCGCGCGAGCGCCGTCTCGAACGGCGCCGGGTCGATGCTGAACAGCGACTCGCCCCGCTTCACCGGCCCGCCTTCGCGAAAGTGGTGCGAGAGCAGGATTCCGGTCACGCGCGCGCGCACCTCCACCTCGCGCGACCCGGCCGTCTGGCCGACGTACTCGAAGACCACCTGCAGCAACTGCGGCTGCACCGCGACCACCGAGACCTCGGCCGGCGGCATGCCGCCCTGCGGCGGGCCTCCGGAGGGCTGGCAGGCCGCGAGGACCGCGGCGAGCGACAGA
>Ga0082335_1005075_pt1 | contig 18742 bp, 15 predicted proteins | sample Subgrocontami58m_FD_72375 | JGI IMG/M metagenome (GOLD analysis project Ga0082335, IMG submission 72375) | Subsurface groundwater microbial communities from S. Glens Falls, New York, USA - GMW37 contaminated, 5.8 m (SPADES assembly) (version 2) ... | reverse complement strand
TAAATCTTGGGTCTCTTTCTAAATACTCAATGCCCATGGCCAGGCAGAAGTCGTGCCAGTTGCGGTCCGGTTGTTTACTGGATATCATCAACCATTTGCCATCCTTGGCTACATATCCATTACATAAGGGGTTAGGGGTTGCCAGACGGTCTTTCTGAAGGACTTCCTGCCCGGTAGCCAGGGCCGCCTGGAGACTGGAAGACCCGGCATCCAGCAGGCTGCCATAGAGGGAACAGTGCACTAATTGTCCTTCTCCTGTTTGCCCCCGGTGGTAAAGGGCCAGGGCGATAGCACAAAAAAGGTTCATAGCAGCGATATGGTCGCCAAATCCGGGTTGACACTGTACCTGCGGACTGCCAGGCTCTCCAAAGCTAGCCATCAATCCGCTGCGCGCCCAAACGCCAAAATCAAACCCTCCACGGTCCCGGTCCGGTCCGTCAGTTCCGTAACCTGTCCCCAATGCATAAATTAGCCTGGGGTTTAATTTGGATAAGGTGTCATAGTCCAGGTGCATTCTTTTCAAGGTCTCGGGCTGAAAATTGGTCATAAAAATATCCGAACGGCTAACGAGTTTATAGACAACCTCCTGGCCTGTTTTACTATTGACATCCAGAGCCAGGCTTTTCTTACCACGGTTATTCTGGTCGAAGTAATAGTTGATGCCCACATCGGGCAGGTGGGTGGCGCGTCGTACCCCACGCATGGGGTCGCCACCGGCCGGATTCTCAATTTTAATGACCTCAGCTCCGAAGTCGATCAAATGTGTAGCACAGTATGGGACAAAGATAAATTGTCCAAGCTCTACAACCTTAATGCCCTGCAGTAACATTAATATACCTCCTTTTGAATAAACTGGATTTGTATATCAGGTGAAAGATTACATTACACCTATAGCCCTGTCAAGTATCTTTTTAAACTGTCAAAACATAAAAAAGTGCCCCCAGCATAAGCTGGGGGCACTTTGATTATTAAATAGAATTAAGTTTTATTTATTTTTCCAGACGGGTTTTCGTTTCTCAAGGTAAGCCGATAGTCCCTCTACGCCGTCCTCCGATGCCATAGATATACCACCCAATTCGGCAGCCACATCCAGAGCATCCTTGAGGTTCAGGTCAATAGTATTATATATGCATTGCCTCGCCAGGCGCAGTGCCACACCGCTCTTTTCGGCAAACCGCATGGCAAATTCCATAGAGGCTTTCTCAAGCTCTGCATCGGGCACAACCTTGTTAACCAAACCCAACCGCTCTGCCTCCCGTGCATCAATGTTATCGCCGCTGAGTATAAACTCCATCCCTTTTCTAAGTCCAAATATCCTGGAGAAAAATACAGCGCCAACCGGGGGTATAACCGCCAGTTTTATCTCTGGTTGCCCGAACTGGGCTTTTTCCGAAGCGATTACCATATCGCAAGCAGCGGCTACTTCACAACCACCACCCAACGCTATTCCATTGACCACCGCGATTATGGGCTTATCCAGATCCAGCATTATCTTAAACAAACGGTCGAACACTTCGATCATGATGGAAGCGCGGTCACCTATATGGTCGCGGATTTCCACCCCCGCTGAGAAAGCCTTAGATCCAGCTCCGGTGATTAGCAATACCTTGACTTCGGAGTCTTTCTTAATTGCCTCCAGGGCATTATTCATTTCCTGGAGGGTTTCGATACTCATAACATTTACCGGAGGGCGATTAATGGTCATTTTGCATATGCTGCCAGCTTTGGCAATTTGAATATATTGGTAGTTCACATTTCCTCCATTTGTAGCTAAATCGTCTGGTGGTTATTATAACCTAAATCTTATGATAGGGAAAGACCAGTCGTTTAACTTCCTCGACCCTTTTTTGAGCAAACTGGCGGGCATGGATTTTTGTAGCCGCGTTAATGGACGGTTCCTCAATATCCCGTAGCTGTTTCAACCCGTATAATTCCCGATAAGTGTCTGGGATATCATTAGGCAGGTTTATATCCATCATAATACTGTAAGCCAGCGTCCAGGAGCGCGCCGCAACAGCTACATCATAGCCGCCTCCTCCCATGGCGAGCCAGGGCCGGTTGAAGGCCCTTATCTGTTTTATCACATCCATATAACCCCGTGTAGTCAACGACAGGTGTGTGAGGGGGTCCAGATAGTGGCTATCGCAGCCCAGTTGAGTTACAACAATGTCAGGGTTGAATTTGGCCACTAACGCAGGCGTTATCTCATTAAAGGCCCATAGATAAATGTCATCATCGGTATGAGTAGTCAAGGGAATGTTTACCGAATAACCTTTGCCAGGCCCATCGCCAATTTCATTAGTCTCGCCGGTTCCCGGAAAAAGCAGGTGTCCCCATTCGTGGATTGAAATAGTAAGCACCTGATCCGTTGTGTAAAATGCATCCTGGACTCCATCGCCGTGGTGGGCATCAATATCTATATAGACTATACGAAAACCCCGTCCTAATAAATAATTTATAGCAATTACAATATCGTTAAAAATGCAGAAGCCCGAGGCGCAATGCGGTTCGGCATGGTGTAAACCACCGCCAGCGTTAAATGCGGCATCGGCTTTGTCCTGGGCAATCAGCTCAGCCGCAGCCAGCGAACCACCTACGGCAGCCATAGCTGCTTCATACATGCCGGGGTAGGGTGGATTATCACCATGTTCGCTAAAATTGTAGTTATGTGGATTGAACCTCCGGTCTCCTTTGCTTATGCCTCGGACGGCCTCTATATATTCTCGGGTATGATAGGAAAGCAACTCGGACTCTGTTACCTCCCGGGGTGAAACGAGATGGGAGCCGGGTAGCTTAAAAGCCCCATACGAATCCAGTAGTTCAAAGGTATATTGCAGGCGGCTTGGTTGAATAATATTAATCGAGTCCCGCTCACTTTTAGAGGAGGCAGGCTCATAAACAAAAGCTGTTTTCCTCATAATCGGGTCTCTGCTTTTAATTGCTCTATTTCCCGGTTCATATTTTGCCAGTGGGTTCCCCTCCAATATATACGTTTACAGGTGGAGCATTGTTTAAACTCGGTTTGTGTCGTAAAAACATATGGCGGCACCAGCCCTCGTGCATCTTCCTTACTTAAAATTACAAGAGGTTGATTACATTCTAAACAACGCGTGAACGGCCTATAGTTAAAGCTTAGTCCCATAGCTGTTACTACCTGGTTGAGCTGTAGTTTAGGATCATCAACCCGAACTAGCAATGCCTTTAGCTTCCCGATTGTAACAATCCTGCGGAGCATTATCTGAGTATCCCTGGTAAGCAGCGCTCTGCCTTCTTTCAAGGCCAGAGCAATTAACCGGTTATCATCAGCGCCGGGTACTACTTTGGCGTCATATCCCAGCAATCGCAACCACCTGGCAAGTTTTACTGCATTAACATCTACAAGGAAAGTAACTTCCATAAACCTACAGCCTCAGGACCATCCCTTAGAAACTATATCGCGTGTGTGGTCGAAGAGATAGTGAGTAAGAAATATGGCGGGATTAACTCAAAAGTTAAAATCAAAATCCCGATTACATGCGGGATGCCGTATTAAAAAACCACGATCCCCACCCCGGTTTCTTCACTACGTTCAGAATTACAAGATCAGTCTATTTCCATTCTTCACGGTACCCTGTGAAACCGGGCATGGGCGATTCCCTTAGTTTAGTTTTTACTTTTTAGTAGTGTCTTTGACTTTTAAGCTTTGAGCTTTGATTTGGCGTTTATACCTGTTTGAAATTTTTCGAGTCTATAGTGGCCGTATCTGCTCTGCTCGTATCACTATCCTGATGGCGGCCGCGGATAAGGTAAATGAGAGGTATGCTGACAATTGTTACCACCATTTTTACAATATATTGCCCCTGTATTAGAGGTAATAGAGGAAATATACCGGTGAAAGCGCCTGCAATAAATATAATGCTATCAACAAGAGTAGATACGGCATTGGAGGCTAACACCCCTGCCCAACGGTATTTGCCTACCTTTTGCCGCCACCAGGCAAAAACCTCTATATCAATAAGAGCTGATCCCATATAGGCAAGAAGACTGGCGGCAACAATGCGCGGGGTAGAGCCGAACACACTTATAAAAGACTCCTGTCCCTGGTAGAAAGGAGCCGAAGGCAGGATGATAGCCAGTTGAGTGTAGCCCGCTAATAGCAGATTTGCAGCGAAGGCTGTGTAGACAACCTTTCTGGCGCCGGATTTGCCCAGTTTTTCGTTAACCAGGTCCACCAGTGTAAAGGTAAGAGCATAGATAAAGACGGCGGCTGGCACAGTAATGCCAGCCAGTGCTATCTGCTTAGTAGCAGTTACATTAGCTATTAATTCACATGCTATGTAAAAACCAATAAGGAAAATTACCATATTTTTATATTATATCCAGCGCCGGTGGCGGAAATAGACAAGCAAGCCCAGAACAGCAGCCACCTGTACACCAACCAAAATAAAAAATAGCCTGCTATTATTATGCCATTCCTGAGGCAGCACATTGGAGCCTTCCATGCTGGCCACGACTTCAATCACCATTAATATGGAAGTAAAAATAGTAAGAACCCGCATTATCTCCTGAATACGGTGAGAAGTAAGCCAATTGCTCGTATCGGCGAGTGAATCAACGATTTCCCGATGATCTTCGAGCGTGCCCCGGATTTTGTGCAGGTGGTCGCCTATGTCGCCAAAATATACATCCAGGTTTCCTTCTAAAAAAGGATACTTCTGATTTTCGAGGTCTCGCTCCAGGTTATCAATTACCTCTATTTGAGGCCGGATAATACGCCTCATAGATATTATATCCCGGCGCAACAGGAAAATGCCCTGTGCTGTCTGCGGTACCGGTTTATTTATGGCCGTGTCCTGCAAGGACTCGATGTTGTCATTGATCTTATCCAGCATAGGAAAGATGGAGTCCACCAGCCGGTCGATAATTTGATAAAAGAGATATCCTGAGCCTTTCTCCATATACTTTTTACATAGATTATTATCTAGCTGGCACTCTTTAAATAGCTTGGCCAGGGATTTCAGTTCCCCCTGGCAATGGACAGTTACGATAAAGTTTTTCCCTATGAAGATATCCAGCTCGCTGGGCAGGCTAATCCTGGCCTGTTTATCAAAAACAGGGAAATGCAGCACCATAAACAGATGCTCATCATATTGGTCTACTTTGGGGCGTTGAATACGGCTCAGACAGTCTTCAAGGTTTAAAGGATGAAGGAACGTATATTTTTTTGATAGTACATCCATCTCCCGCTGGGTTGGCTTTTCAATATATGTCCAGTCCAGGTCCCCCAGGGACGCCGTCCACAGGTTAAGTTCGCCCTTAGGCTTATCGTTTACTGCCGGGACCACAACCACGTTTCTCCTTTGTTATATCAGGATTAACTTCCACTCAACAATGCGAGTAGTCCTAATCCTTACAATTTAAGGTAGCTGTGAGCATATAATGTTTGACCCTCAAGCATGCGGATAGTTTTTACAATATCGCTGATTTCGGGGTTGGACATATTCACTCCGCTCTCATCAAATCTTCCACCGGCCGCATAGCTATCAGAAAGAGATAGATAAACCTTCCCTTTCGGTGTAGAATCATCCCTTTTCTCCAGGATGCGGAGCGCTTCCATTAAATCTTTATCAGTAGCATCCACAATCGCAGAATCCAGGCCGGCCCCGATAAGCATTATCATAAATACTCTATTAATCAGGGGACGGAGTTCGTTAGGGGCGCCGTTGGAAATATTCGATAATCCGCAGGTAGTCATGGGTGGCGGGTCGGACATTTGCTTGAAAAAACGCACTGCATCCACTGTATTCATGGCCTGGTCCTGGTTGCCATTGACAGTAAGCACTAACGGGTCCAGATAAATATGCTCATTAGGGACTCCATGCTGAGCACATATAGGAAAGATGTTTTCCGAAGCGAGTTCAATCCGGGCGTCAGCGGTAGTGGGTAAACCCGTGGCAGCAAGGGTTAATGCAATAATATTAGCGTTATATTTAGCGGCCAGCGGCACGAGGGCATTAAGCCGCTCCGGGGTGGCATCAGTGCTATTTATCAATGGTTGTGCTACAGCAACTTTAAGACCAGCCTCCATAGCGACAGGGTTTGTGGTATCCAGTGAGAGAGGTGTGTTGGTAACTTCCTGCACTGTGTTGACAATCCAATTCATAACCTCGGCCCCATCCTTTTTTCGGGGGCCTATATTCAGATCCAATATATTGGCTCCGCATTTAACCTGACGCAGGGCCAGTTCCTGAATAAATGCTTTGTCCCGGCTTTCAATAGCGGTCCTTACCTTAGGGGAAATTACATGGATAGACTCACCGATGGCTAACATTGTGCTTTCTCCTTCTTTTTTCCTTCGCGGTCTATTTTCTTATATTATCGATAGCTTTCTGGCAAGGGTTTCCACACCTTGCTTCATAACTGAATTCTCCGGCAACTCCTTCAGCGCTGTTCCCTTGCCGTCCAGCTCGGTTACCATGGGGTCAATGGGGAAAGTGGCTATAAGGTCCAGTCCTGATTCAGCAATGCTTTGCTGTACCTCGGATGATAATTGCCCGGTTGTTCTGTTTAGTACCAGGGCTACTTTTTCCACGTGGGTGCGTAGCTCTTTTATAAGGTCTCTGGTACGTATTGCCGTTATAACACCACGCATGGATGAATCGGAGATGATAAGCAAAATATTTACATCCCGCGTCGTCTGCCGGCTGATATGCTCCATCCCTGCCTCGTTATCAATAACTACGAAATCATAGTTAGTCTCCAGGCGGTCAATGGTAGTTCGCAACATGTTGTTGGCAGCGCAGTAACACCCCGGCCCCTCGGGACGTCCCATAGCCAGGAGGTCGATACCAGAGGATTCTACCAGAGACTCATGGACTCTAAGGTCAATGTAGTCGTGTTTGGCCATACCGGGGTTAAATTTACCGCCTTTTACCGCCGTCAGCATTTCCTCCCGTACCTCGCCCACAGAGCTAGTCAAGGGCAGTCCCAGGGCTAGATGCAGGTTGGAACTGGGGTCGGCGTCTATGGCCAGCACTACACCTTTCTTGGCTAAAAGTTGAATTAACAGGGCAGCAATAGTTGTTTTACCCGTGCCCCCCTTGCCGGCGATAGCAATTGTTTTAGTCATCTACACCTTCAAAGCATCGGCAACGTATCCCAGCCCTAATTCCGTCAACTTGCTCCGCGTGGGTACGCCCGTTTTAATATCCCAGCCCTTTTCCTGGTAATAATTATCCAGCATTCCTTCTACATCTTGCGCCGTCACCGGGGCTGAGCCGAAATAGTCCTTCAGGACGGTAACTTCGCCTTTATCCGGGCGGTTTAACGGCTCCAGCCAGCGTTGAGGAAACCGATCATCCTTGCGGCTAAATCCTTCCCGATTGTTAACTGCCCTGTAAATATTGTAAGCCCTTTCAGCAGCTTTTAAAAGCTCATCCGGGGTCCGGGATATACCGGTAGCCGCCGAGAATGTTTCAGAACATATCGGCAAATCGTAGAGACGGGAAGACTGCATCCTGAAACAGATCCCCAGGCAATTGAGAACCGTTGCCCAGTTTTCATAATGAGACAGAAAACGGCCAAGGTCAAAACCGGATGAGACAAAGATCCTTTCTATGTCTCTATCATTTAAACCCCGGCGGAACATGACTTTTTTAAAGAATTCAATATTACGCCCTTTGGCTACTGTAAGGCCGCCGACAGGCATATCGTGGGCGCCGCGCGGGTTAGTAACAGCCCCCAGCGCCTCCACACCCAGGCTGATGCGAGCGTCAAAATCGGGTTCCGTGCCCTTAATGTGATAGGCATATTTCTCCACACCCCGTCCCAATATTTTGATGGCGCCTAACCACCCTGCCCCTAACACCCGTCCAAAGCCCTCCCCTTTCGCCGTCATCTCTAATAATTGGGCCGTGGTCTCAAAGCCTCGTTTTAACTCTATGCCATCGGTATCATTCTTGCCGATGATACCCTTTTCATACAGGTCAACGCAGAAGTCCAGTAGAGCGCCAAAGGTCAGGCAATCTATTCCGTAACGGTTAGCCATGTCTAAAAGTTTTACCGCTCTGTTCAAGCTGCCAACTTCGTTTTTAATACCGAAGCTCAAAGCCATGGTATCTGCAGTAGACGTTGTCATATTTAATCCGGCAAATTCGCCGGTTTTTATTTCCAGTTGAAATTTATCGGGGGTAAGGCAGCCGGGGCAGGAGATGCTTCTGCGTCCCAGGCTGAGGAACTTTTCTACGCCATACTGTTCTATAGCATCTTTTTCCGGGAATACCCGTGTTTGATTACGGTGAATAAAATAACCCGCTTTAGCCCAGGTATCAAAAACCAGATACAAACCTAATTGAGTCCATTTGTCCCGCAAAGGGTCTTTTAAAGCCTCGTCTCTTAACCCCTCTATGATGGTGTTAAACCGGTTGGTATGGCATACCTCAACGCCCTTTGTGCCTTTTACTACGATAGCCTTGAGATTTTTAGAACCAAAATTAGCTGCATTGGAACGGCCAAAAGTAGAGCATTTATCAATAAGTACAAGGCCAATCCTTACGCCCCGCTCCCCCGCTGGCCCTATGCAGGCGATACTGCTCTGTTGTCCGTACTGGTTGTGCAATTCATCTGTAGCTTCAACTATGTCTTTACCCCAGAGGTGACGGGCATCGTGGATTTCAACCTTGTCATCCAGGATAGTAAGATAAACAGGCTTCTCCGCCCGGCCTGTGATGATTACATAATCATATCCGGCCCACTTGAGCATGGAGCCAAAATAACCGCTGCCTACAGCAGTAGTAACCGTGCCTGACGCCGGGCATTTAGTAGTGAGAAAGGACTTTGAAGCGCTTGGCGCTAAGGTGCCGTTGAGAACCCCCGCACCAATAATTATGGGCATCTCTGGAGATAGAGCGTCTGTTCCAGGCTTGATCAGGTCAAAAGCCAGCTTAGCATTTAGCCCCCAGCCTCCGATAAAAGCCTCGGCAGTCGCCAGATTAAGCGGCTCCTGCTGTACGTTGCCAGAGGTTAAGTCTATATTAAGGAACCGGCCGGCATAGCCGTAGGTTTTCATCCACTTCCCCTCTTTAAACCAGCTTTAGAGCACCAAAGGAGCAATTTTCGGCGCAGAGACCGCACGAAGTACAATCTTCGGTAAAATCTATCTGAAATTTATAGTTTGTTGAGGGTACTATACCTATCCACGCTTTGAGCGGGTTATATTTCTCAAAATAAAATTGCGAACATACCAGCTCGCATCTCAGGCAACCCACGCACTTATCAGTATGAACAGTAATATTCTCAGGTTTCAAGATTATGGCATCTCCTTGCCCACAACGGTGGGGTGCCTTGCGGACATTCTTGTTTGATTATAGCGAAATGATAGCGCGGGGGCAAGTTGAGGGATGGATTAAAACAATTGACAACATTCACAAAAAGCATTACTATTTATATCAGGTAATGAAACGGCTAGATGTAAGGAATAATGAAATGGGAACGACAGCGGTCAAGATCACACGCAAGGGACAGGTGACAATTCCGAAGGAAATTCGGGAAAAACTGAATTCCACTGCCATATATTTTGAAGTGGCCAATGACATTGTCACTATAAAACCGGTACGGGACGCGGCTGGTTCTCTCAGCGAATACGCCGGGAAGGTTAAGCCGGGGCTATCCATGAAGCGGATGAAGGAGAAAGCATGGGAAGAGGCGGTTCGTGAGAAAAGTGGCAAGAAGTCTTCCTGACACCAATACTATCGTCCGGTACCTCGTTAATGACGATCCTGCCCTGTATGTGACCGCAAGGGAATTCTTCGATAAGGTGAAGGATGGTGACATCGCGACTGTCATCCTTGAGAGTGTGATTGCAGAGTGCGTCTATGTTCTGACAACGATATATAAGGTCCCAAGAGACCGGGCTGCCAGGAGTCTAATAGATATTCTACACTATAAGGGGATTGCAAACGATGACCGGCGGGAACTTATCCAGGCGTTGTCCTTATTCTCCCAAAAAGGTCTTGATATCGTTGATTGCATTCTGTACGCCAAGGCCGCGGGTGGCGGGAAGCGACTGTTTACGTTCGATGCGGAGTTGAACAAAATGAGTGAAAGTCTGAAGGAGTATGAATCTGAGTAAGCGGTCCAGGAAGATTCCGTGCAATTAAGGCATAGATCATACTTCACTTGGTCACAATAGAAATTTTACGCACAAACCAAGAGTCCCCTGCTCCGGTTCGGGGCAGAGGACTCTTCTACGTTCAGAACCGGGCATCCCGTTCAATCGGGACTGTGCAACCACAAATATTATCTTCCCTTGAACTGGGGTTTACGCTTTTCCAGGAAAGCCTTAATCCCTTCCTTCATATCCTCGGTAAGGAATAGCATTGACTGCGCTCGGCACTCAGCTTCGAGTGCGGTAGATAGGCTCATGGTTAAGCCCTGATAAACCGATGTCTTGGTAGCTGCCACTGCCAGGGGTGGAGCATCAGCCAGTTTACGGGCTAGTTGTTGAGTTGTGGACTCCAGTTTATCCGGAGGCACTACCTGGCTAACCAGTCCCATTTTCTCCGCCTCACGGGCATCGAATATCCGACCGGTAAGTATCAACTCCATAGCCTTGCCCATGCCAATAAGACGGGGTAACAAATAGGTGCCACCGTAATCGGGTTGAAGGCCAATATTGACAAATACCTCTCCAAAGCGGGCTGTTTCGGAAGCAATAACAATATCGCAACATAGGACCATATTCATTGACCCACCAACTGCAGGCCCATTGATTGATGCTATAACTGCTTTTGGCATGTTCCGGATCGCCATTACGGTACGGGTTACCGGCCCAAAGAATTCTTTAATGTCGGCAGGGTTTGTCATGGTAAAGATAGGCGAATCCAGGTCGGCCCCGGCGGAGAATGCTTTCCCAGCCCCGGTAAGCACTACGCAGCGCACCGACTTGTCCTGTCCGACATCCTCCAATGCCTGGGGTATTTCATGAACCATTTTGGGGCTAAGGGCGTTCATCTTGTCGGGGCGGTTTAGGGTAATGGTGGCTATACCAGCCTCTTTTTTAAGCAGCAAAGTCTCGTAGTTCATATGCCTCCCTTTATTACCTTTTTAAGATGTTTTGGCAGCGCCAACCTTTTCCAGGGCAGCTTTAACAGTCGGGAACTGGTCTATATCCGTATGGGGCAGGAACATAGCAGCCATAAGCTCATTCATAAAGGAATTGTCGGCGATAAGCTCCATATAGGTCATCTTCCCCGCTATCTCTTCGACCTTATCCCTGGCGTGTTTAGATAATAACACATTATAGGCTCCCCATAAGGATGTATTGCCCAGGAACTTAAACCGCTCCCATGGCAGGTCGGGGAGTAGTCCAATTTGGATGGCTTCTTCTATATCTATATGCTGCCCGAAGGCCCCACCGATAAGCACCTCTTCTATATCGATTAGGTTTATCCCCAGATTACGAGCCATTACAGCCATGCCGGCGTAGATGGCTGCTTTGGTACGGATGAGGTTGTTAATATCCACCTCAGTAAGAACTATATCCTGTCCCGTACCGGATTCCACAGCCCAGGCCAGTACATACTCGGCCCCGTGGTCGCCGCGACGGACACGGGAACTCTCGCCCATAACCTCCTGGACATAGGGTGCTTTTATGCGGCCTGAACGGTCAATTACTCCGGTAACCAGCATCTCCGCTAAAGCAGTTATCATTCCAGAGCCACAAATACCCCGGGGCGGTACACCGCCGATAACTTCCAAAGTCGGCTCCAGTGTTTTGGAATTTATTCTAACCTCTTCGATAGCGCCGGTGGTAGCCCGCATACCGTTTCGAACGCCAGCTCCCTCAAAGGCAGGTCCGGCGCTACAGGCGCAAGTGGTCATCCACTCCGAGGTTCCCAGAACGATTTCTCCATTGGTACCCACATCCATAAACAGGGTTAGCTTATCGGTCTTGAACAAACAAGAGGCCAAAACGCCGGAGGTTATGTCTCCTCCCACATAGGCTGCTACCGCCGGTAGACAGTATATCGAGGCTAAGGGGTTGATATTTACACCCACCTGGGCAGCAGTTACGACTGGGAAACGGCTGGCCGTGGGAACGTAGGGTTCTTCCCGGATAGACCTGGGTGGCAAACCGAGAAAGAGATGGGTCATAGTGGTATTGCTGGCCGTGACCATCTGATAGACCTGTTTAGTATCGAAATTGTGCTTCTGGGAAAGCTCGTTGAGCAGTTCGTTTATGGCTTCGACTACCAGACGCTGTAATTCGGCCAGGCCGCCCTTTTCGCTATAAACGATGCGGGAGATAACGTCTTCTCCCCTGGCAATCTGCTTGTTGCGCGTTGATACCCGTTCGATTGTCCGCCCGGAACGTATATCTACCAGGTCCATGACCACGTTGGTGGTGCCGATGTCCACGGCAAGCGCCAGTAAAGGCCCCGTTGTCTTTCCGGGTTGGATGTCCAGAAGGCGGGCTTCACCACCTCTATCGTACATATCCAGGGTTAAAGTTACCTGCCAGTTGGACTGGCGGAGCGTTTGAGCCAGCCGTTGAAGAAGTGGCAACTCAATGTAAAGCCGTTCAATGCTGTGTTCTTTCGACAAAACCCGCTGGAGTCTATCCACATCAGTAAAGGCATCATCCAGACTCGGTGGCGGTAGCTCAAGAAAAACCTGGCGAAGAGCCGGGTAACGGGGCCAGTCGCACTGTACAGAGGCGGCGGTTTTGGTCCCCGCCCGTTCCTCTACGACCTTCTCCCGCTCTTTCCGTGGAGGGACCCCAAGAACAAGGTCATCCTTAACGCGAGCTACACAAGCCAGCACCCAGCCTTCTTGAAGCTGTTTAGGCGATAGGTGGGGATTTTCCCGATGGCTTACCTCTCCAGACTCTACCCGCACCACGCAACGGCCGCAACGCCCCTGAGCGCCACAAGGGGTATCAATAAGGATACCTGCTTTAGCGGCGGCATCCAGAAGAAGAGTCCCCTCGGGGACAACAACAGATTTACCCCCGGGCTGAAAGGTTATTTCAGGCAAGCTGGCCCCTCTACCTCCCCTAGTTTTTCCAGTTTTGCTTCAGGAAGCCGCCTACATCCACTGCTTCACGAGGCCCAACCATTATCTTCCAGTCCGGCAGTTCTTCCTCCAGTTCACCTCGGAGTACAGCTACGTGGCCCGGGATAACCACATTCCGGTGGTTCACATTATCGGCAACCTTGAAATTCTTTATGGTCTTGGCAATTTTCTCGGCGTCAAATTTTCCAGCGGCCCATGATGTCAGCACCGATAGACCCTCGGTATCGCAGACTACCAGCCAGGAGGCCCAACCAGCGGCTTCCAGCTCTCCGGCGATAGCAAAATACGTAAGAGAGAAGTTGGTGGTTACACAAACCGGGCTGGTGGGTTTGGGTGTGCCTATCTGAATAATACCAGGTGTCACCTGAATGGGTTTTTGCGGGTCGGTATAGATATTCAGCCGCATGGTGAGCAAGGGATAAACCATCGCCGGTGAGAAGTGGTCCAGGACAACTATTCCGGCATACTTTGCCACTTGCTGGCCCGCAAGCATGGCTTCCAGGTCAGCTGAAGCAGCGCCTTCCCCCGGGAAGGTAATTATAGGGTAGCCCAGCGGTCGGAAGTTCTTTTTTAAAGCCAAACGGCGTAGTTGAGTTAAAGTAGTCAGTGAGGTCCCGAAGTCTCTGGCGCCGGGGTCGAGAACAATTTCCTCGATGCCTTTTTTGTTTATCTGTTCTGCCAGAGTAGCCAGTTCACTAAGACCGTCGCTGGATGTTACCGCTATGGGGCACTTGTTCTTGACTGCCAGATCGGCCATCTTTTCCCAATTGTCTTTATTAGCAGCGTATATTAATGGTTTACCAGGCGTAGCCTTAGCCAGCGCAGCCTCCATAGCTGCCGGATCTTTGGATATAAGAATTAATGGCAGGTCGGTCTTGCTTTTGACTGCTTCTACCGTTTTGGCGAATGTAGCAGCATCCTTCGAGGCATTCTCAATAGCAAAACCATCCATAGCTAAAAACCGCCCCACCCGCTCAACCTTATATTCAGCAATGGCTTGTACCTCCTGAAGTATGCTATCTATAGGAGTCGTATCTTTAAGACGGTAAACGAAGCCAGTCGGGTGGAAGAACGTTTTTTCGTGGCGGAACATTACGGTCTCGTTACCAACCTCGATTTTTTTACTGTCCCCGCCGATTGTAACCAGTTGGATAGGCGGCCTTCCCGCTGCTTCCAGGGCTGCCCTGGATTCGGCTGAAAGGTCGGTACAGATCGTAATATTTACTGTTTTCTGGGCTACTTTCATGGCGAAAGCCAGGCAAGTAGGAAAACCACATTTCTTACAGTTTGTTTTAGGTAGGTATTTGTAGATTTCTATTCCAGTAAGCGCCATCGGATTTATTTTCCCCCTTATGCAAAGAGTTTATTTATAGCGACCTTTACATCCTCGACGGTCTTTGGATGCCGCAGCACTATGATGTTAGCGCCGGCATTAAGCAGGCCCATAGCCGTTAGTTTTTCCCAGATAATCGCCCGTTTCTCTTGATCGCCCCAGGTAGCCGGAACTCCGGCGCTAGCCTTTGATTCCTTCTGCCTCCAGGACTCTTCACCCACAGTGCAGATCATTGGCATAGCAGTCATTTTATCCCCCATCAGGGCGGTAATCCTTAAACGTTCCATAACTGAGTAAGTGTATTCCATGCCGTAGCCCAGAGCGCCTGTCGTGGGGTCCATTAATATAGAATCCATAGTTAACCCCAGGTCGCTAAGGAGTATATTCAACTGTTTGGCCAGGTTCATATCTATAGGTGTCTTGGCAATGGCCACATGGCCGTCGGCCAAACAGGTTGCGCCAATTGTGCGGTAGTTCTTATCGAAGCAGTCGCCAAGGGCCAGTCTTTGCCCCCGGCCCGCTTCAGAAGCAGCAACCAAAACCTCGTTATCTTTCTCGGCGACTTCCGGGCCCAGAACAATTACAGGTAAATCTACGGCACCCAGGATATCGGTGACAACCCTCTTAGCATGTTCGGCACCTGTGTTGCCTTCCTCCGGATGCGCGCTCCGTAATCGGAGAGCTATGGCGTTTGCGCCATATTCAGCCGCTTTTTTGGCCCAGGCTACAGGGTTTTTGAGAACATCTCCCCAGGCTTTCACCAGCGGTTCAGCCCAATTCGGCGGTGTATAGTCCAGGACCTCGATGGCTATAGCCGGCCGGTTAGGTACTGTTCCTTCAAATTTTAGGAAAGGAAGGGTGTTATCACCCCCAACAATAAGTTCCTTGCGTCCGCCAACGCCCCCCAGTTTAACCTGGTGGACCTGGCCGTTCCACTTTTCCACCGGTATTTCCACTACGGGCATACTGCTCCTTTCATAATCACAAAACAGGGCCGATGTGTCGGCCCTGTTAGTTCCTATATTTAGTTTCCTATTGAATCATCTGATCCATTCCCAGCGCTGGATGATTTTTTTGCTGGAGCCAGGGTACTAACTCCTCTACGGTTGTACATATGGAGCCATCGGCAATCTTGTCCATAATGTCAGGGACGCCCTCCCTCTGGCATGTCTCGGCAAGCTCTTCGGCCATCTCCTCCTTAAGGTTTTTAGACATCCATACCACCCGTCTGATGCCGCCTTCTTTAGAAATGAATTTCTTGCTCAGCACATAGTATTTGCCGTGGCCCATCATACCTGGTGTCTGGAGGCCGCCGCCTACGGTGCTCATAAGACTGGTGAATGTCATGCCGCAAGGGGTTTGGCCGTAGTCGTCACGGGAGACAATCATTACGCCATTTGTCTCAGGCAGGAGTACCATTACACACTCGCAACACCCGCATGTGGTCATAGGGGAATCCATCAGGGAATAAATAGTCATGCGGTTCACAGCCATGTTGGTATGCTCATAGACAAATTTATTTACGCCTTCCCACTCACCCTTGGAAGCATCGATAGTCTGCCCCTTGGGCACCGGCTGGTTGGGCCCGTGCGGATTGATTTCAAAAGAGGCCCTGCAGTCCAACCAGTTATAAGCTCCACACAAGCCAACTCGTTCCGGGTTAATAACACAGACATGGGTCGGAGCAAAGGACTGGCACAGGGAACAACTGTAATAGGTATCTACAGCTTCGTCCGTAAGGTTAGCGGTGCGTACGTTGCGTTCCTGGTAAACAACCCTGGCTTGTTCCAATAGCTCTTTGACTTTATTAGGTTCTGTATAAAAGGTTATCTGGATTTTGTCCACAATTGCGCCAAAGTGGTTATGGAAAGCTGCGAAGAGAATATCTCCGATATGCTTAATCTTGAAGCCCTTGCTTACAGCGTTTTTACCGAATCTAATCCAGGTAATATCGCGCTGCCCCATGTGCTGAATACCCTCGGCGCCGTTGGTGAAGTGGTGGATTTGCCTTTCCAGCACCGGCTCGAAGTCTTTGTTCATCTTGCGCCCGGCAACATCTACTACAATACCCAGGGGCATTTTGGACCCCATCGGGGCATCATCGAGTTCGGGGCCTATAACTGTAATCTTACCATCTTCTATTTCGTCCAGTTCTTTTGTTCTCAGCCACTCAAAGGCCATTCCACCTTTACCACCGAACTCAACCCTTAAATTCTCTTTGCGAACTACCTCGCCCTCAAAGGCAGGGCCGTAGGCAACCGGGATTTTTACCTGGGCAACCTTGATCTTAATACCGCGAATCTCGATACAACGCTGCACCAGTTTTTCAGCTTTTTCCAGATCATCTTTACCGGGGATATCGTCAAATGGCAGACTAACTACGTGTTCGTATCTGGTGATACCTGTTGGCAATACATTGGGGATTGCTGTATCAGCAATAACAGGGAAGCCGTAGTTTATAGCCCCGGCAGCGGTGGCATACTTAAGGTCATCTACCGGACCCAGGGCGAGGGCGAAGGCGAAACAGCGGAATTTGTTGTATAGAAGGTTCGCTCTGGCATCCCCGGCCTTGAAACCGCCGAAGCTGATACCGGCGCGGGTAGCATATCCCAGGGCGTAAATAGCGGAGACAGTATCTGTTCCGAAGGTTACTGTGAAAGTATCATACCCCAACTCGACCCCGGATTCCAATAGCTGGTCAACTATAGAACGTCCATTGTTGTTGCCGCATAGAAACACGAGCTGGCCTTTAGACTGTAGCTCACGGACAATCTTTACAGCTACTTCATTGCTCTTGGCAGCGCCGATAATAGCGGCGAACCCGGGCATACGGCCATCCACCATCTGAATGCCCCAGGAGCGCATCTGGACATCATCAATAGGGCCGTTCATCTTGTAGCCGTTCCGAGTCTCGGGCTGTTCTCCTTTGGCCCATCGGATGCCCTCGATGACCTCTTCGGCGAAGAGAGTAGCCATACCCGCATCCAGGGTTTCTCCTAAATAGGGAAGCCACAAATTGCCGCGGGGTACTGGCGGCAAAAGGTCTTTGGCATGCTGGACTGGCCAGGAGAGGTCGGCCAGTTTTTGTACCTTATGACCAGTAAGACCGTATATTACAGGGAGAAAATAAGTGGTATTGGGAAAAGCTACCGGGGTCTCAGGCCCCATATTCTTCAGCGCATTCTGTAAGAGCTTATCGGCTTCATCCACAATGCCGCGAGCTCCCCGAATGGCAGAAGTGGCAATAAATCTAGACATTCCGAATCCTCCTAATTAATAGACCAAAATTAATAGCGCCGGAAATCACCGGTCATCTTGGCATCCATAGGGTCCGTAGCGGCCATCCTGGCTGCCTTGTTAAAGCCGGGGTTGGGGGCGCTTTTCCCTATGGGGAGCACTCCTGCCGATGGGGAACGCAACAGGCGTAGCGCTTTGTCCAGGTGCGCCTCCTCACCGTGAACAGTCACTAATACCCCACCGGTACTTAATCCGAATTCATAATAACCATAGGTATCAGCCGTAGCCCCGATAGCCTTGGCCAGAGCTTTATCAGTCTCCTCCTTAGAGATATGTTTGGCTAATGCCCCCAAAGCAGTAACCTCGCCCACTTTAGAAAGGGTGAGTTGAGTTGCTCCGGCTCCGACTAAAGACAAAAGGCGGCGGCCTTCCTTCAGGCGCAACAACACACCTATTTCCTCTTGTTTGTAGCCTTTGGCCAGGAGTTCTCCTACTATTTTTTGGGCGGTTTCAGGGTCGCGAAATAAACGTGCGATAGTTTTTTCCACGAGTGTCTCCTTAACTAAGATTTAGGGTAATCAGAAAGGGGCGTAATACGACGATTTTAACCATAACACCGATTTATTTTAGCATTGGCTGAAGCGGTAGTCAAACACTAATATTTTCAAAGGAGAAGGTTATATTATAGAAACCTGATAGACAAATTAATGAATGTCATATTATGGTGATGTGTTTCCGTAAGTTACACCATTTACAATGAAGACCTGCAAAAATTTATTTAACAGCCTGTCGTACTGGAGAGATATTATAGGAATGCGCTATAATAAGGCTGTTATTATGTCAGTTCTATATTTAGTAGCTACACCAATCGGCAACCTGGAGGATATTACCCTGCGGGCGTTAAGGGTATTGCGGGAAGTGAAGCTGATCGCGGCGGAGGATACCCGTCGCACTCACATCCTTCTATCCAAATATGATATTAAAACACCTGTCACCAGCTATTATGAACACAGCAAGAAAGCCAAGTTATCCTACCTTTTAGAGCGCCTCCAGCAAAACGATGTAGCTCTGGTCTCCGAGGCAGGTATGCCGGGCGTTAATGACCCGGGATATGAACTG
>Ga0082335_1005074_pt1 | contig 18742 bp, 14 predicted proteins | sample Subgrocontami58m_FD_72375 | JGI IMG/M metagenome (GOLD analysis project Ga0082335, IMG submission 72375) | Subsurface groundwater microbial communities from S. Glens Falls, New York, USA - GMW37 contaminated, 5.8 m (SPADES assembly) (version 2) ... | reverse complement strand
CCAGGCCGAACTTGTAGTTCGTATCGCGCTTGCTGGGGTTGGGATTGGTCACGGTGACCGACCCGGTTCCGGTGAAGGAGTCCCTGGCTTCGGCGTGGTTCAATCCGATCCGGCCGAACGCGGAGAACTTCTCGTTGATGGGCACGATGCCGACGACGTCGAGATTCAGGCCTCTGAGCTTGATGCTGCCGGTCAGGGTTCCCGCCGGCACCGTGGTCGCCGTATAGCCGAACTTGCCCAGATCGAAATAGCCGCCTTCGAGGGCAAAATTCCTGTTGAACCTGTATCCGCCGAAAACCTTGTAGCCGGTGTCGCGATCGTCATCGGTAACCGAGGCCGAGGTAGCGCCTCCCGCCACCAAGCGGCTGCTAATCCTCGAATCGTCGATGTTCGCGCTTGACTGGCCGAAGTTGATCCCGCCGTACCAGCCCGTATCCTCCGCCAGCGCCAATGGGCTGCAGACTGCGGCGAGTGCCGCCAGACCCAGGGTTCCTGAAGTCCTTGCCAGTTTCATGTTCTTCTCCACGAGGATTTACCGCCCCTAATAAAGTCATCAAGTTACGGTGAATTCTTGCTTTTGACTCTAGGACTACCGGGTCGTGCTTGTCAAGCGGTTCGGAATCTCCCGGCAAAGCGCCTTATGCATGTTGCATAAATACGACATGTGCGATACTCAGGTAGCAAGTTCCATTTCCGCTGCCGGTCTCGATGAAGCGATAAAGGCCGGCAGAAATCACTCTGCCGGCCTTCGTCGTCTCGAGCCTTACGGCGTGGTGATGATCGTGTTCACCACGGTTACCGAAGCGTTCAGTCCCAACGCCCTGCCGAGCAGCGTCGTCGTTTGCCCTTGCCCGGCGGTCGAGATCGTAACGCCGGCGCTGGCGATGATGGTTCCCACCATCTCGCTGCGATCTTCGATGCGTGCCGCACTGCCCACGTACCAGAAGACGTTCTTCGCACTGGCGCCGCCCGTCAGGAGAACCTTGCGCGGGAATCCCGGGGCGCCGATCGTAAGTCCGGCTGCCGTCTGGAAGACCCAGGTCGCATTCGGGTCGCCCTTGGCGTCGAGCGTGAGGTCCGATCCCGTCAGCAGGAACGTGCCTCCCGCCGCCATGTAGATGCCCGGTTCAAGCGTGAGCCCGCCCAGTTGGCCGGCGCCGGGATCGACACCTCCCGGCAGCGATGCCGGAGACATGTTGTCATACGCGATCTGGGCAGCGCTTGCGGCGTCGGTTGCGATCCCGAACGTGAACGCGGTTCCACCCACGCCTGCGCCTGCGGGAGGCGGAGGAGCGGTGTAGATGCGCCCGTTCACGGTCCCGATGTTGAGCGGCGTTTGCGTATAGATATCCCCAACCGAATCGTGGAATCCGGTCACCGCAGTCGAAACAGCGGTGGTTCCGATATCGCCGTTGATGATGGTGAGGATCCCCTGATTGGTCATTCCGGCCCCGCCCCCAAAAGTTCCGAACGGTGCGGCCGCTCCAAGATCGGGCGGCGTCGTGCAGGTCGTTATACCGGTGGTAAAGGTCCAGACCTTGCTCGACGCCAGCGCGTTGCCCGCGAGATCCTTGACCCCGGTCGAAATCGTGGCCGTGTACGGGGTGCTGGCTGCAAGGTTGCTGTCTGGCGTAAAGGTCGCAATCTTGGTTATTCCATCATAGGTGACTGCTCCCGAAACGCCTGCGACCGTGAAGTTCACGTTGTTGATCGTCAACAGGTCCATCGCCTCACTGAAGGTTGCGGCGATTGCCTTGTTGATGCACACACCTGTGGCAGCATTGAGAGGAGATGTGAGCGTCACGGTGGGCGGGGTGGTATCCGTGGATGGAGTGGGGCCGGACCCAAGCGTGGTCCACTTGTTTACGAAGTCCCTTGCCAGTGCGTTGCCTGCCAGGTCCTTGGCTCCGGTGGCCCCGCCTTTGACGGTGAGGGTGTAGCCTTGATTGGTATTGAGGTTGTTCGCCGGTCTGTATACCGCGTTCACACCGACATAGGTCACCGTGCCCGGTACCACGGCGCCGCTTGCTGTCTCAGTCAACGTAAGCGTCAGGTTGGTAATCGTCAATGGGTCCATTGCCTCGCTGAAGGTCGCTCCGGGTCTGGTGTTGACGGCAACGTCGGTCGCGCCTTCGATATTGACGGTCCCGATTACCGTGGGCGCCGTAGTGTCAGCGGCCGCCCTGGTGGTCCAGCTCCATACATAGTCGCTTGCCAGCGGATTGCCTGCCAGGTCCTTGGCTCCACTGACCCCGCCCTTGAGTGTGGCGGTGTAGCGTCGATTGTTGGCCAGATTGCTCAATGGTACGAATACTGCGGTCACGCCGGAGTAGCTCACGGTGCCCGCTACCGCAGTGCCGCTTACGGTTTCCCTCAACGTGAAGGTCACGTTGGTGATCGTCAACGGGTCCATCGCCTCGCTGAAGGTCGCGCCGACCCTGGTGTTGACGGCGATGTTGGTCGCGCCGTTGGCCTGGACGGTCCCGGTTACCGTGGGTGGGGTGGTGTCGGGAGCCGCACCGGTGGTCCAGCTGTTGACGAAGTCGGCCGCCATTGGATTGCCGGCCAGGTCCTTGACTCCGGTGGCCCCGCTCTTGACCGTGATGGTGTAGCCCCTGCTGTTGGCGAGATTGACCAGCGGTACGAATACTGCGTTCACACCGGAGTAGCTGACCGCGCCTGGTACCACGCTGCCGCTGACTGTCTCCGTCAACACGAAATTCGCGCTGGTAATCGTCAAGGGGTCCATTGCCTCGCTGAACGTCACACCGGGTCTGGTGTTGATGGCGACGTTGGTCGCGCCGCCGGCATTGACGGTCCCGGTTACCGTGGGTGCGGTGGTGTCCGGCGCTGCGCCCGTGGTCCAGCTCCATGTGAAGTCGCTTGCCAACGCATTGCCCGCCAGGTCCTTGGACCCGGTTGTGATCGTCGCGGTATAGGTGGTGCTGGCTGCAAGATTGCTTGCGGGTGTGAATACCGCGTTCACGCCGGAGTAGGTCACGGCGCCTGAAACTGCCGTTGTCCCTTGCCTCAAGGTGAATGTCGTCGTGGTGATCGTCAACGGGTCCATCGCTTCGCTGAACGTTGCACCCACTTTGGTGTTGACCGGCACGCCGGTGGCGCCGTTGACATTGATGGTCCCGGTTACCGTGGGTGCAGTGGTGTCCGGCGTTGCGCCGGTTGTAAAGGTCCATGCAAAGTTGCTGGCGAGCGCGATGCCTGTCGTGTCCTTGGCCCCGGTGGTGATCGTGGCCGTACACACGGTATTGGGCGGAAGATTGGTCGCCCCCGGAAGCGTAAGCGTTGCCACACTGCTCGCCGCCACGTAGCTAACCGTTCCGGTCACGGGCGTTCCGGCTGGGCATGCCAGCGTAAAGGTCGCGGAGGTGAGCGTCGCGGAATCCATCGTCTTGGTGAAAGCGGCGGTGATTATCTTTGTGTTGATCGATACACCGGTGGCGTTGGGAAGGGGCGCGACGACAGTCACCTGGGGTGCGGGACCGCCGGTGTCACCTCCGCCCAGGATTGACCCTCCGCCGCCTCCGCATCCCACCGCCAGAGCGCTCAGCAGCAATGCCGAGAACCAGGTCAGGAACGTGGAATAGCTACCGGACTTGTTCATCTTGTTCATTTGCTTCCCCTCGTCATCTGATCCAGAAAACCATCAATGCAATCGACCGACCTGTTCCGGTGCGCACGCTGACGGTCCGCGCGATCGCTTTCGCGCGGAACTTCACGGGCTCAAGTATTACCCCCCGGCCCAGGAGATTCTGTGCGGTGGCGTACATAAGCGACGGCCTTTGTGCGCTTTCATACACAAAGCGGATCACGCCGAAAGCCGCTGGCCGGCGGCACCGCCGCGGGCTAATGGCACCGTGGCGTGGGACGGCATACAAAACAGGCGGTTACCGTTTCCGCGCCGGCAAAGTACGGCGCGCTCGAGACGGCCCTGCTAGCCGAGGCCCCTGGAAGGCTGCTGTCGGCGGAAGCGGCTTCTATCGCCCGCCGCGGAACACGCTCGGTACCACTGCGTACATGAAGAGATAGGGCCCGGCGCCGCTCTCGTGGAACCTGGGCGCGGCATCGGCCTGCCGGTTCTTGTCCGAGAGGGATTTGATCAACGCGTCCACGCCACCGTCGCGAATCGTCTCGGCAAAAGTCGACCGGTAGGTCGTAATCAGGCTGATGCCGCCGATCTTGATGTCGTAGACCTTCCACCCTGCCGCCGTCTTCTCCATGTCGTAGTCGATGGTCATCCGCTCGGCCCCGGGTTGCCTCACGGTGGACTTGACCGTGACCTCGGTTTCGCCTGGCGCCATGCGCAGGGGCTTGTACTCGATTGCCTGATCGCGGTAATTCGCCAGAGCCGCGGAGTAGGTTCGCACCAGCAGCGTCCTGAACTCGGCGATGAGCGTGCTCTGTTGTTCGGGCGAGGCGAGGCGCCAGTCGCGCGCGACGGCGAGCTGGGCCATGTGGCGGAAGTCGAATAGCGGCAGAATCGTCGATTCAACCAGTTCGGCGATCTTTCCCGGACTGCTTGCCGGGAGGTTCTTGTCCTGCTTGAGGCGGGCAGTCACCACCAACGTGGCGGCGCTCAGGAGCGCGTCCGGCGCAGCGGCGATCGAACTCGCCACCGGAAGCATCGCGGGGACGGGTAGACCCAGGTCCACGAGCACCAGGTCTTTTCCGACCAGCCTGAGCGCTTTGCCCGGAGGCAACTTCAGGTAGGGCTCGGATTCACTTGCGCTGAGCCCATAGGTAAAGCTCATCGGGCCCCGACTGGAGCTGCCGGTCCCGTACCCGCGCACAAGGCCCAGACGCTGAAACTGAATCGTCGCGGTCGCACCGTCGCTGCATCGCATGCTTCCCGCGTCGCCGAGTTCCGCGCTGTAGGTGAACTGCCCCAGGCACGTGACGCCGGGCTTGGCGCGCGACTGGATCCTGATCGTTCCGGATCCGTCGAGATTGCCTGCGGCTTCGCCCAGGAACAGCTCCCCGGCGAGTATCGCGATGACCGGGCCCGTGGTGGAGAACAATCCCGCGTTCGCAGGGCTTGCCCAACCGGCAAGGCCGGCGAGCGCTGCGAGAACCGTGACCAGCAGCCTGCGCATCGAAGACGTCCTCTCGTTCGGCTTTGCCGCGGGGCGGGAAAGCGGCCGCCCCCGCGGCCCGTACTTGACCGTGGCTTCGATTATCGCCATTCATGCGCTGCGCGCTGTGCGTTGGCACACATAGGCGAAGCGCAATCGGCGCCCGGATGCCCCTCCGCGACGCATTGCTCTGTGGGCTGGCGCACAGAGCATTCCGCAGCAAAGGGGATATTTTTGAATGTGCCTTACTTCAGCGGATGAATGCCAAGGGAATGACCATGATACCCAACGCCGCGAGCCTCGAAGGCAAGCGTGTACCCAATGTGACGTTCAAGACCCGCACCAACGAGCAGTGGAAGGACGTCACCACTGACGACCTCTTCAAGGGCCAAACTGTCGTCGTATTTTCCCTGCCCGGCGCCTATACGCCGACCTGCTCGAGCAGCCATTTGCCGCGCTACGACGAGCTCGCCGAGGTACTCAAGGCCAACGGCATCGATCGGATCGTGTGCCTGTCGGTGAACGACGCCTTCGTCATGAACGAATGGAAGCAGGATCAGGAAGCCGACAACATCAGTTTGATTCCCGACGGAAACGGTGAATTCACCGCCGGCATGGGCATGCTGGTCGACAAATCGAACATCGGTTTTGGCAAGCGCTCCTGGCGCTATTCCATGCTGGTCAGGAACGGCGTGATCGAGAAGATGTTCATCGAGCCCGAGAAGGAAGGCGATCCACTCGAAGTCTCCGATGCCGACACCATGCTCAAGTACATCAACCCGAAGGCCGTCGCGCCCGAACCCGTGGTGATCTTCGCCAAGCCCGGCTGCCCGCACTGCGCGCGCGCCAAGGCGCTGCTCCAATCCAAGGGGTATCGCTACAGCGAGATCAGCCTCGGCAAGCACGTCACCTCGAGCACGCTGCGCGCGGTTTCCGGCAGCGGCACCTGGCCGCAGGTCTTCATCGGCGGCAAGCTCATCGGCAATGCAGACGATCTGGAAGCCTATTTCGGCGCGCGCAAAGCGGCCTGAGCGGCCGTTCGCAAGACATGATTCCGGATGTCGAGTGGCACCGCCCCCCCCCGCCTTCCGCCCACAAAGGAGACCGTCATGAATATCACCTTGAGCCTGGGACCCCTGGTATCGCTGCTTGCCGGCGTGCTTATACTGATCGTGCCCCGGCTGCTGAACTACATCGTCGCAGCCTACCTGATCGTCGCCGGATTGCTGGGACTGTTCGGGGATATACACCTGATATGAGCAGGTACGGCCCGCGCGCGTAGGGCGCGACAGCCGCGGTTTCCTTTGCCCTGTCGAACACCGGTTGCGACACGTCTGCCGGCGCGGCTTGGCGCGCGCCAATGAGTCCTCGTATTGAGGTGTCTCATGGCGACAAGGAGGCCCAGCCGATCTTCTTTGCGCCGCCTGCGCCTTGGGCGGTGTAATACATTCTCAACGTGCCGGACCCATCGTCGATGATCGACGGCGTGTAGGTGCGGGAATTGCGGTATGCGGCGCCATCGGTTATCCGGAACACCGGCGCGCTGTTCTTCGTCCAGGTTTTTCCGTCAGAAGAGAATGCGTAGCCAATGCCTTCGGCAGGCGACGAAACTCCGCCGCTGTACCAGTAGTGAAAGCCAGCAGCGTCACGGTAGACCGTGCCATAGACAGAGTCGTCGGAGTCCCACGCAGGACTTGCAGAGTTGGTCAGCACGGGGTTTCCGGCGTATGCCTTCCAGAACAGGCCGTCGACGGAATACGCGAGTCCTGTTTCTTCGCGGCTGCCGTCCGTGCCGTCGTAATACATTATGTAGCTGTAACTCCACGGGTCGGCGCCGGAGTTCGACGCGCCAGGTTGGTAAAACAAGAACACGGGGCCATACGAACCGCGATTCCAACCGGTCCCCGCTCCGGTCACCAACCGAGCCGATGCGTCTTGCGTCAATGCGGTGTTATTGATCCAGTGGATCCCGTCCATCGATTGGGCGGTGGCGATTGCCGAGATGTCGTACAACGAGGCGCCAATATCCCAGTACCACATCCTGTAGGTTGGCCCGGAGGGGCCGAGTCCGAAGTGATTCGCGTCGTAGAGCACCTGCACATGATGCGCGCGGCCGCCAAGGCCGGTTGTCGCGGTAGGCGAACTCCACGACGTCCCGTTGGACGAAGTCACCACAAACGCCGCGCCCGAACCGTCCGTATACCACATGGCGTGGGTTGCCGAGCCTCCGAATGCATTCGGATCGTAAAGTATGCTGGGATAATATGCGTCTCCTGCCGGAGCGGTATAGACGATGCCCTGGTCGCTCCAGGCAGTGTAGTTCCGCGCCAATGAAGTAAAGCTCCATGAACGGTTTGCGGCCAATGCATTTCCCGCCAGGTCCTTGGTCTCGGTCGTAATCGTGGCGGTATAGGTGGTGCCGGCTGCAAGATTGCTGTCCGGGGTAAAGGTCGCAATCTTGGTTATTCCATCATAGGTGACTTCGCCCGTTACGCCTGCCACCGTGAAGTTCGCGTTGGTGATCGTCAACGGGTCCATCGCCTCACTGAAGGTTGCGGCGATCTTCGTGTTGGTCAAGACACCTGTGGCAGCATTGGCAGGGGTTGTGACAGTCACGTGGGGCGCGGTGGTGTCCGTGGCTGGGATGATCCCGAGCGTTGTCCACCGGATTACGAAGTCCCTTGCCATTGCATTGCCTGCCAGGTCCTTGGCACCGCTGGCCCCGCCCTTGGCGGTGAGGGTGTAGCCTTGATTGGTGTTGAGGTTGTTCGCCGGTCTGAATACCGCGTTCACGCCGGAGTAGCTCACCGTGCCTGGTACCGCGGCGCCGCTTGCCGTTTCCGTCAACATGAGAGTCAAATTGGTTATCGTCAATGGGTCCATCGCCTCGCTGAACGTCACGCCGGGTCTGGTGTTGACGGCTACGTCAGTCGCGCCTTCGATATCGACGGTCCCGATTACCTCGGGCGCAGTGGTGTCCGCGGCCGCAGCTGTCGTCCAGCTCCATGCATAGCTACTTGCCATTGCATTGCCCGCCAGATCCTTGGCCCCGGTCGTAATCGTGGCGGTATAGGTGGTGCTCTCTGCAAGATTGCTTGCCGGCGTAAAGACCGCAGATACGCCGGTGTAAGTCACGGTGCCTGAAACGGCCGTTGCCCCTTGCCTCAAGGTGAATGTCGGCGCGATGATCGTCAAGGGGTCCATCGCCTCGCTGAACGTGGCACTCACTTTGGTGTTGATCGGCACACCGGTGGCGCCGTTGGCATTGATGGTCGAGGTTACCGTGGGTACGCTGGTGTCGGCGGCGGCAGCGGTGGTCCAGTTGATTACGAAGTCACTTTCCAGTGGATTGCCCGCCAGGTCCTTGGCTCCGCTGGACCCGCCTTTGAAGGTGACGGTGTAGCGGGTATCAGGAGCGAGATTGCTCAACGGTATGAATACCGCGCTCACACCGGAGTAGCTCACGATGCCTGCCACCGCAGTGCCCGCCACTGTCTCCTTCAACGTGAATGTCGCGCTGGTAATCGTCAAGGGGTCCATCCCCTCGCTGAAGGTTGCGCCGATTCTGGTATTGATGGCGACGTTGGTCGCGCCGCTGGCATGGATGGTCCCGGTTACCGTGGGCGCGATGGTGTCTGCAGCCGCAGACGTGGTCCAGGTCCATGCATAGTCACTGGCCATTGGATTGCCGGCCACGTCCTTGGCGCCGGTTGTAATCGTGGCGGTATAGGCGGTGTCGGCTGCAAGATTGCTTGCCGGTGTGAATTCCGCGTTCACGCCGGAGTAGGTCACGGTGCCTGAAACAGGCGTTGCCCCTTGCTTCAAGGAAAATGTTGCCGCGGTGATCGTCAAGGGGTCCATCGCCTCGCTGAACGTTGCACCCACTTTGGTGTTGATCGGCACACCGGTGGCGCCGTTGGCATTGATGGTCGAAGTTACGCTGGGTATGCTGGTGTCTGCGGCCGCCCCGGTCGTGAAGGTCCAGGTGAAATTGTTGGCCAATGGAATGCCTGTGGTGTCCTTGGCCCCGGTGGTGACCGTGGCGGTACACATGGTAGTCGCTGGAAGATTGGGTGCTGCCGGAAGCGTAAGCGTTGCCAGATTGCTTGCTGCGAGGTAGGTAAGCGTGCCTCCCGTTACGGCTGTTCCGGCAGGGCATGCCAGCGCAAAGCTCGCCGCGGTGAGCGTGGAGGCATCCATCGCCTTGGTGAAGGAGGCGGTGATTATTTTTGTGTTGATCGGCACATCGGCGGCATTAAGAAGAGGGCCTACCAAAGTCACTGTGGGCGCGAATGTGGCACTGCCATCTCCCCCGGGGACTGCGCTTTGCCCCCCGCCTCCGCATCCTGCCGTCAAGGCGCCCAGCACGAATGCCAAGAACCACGTCACGAATCTGGAATAGTTCTCGAATCCGCTCATTCGGTTCATTTGCTTACCGTCCTCATCCGATCCGGAAAGCGCACGATGTAATCGGCCGACTCCTTCAGAGGGCCACCCCCAATTGGTGCAACCACAGGCTCCAGTGCAAAGCGCAGTACCGAGGCAAGAAGACACGCTGCGCAAGAGATTCTTCGTACAGCCAGAGCATAAGAGGCAAATCATGCGTGGTCTGTACGCCGACGTACAGAAGTGCTGCAGCATCAACGCAGGGAATGCTCAGGGCTTTCGGATGCGCCTCCGCGGCCCATTTCTCCGTGCGCCAGCGCGCAGTAATCCGTGGCGAAGGGGATATCCTTGAATGAGTCTTCTGATCGTCGTCGGATTGCTGGAAGTGGAGGACAGAAGATGCGCTATGGACTCATTGTGCCGTGGATACTGTTTTGGTCGGCAACTTCGGCCATTGCTCAAGTGAGCATCGGTATCGGGCTTGCCGGCGTGAGCATCGGGATCAACCTGCCGTTGTTCCCGGAACTCGTCCGGGTACCGGGCTAGCCGGTCTACTGATCGGTATCCCGGCGCGGAGCAGCAGCAGGCGCTGCACGGCCAGAACTACCACCACCAGCCGCGTGACGACGTAGTGCGGCGGTACTATCAGGAGCAGGCGGTGCAAAGAGCGCCCGCGCCTTCTCAGCAGGGTCAGCAGGGCGCGCCGCAGGAGCCAAGGCGGGGGCAGTGGCAGGAGAAAGACCGCGCGGCCGGTCCTCGGCCGCCATCGGGCGCAGGGCGGTGAGCGGTACCGGCACCGCGTCCTTCGCACTCGAGGCGACGAAGAGCACCTGGGCCGTCATCTGCGTCATGAGCGCCTGATTCGGGTTCGCCACGTCGAACAAGGCGTCGTAGAGCACGACGCTATTCACCGCGGTCGAGCCGAGGCTTCTTGCAGATCAGGTCGAATTTGTTGTTACGTGCCCCATTGGGGCGGTTGACTGCGGCCGCCCTGTCACGCAACCGTTCCGAACAGCGCCCCGACACCTGCCGTCAGCCCCATGGCAAGTGCGCCCCAGAACGTGACGCGCATCGCGCCCACCGTCACACTTGCGCCGCCCACGCGTGCAGCCAACCCGCCCAGGATCGCGAGGAACACCAGCGAAGTTCCGGAGACGACGGGGATCAGGCCCGACCCGGAGACCAAGGCAACCGCCAACAGCGGCATGGCGGCCCCAACGGCGAAGCTGGCCGCTGATGTAAACGCGGCCTGAATCGGCCGCGCACTGAGCGTTTCGGAGATGCCGAGTTCGTCCCGGGCATGCGCGCCCAGCGCATCATGGGCCATGAGCTGCTCGGCAACCTGTTTCGCGAGCGCGGGATCGACGCCGCGGCCGACGTAGATCGCCGTCAGTTCGCGGCGCTCTCCTTGGTCGTCTGCCTGGAGTTCCGCGCGCTCCAGGTTGAGCGCAGCCTGTTCGGAATCCGCCTGGGAGCGGACCGACACGTACTCGCCGGCAGCCATCGACATGGCGCCCGCGACCAGGCCGGCGATCCCCGCGACCATCACGCTGCTGTGAGTCGCATGCGCGGCTGCGACGCCGAGCACCAGGCTCGCTGTCGAAACGATGCCGTCGTTGGCGCCCAGTACCGCCGCACGCAACCAGCCGATGCGGTCGGTGCGGTGCCTTTCCCTGTGGCGCACTGCCATTCTCGGGCGTCTCTCCGATGCCGGGGCCTGTGAACCGTGGCGACGGGTTGCGTCAGGTCAATTCAGGGTCGGCGGTTCTTCGCCACCCGGTGCCGCGCTGGCGAAACGTGCCCTGCATGCCGGCGTTGACATCGATGTCTTCCGGACGAAGCAGACGATCGTACTCCCGTTTGACGACCGCATAGCACTCGCATGCCCGTGCTTCCAGCCGGGGGCGATCGAGTACGGCAATGTGACCGCGGCTGTAATGGATCAGTCCCGCGTCTTGCAGCTTTCCTGCGGTCTCCGTGACGCTTTCGCGGCGTACGCCCAGCAATTCTGCAATCCGTTCCTGCGTCACTCTCAGCTCGTTCGAGGGCAACCGGTCCAGGCTCGTCAGGATCCAGCGGCACAACTGCTGTTCCAGCGAATGGTGCCGGTTGCACACCGCGATCTGACTGGTTTGCGCGATCAGCGCCTGGATGTAGCGCAGCAGCAAGTGCGATAGCGGGCCATCGTTATCGAACTCGTTTCTCACCAGATCCGCCCCAGCCGATAAGCGTAGCCGGCGGCCAGCACCACCGCCTGGCTCGGCGTGCTTTCGCCCCCCAGGAACGATGCGACGCCGATCACGCCTTCGCTGCCCGTGACCGCGAATTCCGTCGACGCCCCGTTCTCCGACACGTTGAACCGGGAAACCAGACCCGCGGGGAGGAAGTACAGGTATTTTTCCCGATCGCCGGCACGGTGAACGGTCCAACCCAGCGGCAAAGGAACAGGCTCCATGCCGGGCAGCAGACAATTGTAATCCTTCACCGGCAGCGCTTTCTGATTCAGATCAAATCTTGTGTTCGCTAGCGTACGGAGCCGCCGGGGAAGGTAGCCGATACTGGCAAGCATCCATACGGACACCGCAGCTATAACGCTGACGCTGGAACCCATGACGTGAGAGGCAGGCAACAGCACCAGGCATGAAATGGCTTAAACGCATACTGATCGCGCTCGCGGCACTGCTCGTGATCGCGGTGGTATTACCGTTTTTCATCTCGCTCGACGATTACATTCCGCGGGTCGAAGCAGCGGTGTCGGCCAGACTCAAGGAGCCGGTGTCGATAAGGAGCATCAGATTCGCGGCCCTGCCGTCGCCGCATTTCACGGTTGAGGGCATCACGGTCGGCAAGGCCGACGACATCAAGGTCGGGAAAGCGATGCTGACGCCCGATCTTGTCTCGTTGCTGCGAACGACCACGGTCATCAGGAGCATCGAGATCGATTCCCTGGTCCTGACGCGGAAGGCGATCGACAGGATTCCGGCATGGACCAAGCCGGATGCCGCCAAGTCGCCGCAAGCACTGCCGCAAGTCCGGGTCGAGAGCATCCGCTTCAACAACGCAGTGGTCAGGTTCGACAAGGCGGACTTCGGCCCGTTCGACGCGCGCGTGCGGCTTGACAGCAAGGGTGAACCCGAGGACGCATCGATCGCCACGCGGGACGGCAAGCTGAAGGCGCTGATCAAGCCTGACAAGTCAAAATATCTGATCGATGCCAGCGCAAGATCGTGGACATTGCCGATCGGACCGGCGCTCGTGTTCGACGAGCTGAACATCAAGGGGGTGGCGACGCTCGGCGATGCCGAACTGGGCGAGGTGAGCGCCAAGCTCTATGGCGGCACTGCGACCGGCAAGGCGGCCATCAGTTGGCGCAAAGGACTGCAGCTCGACGGGAATCTCGACGTCAGCCGGCTGGAGCTGCAGCAAGTCGCTTCGATGCTGTCGTCGGGTGCTCGCGTCAGCGGCAAGCTCAGTGCCAAACCCGTCTTTTCCGCCTCGGCGGTCTCTGCAGATCAGCTCATTGATGCGTTGCGGCTGGATACTTCTTTTGACGTTCAGAACGGCACGCTCCACGGTGTCGACATCCAAAAAGCCGCCACCCATCTGATCAGGCAGGGAACGACCGGGGGAGAAACCCATTTCGAGCAGTTGTCCGGGCATCTCGTCATGGATCACGGCGGCTACCGTTTCACGCAACTCAAGATCGCCTCGGGCGCGCTTTCCGCTGACGGCAACGTGAGCATCTCGGCGAAGAAGGAACTGTCGGGGCGCATCAGTGCACAGGTCAAAGCGGCGGGTCCCAGCGCCAACGTGCCGCTCAACGTTGCGGGAACGGTCGACGCCCCATTGCTCTATCCCACCGGTGGAACCATGGCGGGCGCGGCGGCCGGCACCGTCATACTGGGCCCGGGGTTTGGCACCTCGGTGGGCGCGAAAGTCGGAGGCTGGGCCGAGGGCTTGTTCGAAAAGAAGGAAGAGAAGAAGCAGAAAAAGTAGGCCGCCTCTCGCGGTCCATTCACTGCAAAGTGGTTGGGTGAGAGAGGTCCATGAGCCTGTTCTGGTCATTTCCCTGTCAGGGAGAATCGATGGGCAAGTCCGCTGAATCTTCATGGAAACCTGCCTATGACGGGTGGCTGGCGGCGCTGGCAGCGTTGTGGATCGCGTTTCTTTCGCTGCCCGTGCGCGCCAACAGCGATCCTCTCATCGGCATCCTGGCGGAGGAAGGCGGCGCCGGCCTGGGTGTGGCGACGCGCATGGAGCGTTCCCCCTATCGCGACGGCGGCACGCGCCATGACCTCGTCCCGCTCTACCTGTATGACGGCAAGTACGTCTACCTGCATGCTTACCGCATCGGCCTGAAGCTGGATCGTGGGCAGGATCACCGCTTCGATGTGTTTCTGTCGCACCGCTTCGAGGGCTATCCCTACGATCGGATCCCGGCAACCCTGGCGGGCATGGCGGAACGGGGGCCGGGAGTGGATTTCGGCGCCAGCTACCAGCGTAGTGGCCCTTGGGGCGCCGTCTACGGCGAATATCTCCACGACGTCTCGGGCATGTCGCACGGCAACGAGGTGCGCCTTGGCTACAACTACGAATGGAGAAGCGGCCGCGTGCGCGTGCGTCCCTACGCGATGCTTGCCGCGCGCGACGCGAAGCTCAACGATTACTACTACGGCGTGCGTGACTCCGAGGCAACAGGCGAGCGCTCCGCCTACGCGCCGGGCGCCGGCGTGAATGCAAGCGTCGGCCTCTACGCCGCCTACAGCCTGTCGGAGCGCTGGAGGTTGCTCGGCGGGCTCTCCGCCACGCGCTGGGCGAGCGGTGTCCGCAACAGCCCAATCGTGGAGGACCGCACGCAGATGGCCGCCATGCTCGGTCTGATGTATGACTTCTCGCCCGAGCACGAGCCCTGGCCGGACAGACTGCCGCTGATCGTGAAGCTGCTGCACGGCGCTTCCACCGACTGCAACCTGCTGCCGGTGATGCGCCTCTCGTGCACCTCCACCCGGACAAGCGACAATACGGGCATAAGCGCGATCGAGGTCGGCCGGCCGTTCATCGAGCGCCTCAACGAATGGCCACTGGACTTCGTCGGCTACGTCGGCGTGCTGAAGCATTACGAGCGGGGCCTGCAGCCGGACTACTGGCAGGTCAACGCGTACATGAAGGCGTTCTACTACGGATTTCCCTGGAGCGAGCGGGTGCGCACGCGCATCGGCTTCGGCCTCGGCGTGTCCTATGCACAGCGGGTGCCGTTCGTGGAGGAGCGCGATCAGGCGCAGCGCGGACGCAACGCCTCGAAGCTGCTGAACTATCTCGACCCGAGCATCGACGTGAGCCTCGGGGATCTCATCTCCGTGCGCGCGCTTCGCGAGGCGTACGTCGGATTCGGCGTATCCCATCGCTCCGGCATCTTCGGCAGCTCGCAGGTGCTCGGCAACGTGAGCGGCGGCTCGAACTACATCTATTCCTACCTGGAGTGGAAGATGTGACCCGGCGGCCTGTCGGCGTCCGGGTTGCAGCGTATATTGATTGAAGACCGGCGGAGATCCCTGTGGTCCTTGTTACTGGGGCAGGCTGCCTTCTATGCTTGCGCCTCCGGCATTCCGAGACTGACGACGACGCATAGATCGTCGCCGAACCGGCCCGCGCCGAGCTTTGTGATCAGATCTTGTTCCTGCGCCAACGAGTCCAGTCGAAGCAGGCAAACGGCATGGCGTTTACCTGCGTCGGTCACGGTGAGTATGTCCAGCCGCGACACGGCTCCGAATTCGGAGCAGAGCGAGCGAAGCGCCGATTCCAGGCTTCCGACGTCGCCGCATTGTGCCAAGTCTCTCAAGGCGTCGTTCATGACTCTTTCTCCTCCGGTTCCGGCGGGGTACCCTGCACTGGCTGAAGCTGCCGCCGCAGGCGGCCGGCATCGAAGCCGCCGGGCCATGCACACAACGCCGGGCGGAGCCGGTCGGGCCGCCGGGCTCGTGACACGAATAGTCGATTCCGTGGCCACCACCTGTCAGTGCGATACCGCACATAGGAGGCGCCGTGCAGTCTGTACTCGGCAATTCGATTGCTAGGGTTCGCGTGCTTCCGGGAATTCCATGAGAATCCAGCGACTGTCTCCGCTCGACGCCGTCACGAGCCTGAAGAGCACCGTGGCGGGGCTGAGCCGCGCCGAAGTCGAACGCCGGCTGCACGAATACGGCCGCAACGAGGTGGAGCAGGTCGCCCGCGGACCTCTGTGGCTGCGCCTCGTCAAGGAATTCACCACTTTCTTTTCGCTGATCCTGTGGGTTGCCGCGGGGCTGGCTTTCTTCGCTGAATGGAGCGACCCCGGCCAGGACATGGCGAAAGTGGGCTACGCCATCGTGACCGTGATCCTGGTGAGCGGGCTGTTCTCCTTCTGGCAGGAGTACCGCGTCGAACAAACGCTTGTGGCGTTGCGCAAACTGCTGCCGCAACAGGCCCAGGTATCGCGCGAGGGCAAGGCCTCCCGCGTGCCTAGCGATCAATTGGTGCCGGGGGATATCGTCCACCTGGAGCAGGGCGACAAGATCCCTGCGGACTGCCGGCTGATCGAGGCGTTTGGCGTACGAGTCAACAATGCGGCCGTCACGGGTGAATCGATGCCCAAAGCGCGGGTGGCCGACCCTTCCGAAGGGGATGACTTGATCGACAGCAAGAATGTCGTGCTCGCCGGCACCACGATGGCGTCCGGGCAGGCCAAGGCCGTCGTCTTCGCCACCGGGATGCACACCGAATTCGGCAAGATCGCGCATCTCACCCAGACGGTTGGGGAGGAGGTCTCTCCGCTGCGCAGGGAGATCGCACACTTGAGCCGCCTGACCGCAATTCTCGCGGTGCTGATCGGGCTCTCGTTCTTCTCGCTCGGCTGGATGATCGGCATCCCTTTCTGGAAGGCCTTTATTTTCGCGATCGGCATCATCGTCGCCATGGTGCCCGAAGGGCTGCTTCCCACGTTGACCCTGGCGCTCGTGCTGGCCACCCAGCGCATGGCAAAGCGCAACGTCCTTATCCGTTACCTGCCCTCGGTCGAGACGCTCGGTTCCACGACGGTCATCTGCACCGACAAGACCGGTACGCTGACCCAGAACCGCATGCGGGTCCGGCGGCTCTACCTGGGGGACACTTTCGATTCGCCTGCCGGCGTGGAACAAGAGCCGGGCCTTGTGGATCGCTACCTTCCTTTCTTCCTGACGGCCCGCATGTGCCACGATCTGAAGGAGACAGAGAGCCGCGGGAAGCACGCCTTTCTGGGCGATCCCATGGAAGTCGCGCTGGTCGAAATGGCGCTGCACTTCATTTCCGACATGCCGGTCTATCCTCGATTGGACGAGATTCCGTTCGACGCCGATCGCATGCGGCTGTCCACCTTGCACCAAGCGCCCGAAGGTCCTGCCCTGTACTGCAAAGGTGCACCCGAGTCGGTGCTTCCTCTTTGTCAGCACATTCTCGTCGACGGCAAGATCCGGCCCCTTGACGATGAGGCAAAGGCGAGCATCGTGCGAGCGCAGGATGCGATGGCGCAGCAGGGCCTGCGGGTGCTCGCCTTCGCGTTCAGGACGCTGGCTGAGGGTTATGACCGGGAAAGGCTGGAGAAGGACCTGGTTTTTGCGGGGCTGGCGGGACTGGAAGACCCGCCCAGGTCCGAAGTGCCGGAAGCGCTCCGCAAATGCCGGGGGGCCGGGATCAAGGTCATCATGGTTACCGGCGATCACCCCCGGACCGCCACGGCGATCGCCCGCGAAATCGGGCTGGTGAAATCCGACAGTCCGACGGTCATTACCGGCGAGCAGCTCAGACGTTTCTCGGTCATCCAGCTTCAGCTTGCCCTGGACGAGCAAGAGGTCATCTTCGCGCGGGTCGTCGCCGACCAGAAGATGCGCATCGTGGAGGCGTTGAAGAAGAAGCGGCAGATCGTGGCCGTCACGGGCGACGGCGTCAACGATGCGCCCGCACTGAAGGCTGCGCATATCGGCATCGCCATGGGCATTGCCGGCACGGACGTGGCGAAGGAGGCCGCGGACATGGTGCTGCTGGACGACAATTTCGCCAGCATCGTGAACGCGGTCGAGGAGGGACGCGCCGTCTTCGACAATATCCGCAAGTTCCTCACTTACGTCCTGGTCCACAATGTTGCCGAACTGATCCCTTACCTCGGCTTCCTGCTGTTCAAGATCCCTCTGGCGTTGACACCGATTCAAGCGCTGTCTATCGACATGGGGTCCGACACGCTTGCCGCTCTCGGCCTTGGCGTCGAACGACCCGACCCGCAGATCATGCAGCGTCCCCCTCGCCCGCAGGGCGAGAGGCTGATGAACGGGGCCCTGGCGTTCCGCGCCTATCTTTTCCTGGGCCTGATCGAGGCGGCTGTCGCCATGGCGGCCTTCTTCTTTGTGCTGGACGGCGCCGGCTGGAAGTATGGTCAGGACCTGGCGGTCCACGATCCGGTGTACCTGCAAGCCACGAGCGCCTGCTTGAGCGCCATCATCGTGATGCAGATCGTGAACGTGTTCCTGTGCAGGAGCGCCACCCGATCGGTCTTTTCGACCGGACTTCGCGGCAATGCGCTGATCGTCTGGGGCGTGGTGTCGGAGATCGCCATCGTCCTGTTGGTCAACTACACGCCGTGGGGAAATTCTCTCCTCGGAACAGCGCCCATTAGTGCGGTGGTCTGGGTATTCATCATTCCTTTCGGAGCAGGCATGGTAATTTTGGAGGAGGTGCGCAAGTGGCTTGCCCGATCAACGAATGGGGTCAGGCTTGGCTAAGGGCATGGAAATGTCCGTCACCTATCGACGGCTTCGGCGTAAGACGGAAGGAACCAAGAATGATGAACATCGGATACAACAGCCTCTGGGGCTTGCTGGTACTCGCCGGTGATATTTGGGCGATTATCAATATTCTTCAAAGCTCCGTTTCCAATGAGAAGAAGTTGATTTGGATAATCGCGGTGGTGCTGCTGCCGCTGCTGGGCTTGGTCCTGTGGTATTTCCTCGGACCGCGGGACCGCAATGCGTAGGGTGGGTCGCGTGACAAGGCCCGGAGCGAAACTGCCGCTGCCGGGCCCGGTACTTTTTGCGCACCTGGGGTAGGACATGCGCAGCCCTTTTAGCGCATCGAGAACGATCTGGGAGATGATCAGGTGGGCATTCTGCTTGTCGTCGGCCGGCACGACATACCACGGAGAGTGCTTGGTGCTCGTCGCGCCGAGACACGTTTCGTAAGCCTCCTGGTACTGCCTCCAG
>Ga0082335_1005070_pt1 | contig 18746 bp, 17 predicted proteins | sample Subgrocontami58m_FD_72375 | JGI IMG/M metagenome (GOLD analysis project Ga0082335, IMG submission 72375) | Subsurface groundwater microbial communities from S. Glens Falls, New York, USA - GMW37 contaminated, 5.8 m (SPADES assembly) (version 2) ... | reverse complement strand
GGGACCGGTTCCCGGCGCGGTGGCCGGCTGGGTGCCCCCCCCGCCGGCCTGCGGTTTTGTCAGCCCCGCCAATGCCATCTTTATCGGCGCCATCGTCAGCTTTCTCTGTTTTTTCGCCATGACCAGGATAAAAGCCTACTTCGGCTATGACGATGCCCTGGACGTCTTTGGCGTTCACGGTGTCGGCGGCATTTGGGGAACCATCGCCACGGGATTGTTCGCCGAAAAGGCGGTTAACGCTGCCGGCGCCAACGGGTTATTTTTCGGCGGCGGACATCAGTTCCTTGTGCAGGTCCTGCTGGTAGTTGTGGCGGTAGTCTATGCCGTCATCATGTCCCTGATCCTTTTCAAAATCGTTGACACGCTGGTGGGTGTGAGAGTGGACAAGAAAGACGAACTGATCGGTCTTGATTTGACCCAGCACAACGAGTCTGCTTACACGGTCCTGGAATAAAGGAGGAACAGACCATGAAATTCATTATTGCGATAATTCAGCCCCACAAACTCGACGAAGTGATGAGTGCCCTGGAAGAAGTCGACGTCAACCTGATGACCGTCTCCAATGTCCTGGGCCGGGGAAGACAAAAGGGAGTCACTGAAATTTACCGGGGCGCCAAAGAGGTCGGCAGCCTGCTGAAGAAGGTAAAGCTGGAAATTGCCGTCAACGACGACTACGTTGAACCGACCATCAACGCAATCGTCAAAGGGGCTCATACCGGTGAAATCGGCGACGGCAAGATCTTTGTACTGGACCTGGGCGAATGCGTACGCATCGGCACCGGAGAACGGGGCGGCAAAGCGATCGGTTGACCAATGACCAAAACAAAGAGGCCGGAAAAGGTTTCCCCCTTCTCCGGCCTCTTTCCTGCTGCCCTCGTAAAGGATCACGCTGTTCGTCACCCCGGCGCCCTTCGGCGGGCTCAGATGAGCGAGGCCGGGGTCCAGAACGTATTGAAACGACTGGATTCCGGCCTTCGCCGGAATGACCTCATGGGTTAGCTTTTGACTTTTTGCGAGACCATCAAAACTCAACTGTTCAAGACGGAATATTCATACTCCTGCCCCGGTTCCAGGACGATGACTTCCACTTCCGGAGCTTTTTCCCTGACCAAATCCACGAAAGAAGCTGCATCCTGGACCAGGATCGGGAAGGTGCGATAGTGCATAGGGATAACCTTGCGCGGGTGGAGCAATTTAACGGCCTGGGCCGCCTGCTGCGGATCCATGGTAAAACAGCTGCCGATGGGAAGAAGCGCGACGTCGATGTCATACAGGTCTCCCAAAAGTTGCATGCTGCTGAAGATCCCGGTATCGCCGGCATGATAGATCGTCGTCCCGTCCTCGAGCTTCATGATGTAGCCAGCCGGCACTCCCGACTCCGAAGAATGCAGCGCCTGAGTCATGGTAATCGCCAGATTGTGTATCCGCACCGTGCCGCCGATATTCATCCCCAGCCCCCCCAGAATGACCTGCCCCTCCGGAAAGGCTTGACCTATTTTTAACTTGCCCACTGTTTCCGGGCAACCGATGACGGTAGCGCCGGTCTTCCTGGCGATAGCCACGGCATTGGAGGCGTGGTCGAAGTGATCGTGCGTGACCATGATCAGGTCTGCCTGGCTGATGTCTTCCAGCCGGACGGGACAGAGGGGGTTGCCGGCTATCCAGGGATCAATAATTATCACCTTACCGTCCGTTGTTCGCACCTCGAAACATGAATGACCTAACCATCTGATAGTGTTTGCCATTTTTTTTACCTCCCTCCTTGTGCTTTTTATCTTCTTTTCATCAAGCAATCAGTTGACCTGCAAGGTCAAAATAGCGCCGGGAAGTGCCCGCCAAAGATGAGCAGGCCGATAAATACCGCCCCTACAGCGGCAAAGAGCACCGCCGCCGCGGCCACATCCTTCGCCCTCCCGACCAGCGGGTTGTAGCCGGGCGAAACGGCGTCGGCCAGGACTTCAATGGCGGTGTTCAGAACTTCCGTGACGAAAACGGCCATAACGGCGATAATCAGCAGGCACCATTCCAACCGACTGAGGTCGCAATAGAACCCCAGGGCGGCAACTGCCAGGGAGACCGCAATGTGAAACCGGGCATGAGGCTCCGATCTTATTAAGAAGCTTGCTCCCTGCAGCGCGTACGCAAAACTCATTATCTGTTTTTTTATAAAAGATTTCACTCAACCAATACTCAGAAGCCAAATGACATCATCAACCCGTAACGTTCTCCCGTTACCTGCGGCAACAACATAAGCTGCCTGTCTTTCTTGGCATGTAAACGCAGTACGGCCCGGCCCGTAAAATAGCCCAGGGCCGCTCCCAGGAAGGCATCCGAACTCCAGTGTTCGTTGTCGTTCAACCGGGAGAAGGCAACCAGCGATGCTATCCCGTAGGCGGCGGGGGCCACATAAACGTTTTCACTTTCCGCGGCGATGACCGTGGCCAGAGAAAAAGCCGCGCTGGCGTGCTCCGAGGGAAAGGAGAGGTTGGCGGTGGAAAAACCCGGACCGTCCCAGCGATCGTACCCGTCACCCTTATCAGGGCGATGTCGGTGACCGGCGAATTTTATGAGACCCGTAAAGGCGCCGGCGATGATGACGCTCTCCGCCCCTAAGAGGCCAATCCGCTTGGCTTTTTCGCTGCCCTGGGTCTCTCCGTAATAATAGGCAAAACCCAAAGCCGGCAGGATAACGAACGGATTGCCGAAGGGGCCGAAAACGCCGGCCAGATCGTCAGTCGTCCCGCTGCGCCGCTCCTGAAACCACTCCTTCAGGTCCTGATCATAGGCATACAAGCCGGCGGACAGGGACAGCATCAGGGCGGCGGCTGACCAGTCCCCGGCATCCCAATAACGGGGAGAATTAACCATTTTGCCCGCATCGGCCAGGTACCCTTTCAGGTAGGCCTCATCAAGATGCAGGCCGGCCGGCCGGGTATCTTTCGTTCCCTCGTAACCGATCCCCGACTCCGGCAAACGGAGCGGCAAGCTATCGGAGCCGGCCCCCGCAGCAGGCGCAGGGATCGAAAAGCTCATCAAGAGAAGAACAAGCAAAACAATAGCTTGCCCTTTCACGGCTCCGGCAAAGCGACATGACAATGCCGGCAGGGACAAACCCGGGGGTTGAGGCCTGACCGCCGTCGAGTTCCCGGATTCCCGCCTGCGCTCACCTGACCTGGCGGTCATCAACGTGCCAAAGGTCTTCATCATTTATGGCAAAGTTACCGGCACCGGGGTGAAGCTGTCAGTCGTGGTACCGTTACCCAGTTGGCCATTGCCGTTATTTCCCCACGCCCGGACCGTATTGTCAATCGTCAGGGCCAAGGTATCTTCATTGCCGGCCGCAACAGCGATGGCCGCCGATAATCCGTTGACCTGCACCGGCGTACCGCTGTTGACTGCTGTGCCATTGCCCAGTTGGCCATGGCCGTTGCCGCCCCAGGTCCAAACCGTTCCATCGTTGAGCATCGCGACCGAGTGGTTAAGACCGGCGGCGATACCCGCGACGCGCAGCAATCCGCCGACCTTGGCCGGCGTCGATCTGTCAAAGTTGGTCCCATCGCCGAGTTGACCACTGCCGTTACCGCCCCAGGTGATAACCGTAAAGGCCGTAACTTCGTTCCTTAAAGCGAGCGTGTGGGTAGAACCGGCGGCGATGGCAACCACCGCCGCGAGTCCGGTCACCTGCACGGGAGAGGTACTGTTGTTTGTCGTGCCGTTGCCCAACTGGCCGTTTACATTATTCCCCCAGGTCCAAACCGTACCGTCGCTTCTCAGGGCAACAGAGTGGCCATTGCCGGCAGCGACAGCCGTCAAGCCCGACAGCAAACCGAAGCCCCCTGCCCCCACAACCTGTACCGGGATCGTTCTTTGGGTCACGGTGCCGTCGCCCAGCTGACCAAGGCTATTATTTCCCCAGGCCCAGACCGTGCTATCATTCTTCAGGGCCAAGGTATGGCCAACGCCTGCGGCCACGGCGATTATGCCGGACAGCCCATTCACCTGGCCGGGGATGGATCTGGCGGCCGTACTGCCATCGCCGAGCTGACCACTTACGTTATTTCCCCAGGTCCAGACGGTACCATCATTTTTCAGGGCCACCGTGTGGTCCAGGCCGGCAGCCACGGCGATCACATCCAGCAGTCCGCCAACCGGCACGGGAGTGGTTTTCTGGGTCGTACTCCCATCTCCCAACTGGCCATTCACGTTGTTCCCCCAAGCCAAAATCGCGCCGTCGTTTTTCAGGAAAAGGGTGTGATTTGCCGTCGCCAAGCGGCCCGAAAAAATTGCACTGAAGTCAAACCCCGTGCCGTCGATGCCGTTTAACCAGCCGGGCCGGCTGGAGGGACTAAAGGAAAATCCCGCCCGTGACGGTGTAACCGTAAAAATGCCGCCGGGAACGTTGCTAAAGGTAAAATTGCCGTTTACATCCGTCGCTACCGCCAGCGAAGCGTCGCCGGAAAGGGACACGTTAACGCCTTCCAGCCCTGACCCTCCGCCCGTGATCCGGCCGGAAAGAGTGTAAGTCTTGTCACTGCTGCCGCATCCGGAAAGCAACAGCATAACCGCCACCAATAAAGAAAGCCCCGAGGCGGTGAAAAGTTCAGCCCGCTTCGCCCTGCCGCAAGTCGTCATGATTGTACTCCCAGATTTTCGTTTGCTCATCTCTGCATCGCTTCCCCCCTATCACGATTGGCAGAAGAAATCTACTGTTCAGAAGAAACGGGTATTGACACCGCAGCGGCAAATGTATATTGCTGTTTTGGTGTTCATTGGGAGGGCAAGTTGGGACGTATCAGTTTCGAGGGTTTAAAGGCAAAGTCAATTCTTCTGGTCTTGACCGCCGTCCTGCCTTTGTTTGTTCTCATCGTCTATGCCGGAATACAGGAACGCAGCCACTCGCTGGACCAAGCCCAGCGGAACACCCTGGTTCTGGCGAGGAATATCGCCGCCGCCCAGGATGACTTCATCCATAATGCCCACCATATCCTCTTTTTTGTGTCCCAGATGGTGGATGAGCATGAACACCGGCCGGCAACCTTCCGGCAGATGTTTGTCCGCCTGTCGCAGCAGATGCCCGAGCTGACCGGAATAATCGTCGCCCGGGCCAGCGGCGAAGTAATCACTCATACCTTTCCCCTCAACGGAAAACTCAATATCTCCGACCGGCCGATTTACCAGCGCCTGATGCTGAAGAAAAGTTTCGTTATCGGTGAATATCAGGTTATTGGGCCTCTGGGCGCGCCCATCCTCACTTTAGCCCTTCCCATTTTGAATGGGGACGGCGAGGTAAAGCAGATTATCGTTACGGAAATTGATTTAAGAAAACTCGCTCTTTTCATAAACCACCAGGAACTCCCGGAGGGTGCCGAACTGACCCTGATCGATGCCCGGGGAACCGTTTTGCTCCGCCACCCCCGCCAGGATGCTTTAATCGGCAAACCCCTGCCGGAAAAGGGCCTTGCCGACATCATCCTGGCTTCCGCACAGGGGGTTGCCCAGGCCTCCGGCCCGGACGGAATAAATCGGCTTTACGGCTTTGCCGCCTTTGGCCGGCCCGCCGGAACAATCTATGTAAGCATCGGCGTTCCCAGCAAATCGGCCTTTGCCCATGCCGACCGGACAACATTGCAGCACCTGCTCTGGTTTATTCTCGTCACCCTGCTGGTTTTAGTCCTGGCCTGGCAGGGAAGCGACGTTTTCATCATCCGCTCGCTCAACCGCTTGCTTGTTACTGCCAGGCTTATAGCAAAGGGCAATCTGCAAGCCCGCGTGGGAGGCCCCTATGGACAAGGAGAGATCGGTCAACTAACCAGCGCCTTCGACAAAATGGCGGCAGTGCTCCAGGAGCGGGAAGAGCAAAACAAACAGGCGCTGGCGGCGTTGCGTGCGAGCGAGGCACGCTACCGGAGCCTCATGGTGACTTCACCCGATGCCGTTTTCCTTATCGCGTCCAATGCCCGCATTCGCATGGTTAACCCGCAGGGGACCTCACTTCTGGGATATGATCGGGAAGAAGAGATAATCGGCCGGCATATCCTGGATTTTTTCCCCCGGGAAGAACACGCGGCCGCAATTGAGAGCTTCACAAATACGGTGGCCAGGGGCAGCACCCGGAATATTATTCAGCACGTCCTGAAAAAGGACGGCCGCATCTTCCCTGTGGAAATCAATGCTTCCGTGATCAGGGAAGAGGGCAGCCCCTCCCCGGCGGTTGTGGCCGTCGTCCGGGACATCACCGCCCGCGTGCAGGCGGAGGAAGAGCTAAAAGCGGAGGAAAAGAAATACCATCAACTTGTGGACACGCTGCAGGAAGGCATCTGGGCGATCGATGACCAGGCCGCGACTACCTTTGTCAATGACGCCCTGGCCGAGATGCTGGGCTACAGGGCCGAAGAAATGATCGGCAAGCCTTTGTCTTGCTTCATAGAACAGCGATGGCAGGCGGAATCAGACCAGCATCTCGCCCAGCGCCGGCAGGGAATCAAGGAACGCTATGATTTCGAATTCCTGAAAAAAGACGGGACGATCGTCGTTACAACTTTGTCGGCCAGTCCCCTATTCGACGAACTGGGTAATTTTATCGGCGCCCTTGCCGGTGTCGTGGACATTACGGACCGCCGACAAAAAGAGCAGCAGATTCAACTGCACCTCAACCGTCTCATGGCCCTGCGCGACATCGACATAGCTATTACCGGCAGCCGGGATCTGCGCCTGACATTGAAAGTCATCCTGGAGCGGGTAACAGACCAACTCGCCGTCGATGCTGCCATCGTCCTGCTTTTGGACCATCATTCCCTGGTAATGGAATTTGCCGCCGGTCATGGTTTCCAAACCTCCGCTTTACGGCACACCTGCCTGAAAATGGGCGACGGGCTCGCTGGCCGGGCGGCAATGGAACGCCGCACCCTGACCGCCAGGATACCCGATGGGGAAAACTATATGGAGCAATCCCCCTTGCTGGCAAAAGAGGGATTCCAGGCGCATATCGCCGTGCCCTTGATTTCCAAGGGCCATGTTAAAGGCGTCCTGGAAATATTCCATCGCGCCCTCTTGACCCCCGATCAGGAATGGCTTGATTTCCTGGAAGCCCTGGCCACGCAGGCGGCCATTGCCGTGGATAATGCCGCCCTGTTTGGTGAGCTGGAACGCTCCAACCTTGACCTGGTAATGGCCTACGATACCACCCTGGAAGGATGGTCCAAGGCCCTCGATTTGCGCGACAAGGAAACGGAAGGGCACAGCCGGCGCGTAACGGAAATGACCGTTCGTCTGGCCCGGGCGCTGGGGGTGCACAACAGCGATCTCCCCCACATCCGCCGGGGCGCCCTGCTTCATGATATCGGCAAGATGGCCATTCCGGACAGCATCCTGCTCAAAGCCGGTCCTCTGACCGGTGAAGAATGGGAAATCATGCGCAGGCACCCGTTGTATGCCTACGAACTGCTGCGGCCGATAGACTTTCTGCGTCTTGCCATAATTATTCCTTACAGCCATCACGAAAAATGGGATGGGACGGGTTATCCCCGAGGTTTGAAAGGCGAGACCATCCCAATGGCGGCCCGGATATTCGCCGTGGTGGACGTCTGGGACGCCTTGAGTGCGGAACGCCCCTACCGACCGGCCTGGGCAAGGGAAAAAGTGCTCGCCTACATCAGCCAGGAAGCCGGCGCCCACTTTGATCCCAGGATCGTCGCAGCCTTTCTAAAACTGATGGCGGAGCCCCCTGACGCCTGACCACTTCGACCTTGACAATTGGCCGTCACTATGGTTTAGAACGTCTATTAAATTAGATCGGAGCGGCTGATGAAGAAGAATCTGACGAATTTTTCGAACACCAAGAGAAAGAGGACGCACGGTTTTCTTGTGCGTATGGCCACCAAAGGGGGCAGACTGGTTCTAAACCGTAGAAGGGCCAAAGGCAGGAAGAGGCTGTCTGTATAAATTACCGTAGAGCTTAAAAGGAATTTATACTGTTTTGAATGCTCTCGCGAACAGAGGAAGAAATATCTTCCGCAAGCAGGAAAAGATTCGCAAGAGGGCGGAATATCAGTCAATATATGAAAAAGGGACGCGGATATTTTCCCGTCATTTTGTCATCGTCTCTCAGGACAACCGGTTAGGATACCGGAGATTAGGAATAACGGTCAGCAAGAAGGTAGGGAACTCCGTACGGCGCAACAGGATAAAACGCATGATCAGAGAGTTTTTCAGATTGAATAGAAACCGGCTCACCGAATCTCAAGATATCGTGATCATTGGCAAGAAAGGTATGCCCCGCCTGAGTTATCAGGAAGTTTGTGAAGAATTGGAAAGCCTTGTACGCCCTGAGGCAGCCGAATAAAAGCATGATCACAAAAATATCGGGAAAGATCTTTATCTCCATGATAAGGATTTACCAGCTTTGCTTATCGCCTTTGCTTGCACCCTCTTGCCGCTTTTATCCTACCTGCTCTGAATATGCCGTTACAGCGATCAGGCGCCATGGCCCGCTCAGGGGGTCATATGCCGCCGCCAGACGTATTCTTCGTTGTCATCCCTTCCATCCCGGCGGTTACGATCCTGTCAAGTAAACGGGAAAAATCTTACTTAAGACTTCTAAACTATCCTTCACCGACAGAAGCATTGCCGGTGAAAGGGAAAAGGGACCCAGAGACTTTGGTTTATTACTTTATGAACGGAGGAATTTAATTTAATGGACAAAAAGACTATTCTCGCCATTGTCCTGTCGCTGGCGGTCCTTTATTTATACCAGGCCTTTTTTGTCAAACCCCTGCCGCAAACAAAACCGGCAGCGGTACAACCGCAGACGGCAACGACGATTCCGGAGACTGCCGGCAAGGTAAGCCCGAAGGCAGTGCTCCCGCAAGGCCAGGCAAAAGAGGCAAGCGCGCTATCGGTGCAACAAAAGAAAGGCCTCGCCGATGTGGAAGTACCCGTCGAAACGGAAGAATTTTCGGCCGTCTTTTCCACCCGCGGCGCCGCTTTACGATCTTACAAACTTAAGAAGTTCCGGAACGCCGTAGAAAAAAATTCCCCCCTGATCGAGTTGATCAAAGTGAACGCCGGCACTCCGGAGCCTTTAACGGTATCCTTTGCCGGTTCCGATTTCAGCGTACCCGACAATGCGCTTTATGAAGTGCAAACGGAAACTAAGGACGTCCAAAATGCTGCCGTCACCCGGAAATTAACCTTCATTTTGGAATACCCCGACCTCGTGAAAGTCGAAAGAATTTACCGGTTCTATCAGGGCAAATACAGCTTCGACCTGGAAATACGCGTCACCAACTTAACGGGCAGCGCCCTTAGTCAATTGCACAGCATCAATTGGTATGAATACGCTGACCCGCAGGCCCCTGTGGATGAATACGGACACGACGGGCCGGTCTCTCAGGTGGCCAAAAATATCGAACGTGAAGACGTAAAAAAACTGGCGGCCGCCAAAACCTTGGGCCCCGATGTTTCCTGGGGGGGTTATGAAAGCAAATATTTCATCGCGGCAATGATTCCCCAGACGCCGTCACTCACCACCCTGGCGCTGGAAAAGAGCGCCGAACATACCGTGCATTTGAGTATGAAGGCGCCGAAAAACGTAATCCCGCCGGGACAAACGACAACTTCCGGTTACTTGCTTTATCTCGGACCGAAAGACCACAGCCTTCTCAAGGCCTATAATGTGGGCCTGGAAAATGCCATCGACTTCGGCAGCTGGCTCAAGTGGCTGGCCATGCCCCTGCTGCTCGTTCTCAAATTCATCTATAATATCCTGCCAAATTATGGCATTGGCATCATTATCCTGACGACCTTGATAAAAATCATTTTTTGGCCCCTGGGTAACAAAAGCTATCGCTCCATGAAAGAAATGCAGAATCTGCAACCCAAAATGGCCGATTTGCGGGAAAAGTATAAAGACGACAAAACCCGTCTCAGTCAGGAGATGATGGCCCTTTACAAGACCCACAAAGTGAATCCCATGGGCGGCTGCCTGCCCATGGTTATCCAGATCCCCTTTTTCTTCGCCCTTTACAAGACCTTGCTTTACTCCATCGAACTGCGCCACTCCCCTTTCTTCTGGTGGATACAGGATCTCTCCGCCAAGGATCCCTATTATATTACACCGATTATTATGGGTGGCACCATGTTTCTCCAGCAAAAAATGACGCCTCCGGCGGGCGATCCGATGCAGGCAAAAATTATGCTATTCATGCCGGTCATTTTCACCGTGATGTTTTTGAATTTCCCTTCCGGACTGGTCATCTACTGGTTATTCAACAACATTATAAGCATCGGCCAGCAGCACTACATTAACAAAAGCCTATCCTGATTTTTTGCGAGGTAAGAAGATGAAGCCACAGGAATTTGAAGGAAAGACCATTGATGAAGCAATCGACAAGGCCTGTGATGAATGGCACGTTTCCCGTGACAAACTGAACATTGAAATCATTGCCGATGGAACAGCGGGCTTTCTCGGCATTCTGGGAAAAAAACAAGCGAAGATCAAAGCAGCCGTACTGTCCCTCGCGGAACCTCTGGACAGCCCTCCGGCGGGCACTCCCGCCCGTCCCTCTAAGCCCGCTCCCGACAGGAAGAAGCCGGCGGTGCCCGCTGAAACGGCAGACCAAATGGGGACCAGGCACGAGGCAGATGAAAATACCGCCCTCCTGGCAAAGACGATCGTCGAGGGCATCCTGACACGGATGAACATCGATGTTCCGGTCACCATCAGGGAAACTGCGGACCAAATCATCCTCAATATCGAGGGCAACGGCAGCGGGCTGCTGATCGGCAGAAGAGGACAAAATCTCGATGCCCTGCAGTATATCGTGAATAAGTCTGTGCATAAGTCGCCCAACGGCCGTAAAATGATTGTCGTCGACACGGAATCATATCGTCAGCGCCGTGAAGAAACCCTGACCGCCTTGGCCGCCAAGATTGGGGAAAAGGTAAAAAAAACGAAAAAAGCGGTAACCCTGAATTATCTTAACGCCCACAACCGCCGCATTATTCATCTGGCCTTGCAGGATGAAACCGGCATCACCACTAAGAGCCGGGGCGAAGGCGAATATAGAAAACTTATCATCGTTCCGGTAAAGAAGGATTAGCTTGGCCTGGAACGATACAATTGCCGCTATTGCCACGCCCCCCGGCACAGGAGGCCTCGGCGTCATCCGGATCAGCGGTCCCCGGGCGGAAGAAATCGCCCGCGGCCTGTTCAAACCGGCCCAGAAGATAACTGCCTTCGAGAGCCATCGACTCTACCACGGTGACATTGTCGCCTCCGCTTCCGGCGCCGTCCTGGACGAGGTGCTCCTCGTCCTCATGAAAAAGCCCCGCTCCTACACCGGCGAAGATACCCTGGAAGTATATTGCCACGGCGGACAACAGATCCTGCACTCGGTCCTTCAGGAAGCAGTCGCTCTGGGTTGCCGCCCCGCAGAGCCGGGCGAATTCACGAAACGGGCCTTCTTGAACTTCCGCCTGGATCTGGCCCAGGCGGAAGCCATATCCGATCTGATTGCGGCCCCGAGCTCCGGCGGTCAGCAGCAGGCCCTCTCTCACCTCAAGGGCCGCTTGTCGGGGAAGATAAACGATATCCGTCAGGAGATGATCGCTGCCCTTGCCCTGCTGGAATCAACCATCGACTTTGCCGCAGAAGAAATTTCCCCTGACCGGGGCCTGCCGGCCACCGACGTAGCAGCAGCGCTTACCGGCGTCATCCGTAAATTGCAGGACTTGCTGTCCACCTATGACCGGGGCAGAATTCAGCGCCAGGGCGCACAGGTGGTCCTGGCAGGCAAACCCAATGTGGGCAAGTCCAGCCTTCTCAATGCCCTGCTTGGTGAAAAAAGGGCCATCGTCAGTCCCCAGCCGGGAACAACCAGGGATTTTATCGAGGAGTTCGTCAACATCTCCGGGGTGCCGGTCAAACTTACCGATACTGCCGGCCTGAGAACGCCGGAAAACATCATCGAAAGAGAAGGCATAGCCCTCACGCGCGCCAGGATGGACCGCGCCGATCTGGTGATCTTAATCCTTGACGGCAGCGAACGCCTCGGCGATGAGGACCGCGGGCTGATAACCGACCTGGCGGGCCGTCCGCTCCTGATCGCGATCAACAAGAGTGATCTGCCCCCGGCACTCGAGGAAAACGAGATCAGGGTGTTACAGCCGGCGGGGGAAGTATTGAGCATATCGGCAAAATACAGCCAGGGTCTGGACGAGCTTAGGGATGCCATTTCCCGGAACCTCCACTGCGGCGACAGTGACGGAAGCACGGATGTTGTAATCAGCAATATCCGCCATAAAAACGCCCTGGAAAGAACGGCCGCCCTCTTATCCCAGGCCCGGAAAGGAGCCCTGGACCAGTTGCCGGCTGAATTAGTCGCTATCGATATCCGGGAAGCGCTTACGACTTTGGGTGAGATTGCGGGCCGGACGACGGACGAGGAACTCCTGGAGCAGATCTTTTCCCACTTCTGTATCGGCAAATGAGCTAGGGGACGGAATAATCCCGGCTAATATTTTTCAGCTTTTTGCTACAAAAAACACTGGGGGTCTTCAGCGAGGAAGTCGCCAGCTCCCTGCATTCCTGAGAAAGCATAGGCAATAGCCCGGCAGCCCCGGCAATTTGCCCAGCGTACACAGGCACCGCATTTCCCCCCGTATCTATCCCGGTCCCGGAGCGCCGTAAGAACCTCCGCTGTCGCCCAGACCTCCCGGAGTGAATCCCGGCGAATATTCCCCAGAGGGATGAAGAGTCGGCGGCAGGGGACGATCGTGCCGTCCGGCAACAGGGTCAAACCCGAAAGCCCGGCGGCACAGCCCCCTTTTGGCACAGGACCGGCATCAGCGCCGTCAAAGGCGGAGCGCATCTGCGATGCCACCGGATCGCCGGTGACAATTTCCAGTCCCGGCACCTCAAGGGAGAATATTTGTTCGTAAATTTTCCTGACCCTCCCTTTCCCCAGCATGTCCGGTACCAGCTTTTCACCCCTGCCGGCCGGGACAAGCCTCGAAAAACCGAGTTTCTGAACCCCCAGCGACGAAGAGAGAGCAACGAGGTCGGGAAAATAGTCGGCATTTATTTCCGACAAGGTAACGTTCAGGGAGACGTTAAGACCAGCCGCCAGGAGATTCCCGATGCCCCGAAGCGATTGCGAAAAACTGCCCCTGCCTCTGATCCCGTCATGAATCTCTTCCGGCCCTTCGATGCTGACCTGCACCCCCTTGATACCGAGCTGCGCAAGCTTATTAGCTTTTTCCTTAGAAACAAGCGTTCCGTTGGAAAGAAGATATATTTCATATCCCCGGCTCCCGATTATTCCGAGGATTTCAAAGATATCCTTTCTCAGAAAGGGCTCGCCTCCCGTAATATTGAAGCTTGGTGAAAAAGGGAGTCCGTAGTGGGTGGTCCAGGTCTCCAGCATATCGCCGACCTCGTCCACCGCAGCTTCCACCTCCGCCAAAGACAGTTCTGTACCGCTGTTACCGGTTTGATAGCAGTGGGTGCATTGGAGGTTGCACCTTTCCGTCAGATGCCACTGGATGAAAAATTCATGGCTTTCATTGCTGGACATAGGCCCTTCCCGATCCAAGTTAGCGAGGTTAGAAGAATTTAAAAAAGGGTCCAAAGGTTGAAAGATTTGATGCGGCACGCCTGTCGGCGGCCCCACCTCTCCTTAAACCTCGGGACCCTTCCCTTCGTCGTTGCCGACCGGCAACTTCAACTTTTTCAAGCTTTTCACTTGTGGCATAGCTTGCCAGGATTCTCTTTTACGGCTTTGGTGAACCGTGACCAGAATGCCGCTTCCTTAGCAAGGGCCTCTTTACTCACTGCCTTCTTCATCCTGCCTCACCTCCTTTCTCGTCCCGCAACGCGGGATTTATGAAATTCCTTACAGGAAATTAAAACAGCTTATCATTCAATTTTAGAATAGCTGATTTTGAACATGTGTCAAGCAAAAACCTGAGGGCATCTTTTTTTGAAAAGATTACAGCGGGTAGGATTGGATAAATCCTTCAGCGCGGCCCCGCGAGGGGTGAGATTTTGTCCTGAGGAGAACCTTGCCGGAATGTCTTTGGAGAAGTTCCCGGACAAATGACTCCCGCTCGGCCGGGAAGCGGGAAGAACCCCAGGCCATGATTACAATATCGGACTCAGCGATCGCCGCCTCAATCGCCGCATCATTGCGCGGGCCGCTCTGCTCCGCACTGGGGACGAAACCCCTGGTCTGGATAAGACCATACAAGTTGACCACAATCAACCTGTCCACACCCGCAAATTCAGGCCTGTTTCCCAGAAAGACAATCTTTTCCACAAATTGTACCGACCGGTCGGCCATTGTCTCACTGGCATAGCTGGGATTCTGCATGATCAAGCAGACCGTAAGACCCGCTCCGGTGCTGTCCGTTCTGGTTACTTCCAACCGGTACCGGTATTTTCTGTCCGCTGAGAAGTCCGCCCGGACCCGTACTCCATCGATGTGCTGATAGACCAAAAGGCCGCCCCCTTATATTAAAGGCCACGCCCCATTAATCAATCCCCGGGCGGCCAGAGGCGGTGAGCGGCTTGGGCAAGAATGGCGGTCAACTCCTCGGCGTCACCGTGGACAATGTGGGGTTTTATCTCCTCCAGCACTTGCCGGTAAATTTCGATTATTCTCGCCAGATCAGGATTATTGCAGATGATTTCCGTATAGAGGCGGGGATTTTCGGAGAAAATCTTCCTCACCATTCCCACCTTGGCGTCAAAGAAAGGGGTTGTAAATCCGTCGAGCTGCGCCAGGGGGGCAGACGTCCAGCTAAGCGCCAAGCCCATCATAATCGTATTGAAATGATTCAATCCCTGCACAATGGACATGATTTCATCGTGCTTCTCCGGCCCGGCCTCGGTAATCCGGGCGCCGCCCCCGGTCAACAAATCCCTCAGCCAGGGAAGCCATCTATTCCCCCGGGCAGGGCAGATGATGACATTTTGACCCGTAAGTGAGGGGACCTGCGGCCCAAAAAGCGGGTGGCAACCGATGACCTCCGACCGGGAGAATTTCAGCATGGCCCGGACCGGCTCGCTTTTCAGCGACGTCAGGTCCATGAGCAGGGATTCTTCCCCCATCAGGGGACCCACCTGCGCAATGATCCCGGCAGTAACGCCGATGGGTACGCTCACCACCACCACCTGGCAACGGGCGGCCATTTCGCCCATCGTCAGACCGGAGTTCCTTCCGGAAACATGCACGACGTAACCCTGGTCTTTCAGGAAAGCGGCGAACCATTTGCCCATGCCCCGGGTACCGCCGATGACCCCTATCCGGATATCCTTCATCCCCTGACCGCCCTTTGCCGTAAGAGATGGTCCGCCAGGACAATATTCACCATTGCCTCGCAGACCGGAATGATACGGGGGATCGTGGCCACGTCGTGTCTTCCCCGGACTATCAGTTCCCGCGCCTTACCGTGAAGATCAATAGTTTGCTGAACCTTGCCGATCGACGGTATGGGCTTGGTCGCCACCCTGATGACCAGGGTTTGGCCGCTGGTGATCCCGCCCAGAATGCCGCCGGCATGATTCGAAAGGAACCCCCCCGGGGACAGGGGATCGTTGTTTTCCGAACCCCTCATTTCCGCCACCCGGAAGCCGGCGCCGATTTCCACGCCTTTGATCGAGCCGATACCCATCAAGGCCTTGGCCAGGTCGGCATCCATCTTGTCGAAAACCGGCTCCCCCAGACCGGCCGGGCAGCCGCGCACTATAATCTCCACGATGCCGCCTAAAGAGTCGCCCTCCTGCTTGGCCTGCGCCAGGCGCTCTTCGATTTTTTCCATGGCCTGCTGGTCGGGACACAAGAGCTTATTTTGCCCCAATTCATCCCGGGAAACATCCAGCAGCTCCTGCCAGGACTGGCTGATCGTGATGCCGCCCATAGCCTTGGTATAGGCCACAACCTCGATCCCCGCTCCGGCGATCACGCGGGCGGCAATAGCACCGGCGGCCACCCGCGCCGCCGTTTCCCGGCTGGAAGATCGTCCACCGCCCCGGTAATCGCGGTAGCCGTATTTATGGTAATAGGTATAATCACCGTGACCGGGGCGAAAAAGGTCTTTAATATCGTCGTAATCGCGGCTTTTGGCATCGGTATTGCGGATGAGGAGCGAAATGGGCGTCCCCGTCGTTTTCCCTTCAAAAACGCCCGAGAGGATCTCCACCAAGTCCTGTTCCTTGCGGGCCGAGGCCGAGGCGAGCCGGCCGGGCCTTCTCCTTTCCAACTCTTTCTGGATATCACTCTCCGTAAGATCAAGACCCGGCGGACATCCGTCGACCACCGCTCCCAGGGCCGGTCCGTGCGATTCGCCCCAAGTGGTCACCCGGAAAAGCTCACCGATGGAATTTCCCGACATCCTACCCTCCTCTTAATCCTGACGACTTCGTAAAACGTAGTCACCCCGGTGAAAACCGGGGTCCAGATGCGGCATAAGTAATTAAAAACCTGGATTCCGGCTGAAGTTTATCCCCCTGGGACCGGAATGACGTCATCAGGCGTTCTTTAGACTTCTTACGCTTTCATCAACCCCGGGAAAGCAGAAACTCCACAATCTTCTCTACGCTTTCCCCTATCCCCGCTCTTCCCGTATCGACCACGTAATCCGCCAACCGCCGGTAAACCGGCGTCCTTACGGCCAGTGTCTCGCTAATTTCCCTGCTGAGGTCCTCCCCGGAAAGGGAAGGTCTCTGTTCCGCCGTCGCGGCGTCGGCCAGCATCCTTTTCCGGATCGTTTCTTCGTCCGCCGCCAGCCAGATCAAGACGCCTTCCTTTTGGAGGTCAGCGGCGTTATCCTCGATCATGACGGCCCCGCCTCCCGTAGCTATGACGCTTTGATCCAGCGATGTCAACGACTTGATTGCCTCTCGCTCCTGCCGGCGAAAAAAGGCCCAGCCGCTTACGTTCACCATTTCCCGGATGGTTTTTCCGGCGCCCTTTTCCACGAGTTCATCGGTATCGACAAAGGGCAGCCCCAGACGCCCGGCCAGCCTTTTGCCGATGGAGGTTTTACCTGTACAACGGTAACCGATCAAAATTATTTTATTGCCTCGGTTCAAAATATTTGTTCCCGGCTTAGATCATTAGTCATTCCCGCCTGCGGTAATGACAGCATATATCACTGTTCATTGTTCAGTCTTTCCAACTCCTCCCAAAAGGTCGGGAAGGATTTGCCTACGCATTGCGGGTTGACAATCTTCATCCCCGGAACAACCAGGCCGGCAATAGCGAAACTCATGGCGATCCGGTGGTCGTTATAGGTCTCGATTTCGGCGGCCTGCGGCCGGCCGCCCGTAACGATGAGACCATCGGCGGTTTCTTCCGCCCCAACCCCCATCCTGCTTATTTCCTTGACCAGGGCCGCGATCCGGTTACTCTCTTTGATGCGCAGGTGAGAGACATTGTCGATCACGGTCCGCCCATCCCGGAACGCCGCCAGCACAGCCAGGGTAGGCACCATGTCGGGCATATCCCCCATATCGATGGTATAGTCGCCGGCCCGGAGCGCCCCGCCCGTGATTTCCACCCAATCGTCGCCCCGGACAACGGTACAGCCCAGATTTTCCAGCGTTTCCAACAGACGAATGTCCCCTTGCAGACTAAGGGGATTGATATTAAGGACCCTTACCCGGCCCCGACAAAGGGCAGCGGCCAGGAAGAAATACGAGGCGGTGGAAGCGTCGCCTTCCACCGTATAGGGCCGCGCCCCGTAACGTTGTCCGCTTTTGATGCGGAATTGGTCCTTTCCCTCTCTTCCCACCTCCACGCCAAAAAGGCGCATCGCCTCCAGAGTCATTTCAATATAGGGCTGCGAAACAGTATGTCCGTGCAACTTGATTTCCACGTCCCCCTGGGCATAAGGTGCGCTGATGAGCAGGGAAGAGATGTACTGGCTGCTGGCGACGTTACTGAAAGTCACATTGCCGCCGTCCAGTCCCCGGGCATCGATGGTGACAGGGGGAAACCCGCTGCCCTCCTCCGTACGGACCAGCACGCCCAGTTTCGCCAGGGCGTCGATAAGCGGCTTTACCGGCCGTTCACGGAGGCGCTTTTCCCCGGTCAGGACAAAACGTCCCTCGCCCAGTGAGACCGCCGAGGTGAGAAAACGCAGCGCCGTGCCGTTGTTCCCCAAAAAGATCGGTTTACCGGGGCTTATGATCCGTCCTCCCGTTCCCTTGACCAGGACCTCGTCGCCGGTCTCCGTTATCTCCACGCCCAGCAGACAAAGGGCCGCCATCATGTACTCGGTATCCTCGGCGAAAAGCAGATTGCGGAGGGAAGACGTCCCCTCGGCCAGGGTGGCGATAACGAGGGCCCGCTGCGAATAGCTCTTCGAGCCCGGAATCTTGACGACGGCATCCAATTTAGTGAGTGGTTTGACTTCCTTCATGGCCTCCTCTATTGCCCCTTGGTAAGAGATGATCCTTCACCACCTCGCGCATAAGCAAACGGGGTGCATCCCGGCCGGTCCAAAGCCGAATCTGTTCCGCACCCTGATGCACAAACATGTCCAAACCCGATAAAATCCCACATCCCGCCGCTCCGGCATCACGCAGGAGCCTGGTCGACAACGGATTGTAGATAACGTCCAGCACCCAGTGAAAATTACCCAGTACCGCGGCGGGAAGCGGCGATGCGCCAACCCGGGGATACATGCCCACCGGGGTGGTATTGATCAGGCAGTCCGCCCTGAGCGCACCGATCTCCGCCAGG
>Ga0082335_1005069_pt1 | contig 18749 bp, 20 predicted proteins | sample Subgrocontami58m_FD_72375 | JGI IMG/M metagenome (GOLD analysis project Ga0082335, IMG submission 72375) | Subsurface groundwater microbial communities from S. Glens Falls, New York, USA - GMW37 contaminated, 5.8 m (SPADES assembly) (version 2) ... | reverse complement strand
AGTTAAAGATCAGATAAAACTGAATTTAATTATGAAGAAATTGTTGTCTGATAAAATATCTGTTTCCGATAAAGATGTAAGCGATTATATTGAAAAAAATTCAAAATTAATTCCGCAAGGAACAAATCCTGATGATACAAAAAACCAGATAAGGCAACAACTTGAGCAACAAAAACTTCAGGAAGAAGGCCAGGAGTTAATAAAATCTCTTCAAGATAAAGCCAAAATAAACTACTTTATAAAACTATAGCCTGCAAGAAGTATTTATAAGTGCATTGAAATTATCAACTGGGGATTATTTAAAATTGGTAAACCTAATTTCCAAGTGGGAATTTAGGGCGTAAGCTAACTTCTTAAGAAAAGCAATTGATGGATTTGCTCTGCCGGATTCAAGCCTGGAAATAACTGATTGTTTTGTACCAATCTTTTGAGCCAAGGATTTTTGTGTAATTCCTTTATTTCTTCGTGCCTCAATAATAGCATTAATAACAGCAAATTCTGGTTGTTGCCGATAAAACTCTGCTTTAAAAGCAGGATTTTTTAGCTCTTCCTTTAACCAAATATCAAAATCTAAATGTTTTCTATCTTTAGGTTTAATCATATAGCATATATGCTATACTATCTCCTTCATTCTGTCAAGAGCTACTTTGAGTTCTTTTGAGGGTGTTTTTTTACTTTTCTTTTTGAACGCATGGAGTAAATAATATTCGCTGTTCAAAATGGTATAGAAAATTCTGATCTCAGCTTTTCCTGAAATTCTTAGTTCATATAGCTTATTTTGTAATTTCTTGATGTACGGTGGCTTTAAAAAAGGTCCCTGATTTTTGAGAAGTAATATTGAAAGAGCAATTTTTGAACGAATCATTGAGTCTTGCTCTCCGATAAACTCCTTAACAGGAGAATCGCCTCTTGCCGTTTGAAAGAATAAAACTTTCCAAGCCATAATCAAATATTATCATAAAGAAAACCTCCAGCTCGAGTTGAACCGGAGGGAATAAGATTACGATCCCTGTGGCCAAGATGAATCATCAAATAAGTTTACCCTGAGCGAACGAAGTGAGTCGAATAGATACTTTCACCCCGCCCGTAAGGCGAGGCTCGTCTTTAGACGGCACAGCAATAATTCGGTAGATTGAGTGTATCATATCGTTGTAGATCAGCACTACTTGATGTGCTTTTCAATAGCCGCCATCTCAAACAGAACGTTAGGATCGTCTCCGACAACCCAAGCATCGTGCCCCGGTTCGATAACTGCAAAGTCACCAGGAACCAGCTCCACTTCCGTGCCGTCATCCATCACTACTTTTTGTCTTCCCGAAACAATGTACTTCAGGTGACGTTTCTGGCAACTATTGGTTTTGACGTTCGGCTTTACGTGCTCTGACCATTTCCAGCCGGGCTGAAGAGTTTCCCGCAGTAGGGTGACGCCGGCAACGGTTACAGTTTCAATTTTCCCTTTCTCAAATGGTGTCTTTGTCTCATCCGGAGAGTTAAAATTCTTTCTATCTATACTTGTCATAATTCACTCCCTTTCAGTGACGCCAGTGGGATTCGAACCCACGATTACAGGGATGAAAACCCTGTGTCCTAACCGCTAGACGATGGCGCCATTCACAGCTGCGATTAACTTTTCAATAGTTTTCCGATATATTCTGTACAACCAATATAAAAGGTATTATCTTTTAAAGACTTCAAAATATAAACATAATACATTTTTAATACCTGCTGTCTAGGTTCCGATTCCGACAAAGTCGTGAATCGAGAATGCCCGATATCATCGGCACCACTACACTAGCGGCAGGTTACGCCGTTTATTATAGACCACTACAAGCTCTAATACAATTTATTTAAGCTTGTTTCTTATTCCCTCTACTACATCTTTTGCGCTACTCTGACCTCCAAGACCAAAGGCAATTCCACCGGCTATTGCGAGCATTGCAACTAAACCGGTAAAGAGAATTCTTATAAGATCAGACGCAACACCCAGCTGGCTTAATGCGGCCAAAATCACAAATATACTAATTGCCCATCTACTAATAGACGCAACAGTTCTTGCTGTTTCTGTCGACAAACCTTTAGTAGAAGCAAGTATTACATCGTGTGCAAGCCTTGCAACAACAAATCCTACGAGGATTATTATTACCGCAACAAAGACATTTGGCAGGTATAATAGGACTTGGTTTAACACTACATCAACTCTTGGTAATCCCCAAATGTCTGCCGTGGGAAGCAGAAAAACTATTATAACAAACCATCTTACAATCTCTGCTAAGATGCCAGACCAAGAAAATTCGTCTTTTGCTTCCGGGACTCCGTATTTTTTAAGAAAGGCTTCAACTTTTAATGCCTTAAAAAGTTCAAGGACTAGTTGTTTTAAAATTGAAGCGATAATGATACCTACTAGAAGAATTATGAGTCCGAGGACGAATTTTGGAACGAATGCTGCGACTGCTACAAGACCTGCATTGATAGAGGTAACTAACGTTTCCCCTATGTTAATCATTTTTCACCTCCTTTCATCACGGGTCTTTTATTAGTCTATATATATAAGATTGCCTTGTCAAGTTATATCTGGCTTGCTATAATTTTAATAGTGGGTAAGATTTATTACACCTATGTTTTGAAAAGCAGTAAAGACAATAAGCTATATATTGGTCATACAAACAATCTTAAGAAACGACTGGTTGAGCATAATAAGGGAGTTGTTGATTCAACCAAATCAAGAAGACCATTAAAATTAATTTACTACGAGGCATGCTTAAGTGAAATAAAATCAATCAAAAGAGAAAAATACTTCAAAACTGGATTTGGTAGGAAATTTTTAAAAACTAGAGTATAATATGTCGATTCTCGCTTCTTGTTTGCAGAAGGGGCCCGCCCGTCACGCAAGACAAGCTTGCGAAGACGTTGCGGACGGGCCGATAGCTCAACGGCAGAGCAAAAGCCTTTTAAGCTTTTGGTTCTGGGTTCGAATCCCAGTCGGCTCACAAATCAGCACTTTTGACCCCGAACCCTGAAGCAAAATGGTTCAGAATGTCTTGGGGTAACCTTAGCTCAATCTCCAACTTATGCGGAATTAGTTGGTTATCTTTTTTTCTTCCGGCAATTATATCTTTTTCAGTAATAGGACGAGAATAAACAATAATATTGCTAATAAGCATATGGAGAATGTCAAAAATTTCTTGTCGTTTCTTATAAATATCGTCAAGCGTTTTAATGTATTTTTGAGAAAAAAGTTTGAGAGTATTGATGTACCCAACTGAAAGAGAATTTTGTGCTATTTGGTGTTCTGTCTTCTCCAATTCTATCTTCAAAGCCTGTTCTTTAACTGTGAGTTCGCTAGTTTTACTCTTTAATGATTCCAAATCAATAAAACTAGTCTCGTGTTGTTCTTTAAGCCTTTGCTTTCTATTGGGTAAGCTATTTAACATTCCTTTTAATTCCTCTCTTTTGTCTTGCAATTTTTTAATTTCAAGTTGTGATGATTTTAAGTGTTGTTGGTATTTATAAACAGCGATAGGGTTACTAAGTAACTGCCTCGTCATTTCTACGACATAATTTTCCAATGGATCTGCTGGAATAGGGATAGTTTTGCATGTTATTTGATTTTTAGTTACATTTTTTCTTCCACATTTGTATGCATAAGCATAAACGGGAGCATCTCCTTTTTTATCTAATTTTTTCCTATCTCCAACCCAAGTTGACAAATCTTCATCTTCCTCATCAGACCTACGACAGGAATCGCATTTAATTAAGCCAGAAAATAAATAAATATGATCACCTGCTGTTTTATTTATAGTGTTGGCAAGTTGTTTTGATTGTCTCAATAATGTCTTTGCTTGCTTAAATAAATATAAGTCTATAATGCTTGGATGATGATGTGGTGATAGCATCCATTTTTCCTGAGGAATGCGCTCTCCATCATGCGTTTTATTGTAGTAATAATTACCAATATAAACCTCATTACTTAAAATATCTCTAACTTTTTCGGATCGCCAAAAATATGAATCGTTTTTCTTTTTTATTTCTCCTTTTCTCTTACCGAAATTAACTGCTGAAGCGTCAGGCGAGAGAACTTCTTTGCGAGTTAGATGATCTGCAATTTGTTGAGTAGATAGTCGTTCATTAACAAATTTCTCAAAAATAACTCTCACAATTTTAGCTTCTTCCTCAAATATCGTCAATCTTTTTTCAGCATCCTTTTTATAACCATAAACAGCGTTTCCTCCCATAATAACCCCACTTTTAACAGCTTCTGCTCTTCCTGCCCGCGTTCTTTCTTTTGTGGTCTCAATTTCAAGCTCAGCAATAATACCCACAATACCCAACATTGCTTTACCAAATGGCGTTGATGTATCAATGCTCTCGTTGGCAGAAAGAAATTGGATGTCGTTTGCTTCAAAGAAATCAATAACATCAAGAAGAATCTTTAATCTTCTGGCAAAACGATCAATTTTATAAACCGCCACAACATCAAATGGCTTTTGACCCTCTCCTGCCATTAGAATATCTTCTTTTAGTTGAAAAAAGGCTGGTCGTTCATCAAGTTTGGTTGTTCCGCTAACTCCGTTATCTATGTAAACATATTTCTGTCCAGCCAAAATCATTTTGTCTCTTCCGTCAAGTAATTTACCCTTAGAACGCAACAAACCATCCAGTGAGGATTTTTGCAAATCAATACCATATTTTTCTACCTGGTCATCAGTTGAAACTCTTAAATATAAGGCTACTTTTAATTGATTTTGCTCCTCTAAATTTTTCATTGTATTGAATAAAGGAATACACTACCCAGAACTATATGTATATATGAAAAGAATTCTCAGGGACGAGTTCCCAGAACAGATTATATTAAACATTGAGCTATTTTCAAAATGATCAATTGTATTATACTGTACTTAAATATGAAAAATCAGAAAATATCATTTCGTGTCGCATAATAGGAGTTATGACGCGGTTTTGAAGCTAAGACGAAATTGTAAAATACCCCTTGAGGCTAAATGAATAACTATAAGACCAACAAATGTTTACTTTTTTAAGCCTTCAAGAAGAATCTAACAGATAAACAAAACGAAGTCAAGAAAAAATATAAAAAGATTCAGTGTGATTAACTGAAAAATACAGTAATAAAGTTTTCTATTGTCATAATTGTTATATCTCTTATATTATTTGCTCTCAATATACTTATAAGTCTATTGTCACATGTCACAATACAAGAATTTCTTTTTTTAAGAAACAACTGGAAAAGATACTGATCATCAAGAGGGATTTTGGTAAGCCTTGCTGGCAAGTCACTTATTTGGTCTTTTTGTATAAAGATAGTTTTTTCTGAATTATTGATTATGGAGGTATGCAATAATTGACTTAAACCTCTTATTCTAGGATCAGTTATTAGCCGTAGCTTGTTCAATTTCTTTTGAAAAGGGCTTTCAGCTAGAACTAGCACTTTGCCTTCGTATTTGTTTAACAAACCAAGAATAAATAATCCGGCTATGTATTGCTTTTCTGAACCATTAGAGCCATCCAGACAATGAAAGAGCCATTCGTCTATTACTAAAAAAGATGGCGATTTATCGTTTAGAAGATTTTGGGTTTGTTTCTTCTTTTTTTTCTGTGTCATCTTTTTTAGCGCTATTTTCTCCCGTTAATTTTTCTTCAATTGAAGGTGCTTCCGAAGATTTATTTTTTTTGGGGAAGAAGTTTGTAATGTCTGCAACATTATCTGCAATAAATGATACTAGTCCACCCTCAATTTGACCTTCTTTAGATATGCTTTCCTTTCTAAAAAATGTTAAACCACGATTTTTATGGAAAAGATAAGCTGCAACATCATTAGATCTGATTAAACCTTTTGAAACTGCATTAAGAACAGAGAGCATTAGGATTTCACTATGAGTTGATACAATAATTTGTCTACCCTCATCCCTTGCAAGCTCTACAAATAGACCTAGCAATCTATTTATAATCCTAGGATGAAGATTTATTTCTGGTTCTTCAATACAAACAATTTCTAAATTCTTCATTAGAGCTTTAGAAATGAGATAAACTAGCTGGTTCACTCCAAAACCATCGTTCACAATGTCAATTGTTTGCTTTGATTCTTTTTCAGTCGTGTATAGATGAACCTGCGTAGTACCGGGAGCAGCTTTCGTATTGGATTGCCTATCCATCACCTGCTCAAGATAGGTACTTACTTGACGATCCAATATGTCATCTGTCGCAAGTTTTGCTATTACTTGATCTTGATCTACTGGAAATTTATCCGAAGATACAATTCCATAGTTCGCTTTCGTAAAGCCTCTCATCATTGGCACAACATCAACTGAACGAATGCTCTCAACAATACTATTCAAAAAAATAGTTATTTCATTCGCATTTTTTGTCGTTTGATCTGTAGCAGGTTCGGGATTAACTTGAAAAGTAAGACCATTCCAATTAACCTTGTAAAGATTCTCCTCAATCTTAATTTGCTGTTCAGCAGATCCATTTGAAGGATAAGGAAAAGACACGGGAAGCGTAAGTTTTAAAAAGTAAGGTTTACCCACTTCTACATAAAGTTCGCCAGCTTTATTATTAAGAGTAACCCTATATGTGAAGGTAGTTAAACCTATTTTGCCACCAGCAGAAATAATTATAGATTCTTTTTCATTATGCTTATATACTACTTGGGAGAATCCTCCTAGGTTAATGAAGCCTAAATTAAAAAAAGTTTCTACAGTTTGATTCGGATCAGTTATCACATTTCTCAAAACATTTAAGGCATAAAAGATACTTGACTTACCCGCAGCATTTTCTCCATAAAGAAAAGTTACAGGCGCAAAGTCAATAGAGCCCTCCTTAATACTTCTAAAGTTTGACATTTTTAATGTTTTAATCATATTTATATTATACAAGAGAATTATACCCTAGTTACAGAAAACACACAATAATTAGTCATATTGTCATTCCGCTACTTTGTGTCGCAGAATGGCAAATTTAAGACGCTGTTTTGAAGCTACGACAAAATTGTAAAATACCCCGTGAGGCTAAATGAATAACTATAAGTTATTATTTTTGGGAGTTTTTTCTTCCAGTCGTTGTATGAGCTTTTCTAAGTCATCCAGTCTTTTATTTGCATCGGTCATAATTTTTACTTATCTTTATTATTTACCGAATCTAATCTTGTCAAATATGAGCTTGTAACCAGCTTGCAATCTTCTTTCTTGTTCTGCTTTTTCTTGTGGAGTTTTAGGTTTATGGTAGATATATTTAACTTCGTACTCTTTTACTTTCTTCATATTTTTTTTATTCTGTAAACTTCTTATATACTTGCTTAACTAATAATATTGCGTAATCAATATCTTCTTCGTTATCAATATCAAATTGAGTTACATGTTTGTTGTAGTATTCAAAGCTATTTTTTCTATATCGTGTCCTCTTTTCTGGATCTTTCAAATCTTCTGGTTTCACCCTGTATAGTTCAACAAGCAATTTTGATGATCTAATCTTAATGTTGAATATTACTTTATTTTCAATGTTGAAACCAATATAGTATTTTACTGGATGTATCTCAAAACGAGGGTCAAGCTCCAAAACACGCTGGGAAAACTCATTAAATAATTCCTTTGCCTTAGTCCATGTTGGCTTTATGTGATCTTCAACAGAGTATTGCTTAATTTCTCTTGATACTCTCTCAACATCTTGGTTTTTAGCAATAGTTTTTATGCTTTCGCTCTTTTCAGAAGCTCTTATCTGATTAAGAGAAACCAAATCATTGTCATATTTTTTCGCTTCCCATAATTCAATAGGTAAGTCTTGAAAACCAATAGCCTCTTGTTGATACTTTGTAAATGAAGATGCAATAAACAAGACTTTTGATTGAGACCAATCAATATTATCTTTTCTTAGGTTTTTCTTACATTTCTCATTATATTCAAGCACGAAATCAGCCTTGTTATTAAGAAGAAGCGCTAAGTACGCATATCCTTGATCTATAACACTAATACTTCTGTCTTTCTTATATTCAATAACTACAAAAGACTTTAATTCTTCGTCAAATGCCAAAGTATCAATTCTTAGATTATTTAATGGAAATTCCGAAGAAATAAAACTCAACCCACAAAGTTCATCTATGTTTTGTTCAACAAGATTTTGTATTGTTTTTTCTAAATCAATTTTCCTCTCTTTAATTACAATCAGCTTATTGCCAGATTGCTTGTATATCGCCATAGCAGGAGTATTCTACCAAAAACAGCATAAGTAAGTAAGATAGTAAGAAATTCATTCTTGGTCTATCATTCTTTTATTTTTCTTCCAACACTTCAAGGTTTTTCATTATTTCTGTCTGAGACTCTCTAATTATTGCCAATAACTCTGCTGGAGTACGCTTATCTGAAAAATCAGGCGCGTTATTGTTTACTGCTTTAAGATCATAATTTAATGCCTCAATTTCTTCTCTAGTTTTGAACCAGCTCCGTTCGCTAATTCTATCCGCGTGGTTTTCTGGTAGTCCTAGTCGTTTGAGAAAGTCCGCGAAGTGAGCAAACGTAAGAGGGTTGCCCTTATTTACTTTCCTTGGGCGGAAGTCATCAGCCAAAGTCATATCGTAGTACCAGATTTTTTCTGTTATTTTTCCTTTAGTAAAGAAGAATAAATCTGTTTTTACTCCTGCTCCTGCATTTGCAAACACACCACCCGGGAGACTAATTATACAAAATAAATTACAGTCATTAAGTAGTTTGCGTTTAGTCTGCTTGTACGCTGCGGTTTTAGTATGAAACAATACTCCCTCGTCTATAACCATACCGCAAGTTCCACCATCTTTGAGACTGTCAATAATGTGTTGTAGGAAAAGTATTTGAGCTTTGCCGGACTTGTAAGCAAACTTGGCTTGGGCAGACTTTCCCTCTTTGCTACCGAACGGAGGATTTGTCATCACGTAATCATATTGTGATGGCGCTCCTATAAATAAATCTCCAAAAGTAACCGCATCAGTAAGCGTATTACCATGCCAAATCCGAGGCAAATCTATATCGTGAAGTACCATGTTTGCTAATACTACAGGGATTGCCTCATCTGCATCCTCTCTGCCCCAAAGAGCCTCAGTTTTCAGGTCTTTTAATTGAGTAGCTGTAGGATTTTGCCTGCACATAAACTTATATGCCTCAATTAAAAATCCTCCTGTCCCACAGCAAGGATCATAGACAGTTTTGCCAACCTTCGGTTTTATCACTTCAACTATCAACCTAATTACTTCACGAGGAGTAAAGAATTGACCCCCATCATTTTTCTTTTCTCCCAGGCTAGGCAGTAGTCCCTCAAAGGCTTGGGAAATGGGGAAGATGTGCTGATCGCTTATTTTAGCATTAGTTAGGTTTTCCACTCCATCAAGGACATCTTGGAGGTTGGCAACGCTTCGTAATACTGTCTGATCTTTGTTGATAAAGATTAAAGATGCAATTTTTTGTTTATTTGTTGCTGATGGTTGATCTTTGAGTTCTTTGAGATATGGAAATAGATCTTTATTTACAAAATCCAAAAAAGCCCCAATCGGTTGATTGTCTAATTCGCAACGCTTCCATCCTATTTCTTTGTTTTTAATTATTTCATTCTTGTTTTTATTTTTGTCGTAAGCTGCTGCCCAATCACGCCAGCGATAAGGAGATTGAAGCGTAGGCTCAAAATCTACTTTTAATGCTTTGGCTTCTGCCTCTGCTTTTTCATCAATAAGATCCAAGTAACGCAAGAAAAATATCCACGTCAGCTCGGCTACATAAAGTCTTGCACCTTTGGCTTTGTCCCGGCGCAATATATTGCAAATCTCTTTTACCGCTTTATCCATTGCGGCTTGTGAGTTGATTACTTTTCCGTTAGTTCCATTTTTTATATTCATAATTTAATTAAAGGCAAATGCCTGCCTAAGTATTGCTGATGGTAAGGCTTCTATAGCTTCCAGCTGCTTATTTATTATAAGTTTTGTCTGTTTAGTTTTTTCAAACATGTTTTTCAAACGACTGACTACCTTTATTTGTTCAGCTACATCTACCGGAGTCGGTATGTAAAGTTTATATAAGTCAGGATTGTTTATTTGAGGGACACTAGAACCAGAAGCTAAATTTTCAAGATTTATCATTTGAAACCAAGTAAAAAAATAATCAACATCTACTCCCTGATTACATATCGCTGCCATTATATTTGAGTCAGCGAGTATCTCTTTTTTAACAAGCCTTTTTTTATTAGTAGCTATTGCACCGCCTCGTTTAGGGAAGATAACAGAATTGGAGGGGATGATTTGTTGGATAACTTTACCTGTTTTTCTTACATAATTTACGGAAGAAGTAACTTCTTCTGAATTGCCATCGGAATTCATATCGCTGACTCTTATATAAGGTAAATCTCCGTTTGACTTTTCATCGCTCTTAGAAACAGTACTGCCGCTCTTTAATGTCACAGCTTTATCCAGTGGTATCCACTTCCACCCATCAGGTAATTTCTTTCCCTTTTTATAAGGAAAAAATTCATTAAGAATTGAATTTTGAAGCAAACTAACTGCTTCTTCCTGTTTCTGTGCCGCCTCCCTTATATTTTGAGAAGTTATTATTTTTTCATTTAAGGCTAAAAGCAATTGATCTACTATCTTTGGGTCAGTTGGATAAGGAATAAGGTGATTACTTACAAAATCAGTTGATACCCTTTGTTGCCCTGCACTTCCGGTAAAGTGATCCTCTGCATCCTTTCTGAACTCCGCAGTACGTAAGAAATGTAGTAACCACTTATTACTAATACCCGGTTTTGCTCTTAATACTATGAATTCTGTTGAACCAAAGCCAAAACCACCGATTAGATTTTCTACAATTGCAGATTTCCCATTTTGCATACATGGTGTTATCTTGGCAAAAATAATATCTCCTTTTTCAAAATAGATGTAACCATTCTTTACCTCCTCATAAGGTCTTTCATACACTGTGGTAGCCAGACCACGTGTTTCATCAACTGCCTCCATCGGAATAAATGAAACACTGTCCTTATCGCTTCTAATTATTGTTTTTGATTTTCCGGGATTTATATCGGATATGTCTGATATTTTTTTTATTTCCCAACCATTAGGTATGTTTATATTCATGATAATAATCTTAATTTAGTTTCGTTGATAAAATAATCAGGTTTTTGTGGTAACCCTAATAAAGCAGGGAAGCCACCGCTTTTTTGAACTTCTTGGACAGCAAACAGGGTATCTGTTTCCAGCTGATCTATCCCACCCTTATTAAACTGGCTGGCAACCGCAACCAATGTTTCTTGAGTTTTTTGAGGCATATCTCTTAACCATTGCTTATTGCGGAAGCTAAAACCACTTGCTCTTTCAGCTCTCGTTTTCGGGATTGCACCCCATCCAAGTTGAGCTAAAACATCATAGAGATCGCATTCTTGTTCTTCTTCCAGTTCCCTTACCAACCTGATTGATCCCTCACCTCCGGGCAACGCAAACAAAAGCTCTTTTCTTTGTGGTGGATTTACCCAAACATTTCTAAGTTGGTCAAGGTTTTCAACTTTTTCAGATAACGCTGTTGCTAATCTTTCTTTATATATCTCATAAGGAATTAAAACTTCTTTGCCGTTTTCTTCACACAGAATTGATTTTCCCTCCTCTTGTATGTGTACTTCAAATTGATCGTTGCCTACACGAACTATCTTCGGTCTTTCAGTTGGCTCACCACCCTCATCTGTCTTGGTTGGCTCATCCCGGCTTATAAAAGGTTCTCCAAATAACCTTGTAGCATTGGTATAGTCATAAATCCTAAACATCATTTTTGAGCCTCTTGGCTCACCGATACGCGTACCACGACCTACCATCTGATAAAAGCTAATCGGCGATTCAATGTATTTGAAGAAAACTACATTGTTAAGGTTAGGAATATCCACTCCGGTGGATAGAAGCTCAACAGTTGTAGCTATAAAGTGTGAATTGTTTGACCCTTTTAGCTCTGCTATCAAATCTTTGGAGCTGGGATTTTGCTCGCTGGCGGTACAGCGGAAGGCATACATTTCTTTTGGGGTCTGTCCATTTTTATTACACCATTCCTGATAAAGATTATTTAATCCCATTGATATTTGTCCGGCATGATTATCACCGGCACAGAAGATAATGGTTTTTTGATGTGGAGTTCCAGTCTCAAGAAGTAGTTGAAACAAATCTTCGGTCATTGCTTCCACTCGGTCATCCAACATTAGTTTCCTTTCGTAATTATGGGCTGTATAACTTTCTTCAATGTCCCCCGGGTTTACTTCCTTGCCGGTATATGGGTCGGAAGCGCTTTTCTTTTCAATTTCCTCTCTGGTGATTTCCCTTTGGTCAATATCCACAGAGCGCCTGATAACTTCACACGCTGCCAAATAACCATCTTCTTGACCTTGAGTGATGGAGTATTCATATACCGGCTCGCCAAAATAGGTGATGTTGTGTGAGGTTATTTCTTCATCTTCACTATTTCGTTTTCCTTTGATTATTCTCGGAGTTGCAGTAAGTCCAATCTGTATCGCATCTGGATTGTCTTTAAGTATTACACTCCAATTTTTCCATGCTGACCTGTGGCACTCGTCAATAATGATGTGGCTAAAGTAACCGGGAGGAAAATTCTTTTTCCAAAACTCGGGCGTTTTATCTTCGGTTGTTACGTTAAGTGTTTGATAGGTAGCAATAAGTATTTTGGCATTAGGTTGAGGATTACGAGTAGTTACTTCTCTAGCATCTTCGCCGAATATGCTCTGCATCTGAGTAATCCCTTGCTGGCGCAACTCATCTCTATCACAAACAAATAATGCTCTTTTGACCTGTCCTGCTTGAGCCAATTTATAGAGTAGTTGTTTTGCTATAAATGTCTTACCAGTACCTGTAGCCAGTGATAGTAAGACTCTTTTTTCTCCATGGATAATTTTTTCCAAGGTTGCACGGATTGCCGCATCTTGAAAATAAAACCGGATACTTTCTCCACCTTTGTATCTAGTAAATAATACTTTGGCTTCTTCGCTTGTCAACTGGATATTTATGATCTTTTCAAATCTTGATCTTAGTTCATCAGGGGTTGGGAAACTTTCCAACGATAAGGAGTCAGTAATTTTTTGTGTGTCTTGGGCATATTCGGCGTACAGATGTCCATTAGATGAAAATGCAAACGGCACATTGAATCGTTTCATATAATTTTGGGATTGTTGTAAACCAAAGCTAGGGATTAAATCTTCCTTTTTTGCTTCTAAGACTGCTACTGGAAGTGGTGGTTGCCCTTTAATAACCTCAAGACATAATAGATAATCGCTTCTACCTTTACGCTTTATAGGCTTGCCATCAACAATATCAGACCCACCCGGAGTAATTTCTACTTTTATTAAATCGTTTGTCCACCCTCGTAAAAAGAGCTTGGGATCTATTAAATCTCTGCGAGTCTGCGCTTCGTTTTTATACATATAATTTTCGTTTCAGAGCATTAGTATGGATAAGCTACTCTACCCTGTATTATAGTAAAAATTACCTATAATAGCACCTACTTTTATTAAACCTATCCTTGCTTATTGAAACCAAAAATATCAGAAAATGTCAGAGATTCAGGAAAGACACACATCAACTATATATTGTGTTGAACAATTATTTCGGATATGTTAATCTAAGAGCAGTTAGTCGTGATGGAAAAACCAAGCGATTTGCGCGGGACAAAATATCCGTGCGAATCGTTTTTTTAGTATTATGGCTAAATCATTAAAACAAAAAAGGGAAATGTCAGAACTTAAAAAGAAGTTTATTGAGTACTATTCAAAACTTCCTATTCAAAAATTGGGAGCAGAGTTCATTGGTAAAAATGAAGATACAATCATTCGCTGGAAAAAGAATGATAAAAGATTTGCGGATCAGGTAGCTTCAGCAAAATCCGCATGGGCATTAGAAAATGCAAGCCTAGTCAAGAGTAAAGAATGGTTATTAGAACGCATAATGAAAGAGCACTTTGCGGAAAGTGTTAAGGTTGAACACGGATTTGATAAAGAAATAGAAGAAGCATTTGATAGACAGGCTGCTAAATTGCCAAAATAAATATGGAGCAAATTGATCCAAATACAAATCAGCCACTTCCTCATTTTGTTGCAAGGCAAGCAACCCTTGACCAGTTAGATTTTTATAAATTCAAAGATGATACTGGACAAGAGATTAAGTGGACAAGTGGACAAATAGAGATTATTGATTGTATTCTCCATAGATCAGCTCCAGACGCAAAGAAGCGTATTCAGATAATCGCTGCAACTCAATATGGGAAGTCCCTTGCTGTTGCAGCAGGAATTGATATTAGAGCCTCTTTAATGCCTGAAAAGTGGGCTATTGTTGCCGGTACAACTGAAAAGGCTCGTATCATTATGGAATATGCTATTATGCTTGCTTTGAATAATGGAATAATAAGAACGCAATTTACACCAAATACTTCCCTTGACCGATTAAGAATGAAAAAAAGCGCAGAACGGCTTACTTTCAAACGCAAGGGGGAAATCAGGGTATATTCCGCAGAAGCAAAGTTAGTAGCAGAAACCAGCAAAAGTCTTATGGGGTTTGGTGCTAGTTCGCTCGTAGAGGACGAGGCAGCTCTTATCCCGGACATTCTTCAAGCAACTGTTATGCGTATGCTGGGTGGCTCTGCCGATAACTTTTTAATTAAGATCGGAAATCCATTTACCAGAGGGCATTTTCTGAGAACTTGGCTCAATGGAAATTATTACAGAATCTTCATTGATTACAAGCGAGCTTTGGCAGAGGGTAGATATACTCAGGCTTTTATTGATGAGATGAAAGATGAGGCTTTATTCTCTGTTTTATATGAGTGCCTATTCCCAGAATCAGGAGCAATTGACGCAAAGGGCTGGTTGCCACTTCTTACACCGGAGGAAATAGCACGCGCAATTGTTGAGGCGGAACAGCCTTTTGGCGACTTTAGGCTTGGAAGTGATGTTGCTGGAGGAGGCAGGAACTACTCGGCTATTGTTTTAAGAGCCTACAATGTGGCAAGGAAACTCTATAAAGAGAATCAATCGGACACAATGCTCTTTGTATCAGAGATTGTCAGAAAAACAAAAGAATTGGGAGTAGCAAGAGAGGATGTATTTATTGACATGATTGGAATTGGCAGAGGAGTTTATGACAGGGTTAGACAATTAAACGATCTGGTCTTTGGTGTTAATGGTGGATCAGAGCCAGGAGATAAAACAAGGTTTGTCAATTTAAGAGCAGAAATGTACTGGAGAGCCAGAGAATGGATTTTAAGAGGCGGAAAACTTGAGCAAGATGATGATTGGAAGCAACTTACTCAAATAAGGTATAAAGTCCAGGATGGCTCAGGCAAGATAATCATAATGTCAAAACAGGAAATGCTTGCCAATGGAATTGAAAGTCCTGATATAGCAGATGCTTTTGCTATGACCTTTGCAAGAATGGAGAATGCGCCAGTTGATAACAACGATACTTCAACGTTTCAACTGCCTATGCCTAATCACGATCCATATTTATGATTTGCTTTATTTGCAATCAGTTCTTTTACCCGGCTTATTTAGGTCTAGCTTTTGAGATTTGCTTAACCATGCTGTAGGTCGCTTTCCATTGCTTGTAGCGCTGATGTTATGTTCCCTTCGTGCCAAGCCTTTGCTATACTCCTGACCCGCGACTTGAGCGTTTCCGGGTGTTCCTGCGCCCACTTATATAAGACTGGAAAGTATAAAGGATCTAACTTCTTCTCTAAAATTTCTATTGGCTCGCTACTTTCAATAGTTTGCATAACTGATTTAATACTTCTTGTTCCCCAATTCTTCGCAACTATTTCTAATTGTAGTTCCAACATTCCTAGATTTTCTTTAGCCCCTTTGTATAGGATGGGGAAGTTTTCTTTATCAATTGTTACTCCAAGTATTGATATTTTGTTATGATTTATCATATAAACGCTAATTTTCTTCTGGTTCTTGAAGGCACTCAACAAACTCATCTGTCTTTAATTCCTTTAATTTTCTATTGCAAAAAGTAGGTAGATTGGGACTTGCTAATTCTTTTTGAAGATCATAGTAATAGCTGTTTTCGTCTAACGAATTCTTGCAACGAAAAAAATCAATTCCCGATATGTCCAATAATTGACCGCTGCACAGTGCTTTTATTTCCTTTATGTATTTTTTATTACTTTTTTCAATCAAAAGATACTCCTGATTTTCTCTCTCTTTTTGCTCAGCAACTTTTTTTTCTTCTTGTGAACTTAAATATGAGCTTAAATAGCTTATCCCACCGAAGAAAACAACAATACCAAAAATAAGTAAAAGATATTTTAGTTTCATTTATTTTCTATAATAAGCAAACACCTTCTTCTGGCAAAATCGCTTCCCATTTTTAAGCATTCTATCTTTTTTTGATCGTAACTCTTAAATCCAATCTCTTTTACAATAAGAATCCCAAAATACACAATAACTACAGCGCAAGTTACGAATATAACTACATTTATTGGTTTGCTAAAAAAGTCTTTAATACTTCTCATAACTTAATTCCATCAAAAATTGCTAATTTTTTATATTCCATAGGCTCGTCTTATTGAATTCAGCATGTTTGTATAATAACTATTGCCGGATATGGCTGTATAAACTCCAAAGTTATCTTGCATCCATTTTTGGTAAGCAACCTGTTTTCTTCCCTCCATAACATTTTGAGGAACAGGTCTACCCTGTTCTGCGGCAAGGGTTTGCCTAAGTTCATCCAATTTTGCAACAATCTCCGGATCAGGTTGAAATGGTGCAGGGAAGGTAGTACTGGTGGGTGGGATTTGATTTAACTGTTGCTTTAGTTGATTTACATTCTCCTGCAATTGCCTTTCTTCTTGCAGTAATTGTCTTTTGTAATTATCAAGATAGGTGTTTGCTTTTTGCTTAAAAATTTCTTCTTGCTGTTGTGGAGTTAGGTATCGTAAATTAGGGGTTTTAAGAAATTCGTTATAAATTTCAATCATTTGCTGTCTCCTTTCGCTAGATAGACTTGATAGATCACCAATGGGGACAACGGGATAAGTTTTTAATCCTGGATTTTGGGGTTCAGAATTTTGCGTAGGGGAGTTTGGCACAGAATTATATTGATAACTACTTTCATTTTTTATAATTTGCTTAATTGGAGTTGGTGATAATTTTTTAGGCGTGGGAGAAATGCTTGTAGAAATAGTTGGGGTAGGTGTAACAATAGGGTTTGCTGCAGGTTTTAAATGAACAAATAAACCACTTATAGGAAGTGTTATGGTTGTGATAAAAATAATTATTCCCTCTATAAAAGCAAACATAAAAAGCTCCCCATGAGCGAGGCTTGCGCCCCCATGCAAGTTTCCCTGCAAGACCTTGTCAGATTCTCATGAAGAGCTTACTTCTGACAAGGATTTTTGCCATACCCTACATTGTTGTAGAGTTTAGGCAATTAAATTGTTGATTCTAGGATACCAGAAAACAAAAGAATATGAAAGTTGCGAGATATTTTTAAGAAAGGGGAATAAGTCTAACTTTGTTCTCTTATTTTGCCGAATAGCTTGTGGAGTAGAGTGTTGTCATTTACTTGAGCTGAATACACGCGAACACTCAATGATTTAATTGATCCATTGTCTGAAACTTTAAGATCAGGCATATTGAGATACAATTCTGTGTGAGCGGTGAACCCTATGTTAAGTATTTCAACTGCTTTATGTATATCTCCATCTTCCACAGCCCTCTCATAAGCCTCTTGGTCTTCTGTTTTGAGTTTTCCCACCCTTATACCGCCATGCTTGGCTTGTACTTCGTTTTTTTTGTTAAATTTCCCAATCTCTTGTTCAGTCTTTTCGGAAATAATTCTTAATAATTTTTTTGACATAGATTATTTATTCTTGTAAGTTTTACTTCTACCTATTCTACATATTTTCTTGTCTAAATCATAGCATATGAGGACAAAAGCATACTTTTCAGTGTATAATAGTTCTGGATCAGAAAGTCTGTCCCACTAACTTTCGCTAAAGCTACAGTTAGCAAGCAGAATGTACTACACTTATATATTAAGGAACTACGTTTCGGGTCGCTATTACATTGGGTATACTCCTGATTTGAAAAATCGTCTACAAAAACATAAGTCTGGCAAAGTTTTATCAACAAAATCTAATCTTAATTATGAATTGGAATGGTATTGCGCTTTTAAAACAAGGTCTCAAGCTTTAATGTTTGAGAAATACTTAAAAACAGGTTCAGGAATAGCTTTTATGAAAAAGAGGTTTTTCAAATCAACTAGTGTAGCTTTAGGGAAAGATATTGCCGTCGAGGGATGACTTGCTCTCCGAAGTTTTAACGAAGGAGAGAATCCCAGTCGGCTCACATGTTCGTTCCCGACGAATTATATTGGTGCGGGATCCCGATGGTAATTTCCATCGCGGATCCACGATAGCCAAGCGTATCGGGACGAATCCCTTTGGCGGTACTAGGATTAGTTGTTAAATCGAGCTAAAAGCCTAAATAGACTTAGATTTTAATGAATCTTTAATTTTTTGTTTTAAGACGTCTATGCTCTCCGGATTATAAAAAGAATAAGTAAGTACTTCTTTCTTCGTCTTTTTAAAAATAGATATTATTTCTTTTAGTTTTTTTTCACTTACCAAATCTGTTTTAGTTATAAGAATAATTTCCGGCTTGTTAAGAAGTAACGGGTTAAATTGTTTAAATTCGTTTCTAACAATTTCATATATCTTTTTAGGATTTTCCGACGTTGCATC
>Ga0082335_1005068_pt1 | contig 18750 bp, 13 predicted proteins | sample Subgrocontami58m_FD_72375 | JGI IMG/M metagenome (GOLD analysis project Ga0082335, IMG submission 72375) | Subsurface groundwater microbial communities from S. Glens Falls, New York, USA - GMW37 contaminated, 5.8 m (SPADES assembly) (version 2) ... | reverse complement strand
CCAATGGAGTACAGGACGGAATTCCCCCATCCGAATCTACCAGCATAGTCAATGCAGATATCAACGGCAATATCAGGACGGATGTGAACACTGCTGTCGTTGTCCCGCGAGCGCCTTCGGCGGGCTATATTGCGCCGGGTATTGATGGAGAGATTTTGCACGCTGGTCCGGGATCGGGACGGCTGGATGTCGCGGTGCTGAATCCTGATTTGCTGAAGGATGGACATCAATACAAAATTATGTTCACGAATGACACGCCGTTCCAAAACAATCCCCACCCAACTTTCAAGCTCACCGATGAAACAATAGGACGAACAATCATCGAGAACAAACCGGTGATTGCAGTTGGTGAAGAGACGCCGGTGTTTGATGGAATGATTGGGTATGTGTACAACGATTCGACGGTTGAAATCAATGAGAACAAAACGAAGTGGAATACGCAAAGCGTTCTCACAACCAAAGTCCGACTCGATCAAACAGGGGGATTCATATTGCTGAATGTGAAGTACCCCGCGGACTTCGAAGTGCGATTCGCCGCCTCAACCGTCGATACATCGTTGGGCGGGCTCTTTTTCGGCGCGCCACCTGCGAAGCCGGTGAACTTCACGGTGTTCAACAAAACGGAGAACAGGAAAGCACAATTCATTTTTTACGATGCGGATAACGACGGAAGGTTCACGGTGGGAGATCGCGTCATTATCGTGTATGCCGATAGCCTCGGCAAACCCGCTGAACCGGGCAACTATCGCAGCACATGGAGCGTGCAAATGTTCACCGATTCAACGCGGCTGAATCTTCGTCTGCCGCAAGCCGGAGACGTGCTGACGATTGCAACGTCGAAACCGTTCCGCACGGGCGAAGCATTCCAGTTCAGGATTCGAGCACCACGGACAGATTTGAATAAAGCGAAGTCCGACCTTGACAAGATTGCCGTTGTTCCGAATCCGTATGTCGGAGCGGCGTCATGGGAGCCGCCGAATTTATTCCGTGCGGGCCGTGGTGAACGGAGAATTTATTTCGTGAACTTGCCGGCGAAATGTACGATTCGCATTTATACAATCCGCGGCGCGCTCGTGCAAACACTTGAGCATGACGCGACAGTCGAGAACGGACAAGAGCCGTGGAATCTTGTTACGAAAGATGGAATGGACCTCGCGTACGGCATCTACATTTATCATGTCGATGCGCCGGGGATTGGCGAGAAGATTGATAAGTTTGCAATTATAAAGTAGTCGTTGGGGTTTATTATGAAGAGATCGTGTTTCGTGTGCCTATGGATATTCTCTGTTAGTGTGATGACTCCTATGTTACTTGCACAGCATGTACCTGATACTGCAAAGGGAAGAATATTCAATACAAAGGGTGGCGTACTCGAGGGGAACAATATTCGCACGCTATTCTACAATCACGGTGAATTTGGTTATTGGCCTAATTCACCCTCCTTCGAGTGGCCAGCAAACAGCGGACACAATTACATGGCTGGAAATGCATTCATTGTTCAAGCAAAAGCGATTGACAAGTTCGGAGGTGTTATTCATCCACTGGAGACGAATTTCAAGGAGTTCATCCGCAGAGATCCGATTACCGGTTTACCTTGGGGGTGGGAGCCGCTTGCTGGATACGCGAATCCCAGCCAGATCCAACCAGCCATAAGCTCGAGACCGGAGACGTGGCCCGCTCACTGGCCCAACAAACCCAATGACTGGGATGGTCAATGGAATGGTTACTTCGGCAGAGGTGTGCGACCAAGACTGACTGAAACGTATTTCGTAATGGACGATGATGCCGACAAAATGTATGGGAGTCGCTTCAAACCTGATTCGACAGACACAACACGAGCAGGATTAGGCATTGAAGTTTCCATCCGTGCATTGCAATGGAGCGCACCCGAGGCAAGAGATATGCTGTTCGTGCATTGTGAAATCGTAAATGAGGGGACAACAAGCTATGACAGCGTTTATGTCGGGTGGTATATGGATCCGTCTATTGGAGGAACTGATGACAGCTATGATGACATTGGCCGGTTTCTTCCATCATTGAATATGCTCTTCCTCCGTGATAGCGATGGGATAGGTCTACCGGGCAACTGGTCTCCAGTAGGCGTCGTTGGCTACGTCATGCTTGCAACGCCGGAAAATCGAGGCTTGACGGGTGGAAGAACATTTCCCGTCCACTACTATGAACTGCATGATGACGAAGAAAACTGGGGTGTCATGAAGTCAAGGACATTCTCTTCATGGAGTGGAAGTGACTTCAATCTCGGAGCGTTCGTGTCATCGGGCCCCTTTGCGCTTGCTCCACTGGCGAACAAAGTTCTGCTCAGTGCATTCATTTTTGCGGATGACAGTGTTCAGCTCATTCAAAAGGCCAACTTTGCACGCCGGTTCTACGAATCCGGGTTTAATGACACGCTGCTTACATCAACGAGCCAACCGATTGCAACTCCGGAAGGCTTCGCGCTGTACCAAAATTATCCCAATCCGTTCAACCCGACCACCATAATTCGATATGTGATTCCAACGAAAACTCACGTATCGCTAGTAGTCTATGACTTGCTTGGACAGGAAATAACAATGCTGGTAAGCAAAGAACAAACGCCTGGTATGCATGAGGCGGAGTTTGATGGCGCCGGACTATCGTCCGGGATTTATTTCTATCGTGTCGTTGCGGGAGAGTTTGTTGAAACAAAGAAGCTGATCTTACTAAGATGAAGCTACAATCATCACGTAACGGAGATGTATCGTGAAAAGACTCTTGATACTCTGTTTCTGCTTTTTGTGGTTCGTATCGCTGACGAGCCGCGCTCAAACCTCAGGTAGCAATGTCTCAAAAGCGGGAACAACCGCAGCAGTATTTCTGGAAATTCCCGTAGGCGCCAGAGCAATCGGCATGGGCGGCGCATTCGTCGGCACTGCCAACGATGTGACGAGCCTCTATTGGAACACAGCGGGAATTGCCCGGCTTCCGCGGAACGAAGCGCTCTTTGCACACAACGAGTGGCTCGCTGACACGAAATTCGACTATGCAGCGCTTGCTGTCCCCCTCGAAGATTTCGGGACACTCGGCTTGAGCTTTACCTCGCTTACCATGGACGACATGCTTGTCCGCACCGTTGAACGTCCGGACGGAACGGGGGAACGGTTCAGTGCGGGAAGTTTTGCAATTGGTGTGCATTATGCGCGCAACCTCTCGGAAAAATTCTCCATCGGCTTTACCGCAAAGTATATTTCAGAAAGAATCTGGGATATGCAGGCGCAAGCGTTCGCAGTTGATGTTGGAACGTTGTTCACGACCAATTTTTTGAACGGCATGCGAATCGGTGCGCAAATCTCCAATTTCGGAACCGACATGAAGCTCTCCGGACGAGATACGCGTACGTTTCATCCCATCGACCCCAACAAAGTGGGAAGCAACGACCGCATTCCGCAAAACATCGAGCTTGATAGCTGGCATTTGCCGTTGAATTTCCAATTCGGGATTGCGGTCGATGCAATCAAATCTGACGAGCACATCATCACTCTGGAAGCAGACGCCTTGCATCCTTCCGATAATTACGAGAGCATGAATGTTGGAGCGGAATACGGCTTCAACAACACCTTGTTTCTCCGTGGCGGGTATCAATCTTTGTTCTTGACCGATAGCGAAGGCGGGCTTTCATTGGGCGCAGGCGTTCTTGCCAATCTTTTCGGAGATGAAATCAAGGGTCGCTTCGATTATGCATACACGGATTTTGGCAGACTCAAAGCGGTTCATGTGTTTGCCGTCTCGGTTCTGTTCTAATTGACAAAAAGAGAAGTTGCGACAATGGAGTTGTGTTGTAATCTGACGTTCCGCGGAGTTACGATGTTATCTTCTTTTATCATATTGGATAATGCTTTATTTGACCTCACCCCAAACGAGGTTGTCCAAAATGGAACTTCGGCGTTCGAAATTCCTTGTTCAATATTCGATATTCGATGGACATCTCGAATGTCGAACACCGAATCTCAAATGTCGAAGTGCTTTTTGGTCAGCCTCGCTTACTCAGAAGAATCTCGAGTGATGGCTCCCCTTCTCCTCTCAGGAGAAGGGGCAGGGGGATGAGGTCTTTAGTGAAAATCTCTTACCGGAGACTCATCTGTCTCATTTGGGCAACATCGGTTGTTTTTCTTCTCATTGGCTGTTCGGAGAAGAAAGACACACCGGCTTCTTCGTCCTCGTCCATTGAGCTTACCTACTGGCCCGCGCCCAACCAGCAAGAGGTTCAGCTTGCCGATAGTTTAGTGAAGCGATGGAATCGTCTTCATCCGGACATCCAGGTTCGCATGCAGCCGATTCCCGTCAGCCAATCTACCGAAGAGGTTCTCCTCGCTGCAATTGCAGGCAAAACCACTCCCGACGTCTGCTCCAACATCTGGCCCGGCGCATTGCATGAGTATACGCAGGCGGGCGGCATTATCCCCCTCGACCAATTTTCCGATTTCGATTCCATCGCATCATCGCGCATTCCGCGAGAGTTGCTGAGAACATTTCAAGGCACCGATGGTCACTTCTACCAGTTCCCGTGGAAGACAAATCCTGTGATGATGTTCTACAACAAGCGCCTGTTGCGTGAAGCGGGTGTGTATCAAGTTCCGCGAACGTATTCAGAATTTCTCGCAGCCGGGAAGAAGGTCTCCCGTGATACAAATGGCGACGGACAGATTGATGTGTGGATGGGCGAGCGGGACATTCGTCCGATTTGGTGGCAACGGTTGTTTGATTTCTTCCCGTTCTACATAGCTGCGTCGAATGGAAAGACGTTGTTTGAAAACGGCAACGTTGCGTTCGGAAACAAAGCAGCGGAAGATGTTCTGACGTTTTTTCAAGAGTGTTACTCGCAACGTTTGTTTCCCAGAACATTTTTCCAAGGCGGCGACCCGTTCTTTCTCGAAAAGAAGGCAACACACTTCAGCGGTCCGTGGCAGGTTGCGGCAGTTCAAAAGTTTGCGCCGAACATTGATTACGGTGTCGCGCCGTTGCCGGTGCCCGATGACCATCAGGGTCCTGTGTACACTTCCGGCGATTACAAGAACATCGCTATCTTTGGCAACACCAAGCATCCGCGTGAAGCATGGGAATTTGTGAAATTTCTTGTCACCGCTGAGCATGATATGATGCTGTTGGAGTTGTGTAATCAGATTCCCGTCCGCCGCGACTTGCTGACGAATCCGCTGTTCGCTGACTACTTCAAGCGCAATCCGGTGATGGTCAGCTTCGCCGAGCAAGCGGTGTACACACGCAGTATGGATACCGCTCCGGACTTGAAAGAAATCTTCGACGGCATTTCGCAAGAGTACGAGATGTGCGCAGTCTACGGAAAGAAAGCTCCGGCTGAAGCAGTGCAAGATGCGGCACGCCGTGCGCAACTTATTGTGGAGTGGAACAAGTAGATTCATGGAGTAATGGAGTGATGGAGTAGTGGAGTAATGGAGTGATGGAGTAATGGAGTAATGGAGTGATGGAGTATTGGAGTAGCGGTGTAATGTTACAGAACTGTGAATGGCGAATTGTGAATGATGAATGGTGAACGGTTGTTGAGCGAAGGCGGTTTGCAATTCACAATTCGTCGTTCACCATTTACAATTACCTCCGACAGCGCTCAGGAATAAATGATAAACCTTCGCGACATCATACATCGAGCAAAACACAGCGACAGAACAGGTTATTGGTTCGTGCTTCCGTACGTCATTTTCTTTCTCGCGTTCGTCGCGTACCCGCTTTTCTTTTCGTTCATCCTCATCTTCCATCGTTGGAACATCGTTACGCCGATGGAGTGGATTGGGCTGAAGAATTTCGCCCGGCTGCTGCAGGATCCGCTTTTCTTCAAGTCGCTGGTCAACACACTCACATTCCTGCTCATCCACATTCCGCTGCAAATTGTTGTTGCCCTGATGTTTGCCCTGCTATTGAACACGAAAGTGAAGCTGCGAGGATTTTTCCGTGCACTCTATTTTCTTCCCGTTGTCGTTTCAGGTGTGGCAGTAACGATTCTCTGGCAGCAACTGTATTCGTACGATTATGGTGTGCTGAATACTCTGCTTCGTTCTATCGGACTTTCTCCGGTTCCGTGGCTGATTGATTCATCGTGGGCGATGCCATCGGTCGCAATCATGGCAACGTGGAAGAACGTCGGCATCTATATCGTGTTGTTTCTTGTTGGTTTGCAGAATATCCCGGCGGAGTTGTACGAGGCGGCAAGCCTCGATGGTGCGACGAGGCTACGGCAATTCAGGCATATCACGCTGCCGATGCTGAACCCGACCGTTGTGGTCATCATCGTGCTCTCGACCATTGGCGGCTTCTCGTTATTCATCGAGCCGTATGTCCTCACCGGCGGCGGACCGATGCAAAGCACACTTTCAGGAATGCTCTACATTTACAATCAAGCATTCTACTTCAACCACATGGGATACGCGGCGACGCTCGGGTTTGTGTTTGCGCTCGTTATTCTTGTTGTTGTACTGGTGCAACGCAAAGTTGTTGAAACGGAACCAACCTGATGCGAAACACCTTCATATACTTCATGCTGATACTTGGTGCAGTCCTCTTTGCGTATCCATTTTTGTGGATGATTGCCGGCTCGCTGAAGCCTGAGTTGGAGATTGGAAGTCTGGGTCTGTTCTCACCAAACATGACAACGCAGAGTTATGAAGCCGTGCTGACGAAGATTCCGATTGGCAAGGCTTTCGTCAACAGTCTCATCGTGTCGCTTGCAACAACGACGTCCGTCGTGTTGTTCGGCTCAATGGTTGGCTATGCGTTGGCGAAGCTGAAGTTTGTCGGCAACAAAGCATTGTACATGCTCATCCTGTTCACCATGATGATTCCATTTCAGATTGTTCTCATCCCACAATACATATTGATGGTAAAGTTAGGCTGGACGGATACGTATCTTGCCCTGATTGCGCCGACGATGATGAGCGCATTCAGCATTACGTTGTTCCGGCAATTCTTCATGGGCATTCCGTCTGCACTCATTGATGCAGCGCGCATTGACGGCTGCTCGGAGAAACGCATTCTGTTTAGTATCGTATGGCCTTTGTCGCGGCCAGTTATCGTCACGGTTGCAATTCTGACATTCATGTCGAGCTGGAACGAAGTCCTCTGGCCGTTGATGGTCGTGCGTGAGCGCTCGCTGATGACCATGCCGCAGATTGTAACACTGTTTACGATTGGCGGCGAAGCGGAGTCGCAACTTGGTTCGTTGCTGGCTGCGGCAACGTTGCTATCGCTACCCGTCATTATCGCGTACTCGTTCTTCCAGAAATATTTCATCGAAAGCATGGCGAGTTCGGGATTGAAGGGGTAAGCAAATGGATGAATGGATTGGTGGAGTAGTGGAGTGGTGGAGTGATGGATTTGTTTGCGTAACATCAGTAAATAACTCAAGTTGACCGCCTGAATGGGAAAGGGCTAAAGCCCTTAGCAGTTTTTGTTAGGGTTTTCATATCCCCGACCTAAAGGTCGGAGCTATAGCCACGTCCTTTAGGACGTGGATAACAATTCCAACCAATAAATGCAGGGGTTTCAACCCCTTCCGCGAGGCGGTCAACTTGAGTAAATAATATGAATGCTTATTCTCTCAGAATGGTATCTTTTCTCTGCATTCTCAGTGTTCTCTGTGGTGAAAAATCTTTGGCGGGTGGTGATGGGAACATTGCCACAGTCGGTCGCTTCTCAATCACCAAACAGGATTTGTTGGACAGCTACGAGTTCGGTCCGGCATTCGTGAAGCGATTGCCGAACCCGTTACAAAAGCATCTGGAGTTTATGATTGATGAACGATTGCTCGCTCTGGAAGCGGAGCAATTGAACTACGATACAACGCAGTTCGTTCGCGAACGCGTTGCGGCACTCGAAGAGGATTTGACCGTTGATGAATTGTACAAGGATGAAGTCCTCTCCAAAGTGAAGTTGAGCGAGAGGGAGATTGAAACCGGCATTCAAAAGGCGAAGACGAACGTTCGTCTCCGATGGATTTTCTCCGCTGATAAGGAAAGAGCGGAACAGCTTTCAAAACAATTGAAGAGCGGTGCTTCATTCGATTCGCTCTACAGCCTTCAGGTTGATTCGACGAGCGAAAAGAAACTGGAAACGTCACTGCTCAGGCTTGAAAGCGATGCGCCTGACTTCGCAAATGGCATTCGAGCGCTTCGCACAAAACAAGTCTCTGCTCCGCTGCAAGGTCCGGATGGCTACTACATCGTTCGCATCGACCAGGTCTGGCAAAATCCATTGACGACGGAAACAGAGTACGAGAAGCTGAAGCACGAAACAGTCGAAGTATTGCGCACCTCGAAAGCCAACAAGCTGGCGGGCGAGTTTGTGCAATCAAAGATGAAGGCGGCAAATCCCGTCATCAAAGCGGAAGGCTTCAACATCGTGCGGGCGTTCCTTGCGGATAAAGGACTTTCCCGTGATACGCAGGTGAAATGGAATATTCCTTTAACGTTTATGACGGAAGCGGGACCGATGCCCATCAACGCGTCGGAGAAATTTCTCAGTCGACCGTTGGTAACATTCGCGGGTCAAACGCTGCATGTTCGAGACTATGTACGATGGTTTGATGTTCGTCAGTTTCAATTAAAGCGGAGCTCGCTTGCTGCGTTCAACTCCAGCGTAAAGCAGACGATTTGGAAAATGGTACAGGACAAAATGCTCAGTCAGGAAGCGTACGCTCGTGGACTGAACAAGCGGCACGATGTTCGTCATGAAGCGAAGAAGTGGGAAGCGAAGCTTCTGTATCTTGCCGGACGCTCACACGTGATGCGAACGATTGCAATTTCCGATTCGGCATTGAAGAAGCAATATCAAGAACAGAAGAAGCGTTATCGCGATGCCGATGCAAAGCAGCTCAGTTTCGAGAAAGCACGAGACCGGGTGTGGCTCGATGTGTACTACGATGCGGAGACGAATACGTTGTTCCGCACACTACAGCAACTGAGAAAGAAGTATGATGTTCTCATCAACGAAGAGGCGGTGAAGGAACTTGCTGTGCAAGCCTCCCGCGACCCGAATGCTATTGACGTGAAGTTCTACAAACCCGGCGGCACGTTCCCTCGGGTTGCATTTCCATCGATTGATGAACGATGGCAAGTTTTTGCCAAGTAATGCAAACTGAACATGTTTTGTTAAGGGGCTAAAGCCCGAGTGGAATTGTGTGTATATGTATCCCCGACCTAAAGGTCGGGGCAATTGCCACGACTTTTAAGTCGTGGTTACAAACCCCAAAAAGAACTTTGGGCTTTAGCCCACAATCTGGACGCCGGTAAACTCAATGACAAGTCTTCAATACAAATATCCAATCGAACATCTCTACACAGGCTCAAGTCTCGGCAACCGCTTCGCGTTCGCTCAGCTTGATGAAGTGACGAACGTACTGGGGCTGTGGAGCTCAACAGACAATCAATTTTATCTGGGCGAATGGAAGATTGAGATTGTCGTCAATGACAAGCCGTTGACTCCAACGGAAACAGTGTTTCACCCTCAATCGCAAACGACATTGTTGAAGAGTGGACTTGCGAGTGCAGAGATAGAATTTCTGTTGCCGTTCGCCGTGGATGATTGTCGAGACTATGATGAGAGTCTTCGAGCGGGAATAATGTTGTTACGATTCAGGAACGATGGACGGGACAAAGCGACGTTCGTGGTGAAACATTCACTCGTGTTTCCGGCTGTTCCGTCGGACAAGTTCACGAAGAAGCCTCCCGAATCCCAGACGAAGAAATTCGTGAGCATAAAGACTGCCGGGCGCGCGTATGAGATTACGACGGAGGAAAATGCGAGTGAAGCAAGAATATTTTGGTCGGACCAAGCCGCACATCGCTCCACCTCCGACGAACGCTCGTTGCAAGTGGAATACGAGTTCGGCGTAGCACCGAAACAAACACGCGAAGAGCCGTTCGTCCTCGCGTTTTCGCCGAAGGGGGTGAAGCAGGCATACAGCACGTTGCAACAATGTCAGGATACCGGCGCTGTGGTCGAATGGACTCACGAGCAGTTCGATGAACTCCTTTCGCGCACGGAAATCTTCACGCCTGAGCCAATCGTCAATCGCGGATTGCAATGGGCAAAGGTAAACACGGTGCGGGTGCAACATCAGTATCGCACCGGCGAGGGATTCACGAATGACCCGCCGCAGGATATTATTGTTATCCGCGACCTGGGCTGGTATTTGTTGGGGTCGAATTATATAACGCCATCGTTTTCTCGCGGCTTGTTGGAGTTGGCGGAGAAGTTTGCTTTTCATGACGACGGCAAGCTGACGGAATTCATCCGAGCGGACGAAGAAGTTCCAGAGAAGCATGATTATAAGCTGAACATCAACGATGACACGCCCCTGTACGTGTATGGATTGTATCATCACGCAATTACATGTGGTGATGAGTCGTTTCTGCGATATGCATTTCCGTTGATGAAGCGGGCGTGCGATTACATTCTTTCACAGGTAAAGGATGGACTCGTTCGTTGTTATGCCGATGGAACGAATGTGTGGGGGATTTGCAGTTGGCGAAACATTATTGACGATTACAATCTTACCGGCGCCGTCACTGAAATTAACGTCGAGTGTTACTATGCGCTGCGGCTACTTGCTATTGTTGCTTCAAAGCTGGGGCATGACCCCGACGCTCTTTTCTACAACAAGGCAGCAGAAGAGCTGAAGCAAGCAATCAACACAACACTCGTTTCTGAAAAGACAGGCTTGTATCTGCTTAATCTCGACAACAACGGCGTTCGTCATCATGACATGACGGGTGATTTGATTTTTCCGGTGATGTTTGATGTTGCAGAAGGTGAAGTTCGCAGGCGCATTCTTGAGCGACTTACGAGCGAAGAGTTCTGGACCCCATACGGAACACGAACAGTCAGTCCGCACGAAGCAAACTATGACCCCAACTTCGGCTGCCAGCTCGTCGGGGGCGTGTGGCACAACTTGACTGCCTGGACGGCGTATTGTTTACGCAAGGAACGTCCTGAAACACTTGTCGAAGGAATGCTGAACACGTATCGGCTGGGTGAGACGGAGAAGCCAAGAGATTTTGTGAATGTTGTGCCGGGAGAATTTCCGGAGCGGTTGCACGGCGAAACGTTCGAGAGTCGCGGCATGACGATGAGTCCGTGGATGCCGCCAACGTATTTGTGGCTCGGCGTTGAAGGATTGTTAGGCGTGAAGCCAACGCTTGATGGATTGGAAATCACTCCCGCACTTCCTGCTACATGGAAGTGGATTGCCGTGAATCGTCTTCTGTATAAGGACGAACACATTAGTGCATTCCTGTACGAGGGAACACTCTACTCGACGCATGATGTGCAGAGTGGTCATCCGACAAAAGTTGGCAAGTTGTTAAGCACTGCGTCAAACAATCCGAACATCTTCACACTTGGACTGGCGCTTGGTGATGAGACGGTGTTGTTTGTTGCGTCTGATGAGGCTGTAACCGGACGCGTGATGATTGAACATGCGCAAGGGGCGAAATGGCAAGAAGTGACGTTGAAATCGGGAGAGGCGTTGCTGTTCACATTTCCAAGTATACATAAACCCGCTCGTGGAATGAGGAAAGTGATTGTCTCGAGATGATTCGACTGTACGCGCTGTACGGTTCATGCTGTGTTGCTGCAGCCATTGCGTTTGGACAAACGAATTCGACTGACCCGCTTTCATACGTTTTCGACGGCAAGTATGGACAGGTTGAAGTTGGCGGAAGATTCGTCGGCGCGGAGTTTCATCGTAGCTGTCCGTTGCCGTCACGCATCAGCTTCTACTATCCGGTTGCGAACAGCATTGACGTGAGCACGGATTACTGGAAGCGGGATGAATCGTTGCCGATGGTTGTAGGAATTCAGATGAACAACGGAACAAAGCATTGGCTTGGCAAAGAGCCGTGGGTATATACGCTCAGCCCGCACAAGGTGAAGTTCGAGAGAGAAGAAGCGGGCGTGAAGTACACGATGAGTTATGAGTTTTGTTTGAATGAGCCGGCGATGGTCTTTGCGCTGAAGATAACAAACACTTCTACAAAACCCGCAACGATTTCTGCTTACACTCATCTGAGGCTTGCGCTTCGGACATGCCAAACGTATGCACGAAAAGATTCTGCGTGGACTGAACATGATGCGTCGGCCAACGCTGTGATTGCACATTTCGATGACTCTGAAACTCAACAGGCAACCTTATTTGTCGAGAATGTCGGCGCAACGCCAACGCAATGGACGACGAGCAGTGACGAACTTGCGGTCTCCGATACCGGTTCATCAAGCTGGTTAACGTCATCTGCAAAGCTTCAAGGAAGAACATTTTCTTCCGGCCGCAAAGGAGTGCCCCTTGCAGCGTTTGTCTACGAACGAACACTCCAGCCGAATGATTCCCTCGACATTATACAAGTCATTGGAAGTTCTCGAAGAGCTGAAGTGAGAGAGAAGTTGAATCATCTTGCAACTTCATGGCGCAGTGAAATTGCGGCGTACGATGATTTTGTTCGTCGAAAGGCGGAGAAGGAAGCATCGTTTACAACGGGCGATGAATGGCTCGACCGTTCTGCAGCATGGGCTCGCGCCATTCTTGCCACGAACGCTCATTATATTGACGGCAACATTGTGCCGATGCCCTGTCCGGCAGAGTACAATTTCTTCTTCACGCACGATGTTCTCATGACGAATCTTGCCGCAGTGAACTTTGATTTGCCTCGCGTGAAAAGAGATTTGTTGTACGTTGCTTCTCACGCGAAGGACAACATCATTCCGCATGCATATTACTGGCGGGATGGCGGATTCAAGACTGAATATTGCACGCCTGACAATTGGAATCATCTCTGGTTCATCCTCGTCAGCGCAAGCTGTCTTCGACATTCGATGGATGATTCGACTGCCACGGTTCTCTATCCGCTTGTGAAGAAGAGTCTCGAAGAAATTCTCAAGCAGAAAAAAGAAGACAATCTGATGTACGCGTTTCGTCCCGATTGGTGGGACATTGGACATGTTGAGGGACCACGTTCGTACATTACGATTCTCACAATCCGGGCGCTACGCGATTATGTGTTCATGAGTGCGACGCTCAAGAAGAATTCAAATCTTGTTCAGTACGAACGCCTTGCAGATGCGATGCAGAATGCGCTCCAGAATAAGTTGTGGGATGCGAAAGCAAAGTATTTGATGAACTGGAACGGCGAGCAGAAGGACACTCACTATTATATGGGTTCACTGCTTGCGCCTGCGTTCGGCGTCTTGCCTGATGACAAGGCGAGAGATTTGGTGGCAACCGCGACGAAGGAACTTGTTGCTCCGGGAATTGGCGTTCGTGTTGCAATGCCTGCGGACTTTCATACAAAAGAATCCATTGCGTTCTTCAAGTTTGCCGGCGATGAGGCCGGACAGCCGTACTACTATATCAACGGCGGCGTATGGCCTCACAATAATGCGTGGTACGCGCTTGCACTGAAGAATATCGGGAGAGTGGACGATGCAGCTCAGTTCGTGAAGACGACGATGACGCTTGATGGCGTTGCCCGAAGTCCGATGGGAATTCCTGCAATGTATGAGTATCGCTACTCTGACCCATCATCAAAAGAGTTTGGCAAGATAGACAAGCCGTCGTTTCTCTGGGCTGGCGGGTTTTTTCTCTACACTTTGTATCAGGTATTTGGTGTGAAAGAGAATGAGTGGAACGTATCGTTTGCCGGACCGCTTCCTTCTACTTCTGAATCAGCAAACTACTCACTTGCTGTCGGGAAGCTGAAGAATGTTTCAGTGAGTGGAAAAGGAAAGCACCTTCAATCATGTATGATTGACGGGAAAGCCGTTCCCTCGCTTGTTCTCCCGCTTGACACTCAAGAGGCGAGCACGGTTGATGTGAAGTTTGGAAAACCTACAACGCCATATCTCGAAAGTGTGAATGCGACACTTCAATCGGCGGGGTCTGATTCAAAGGCGAAAGTGTTAACGTTTGTTCTTTCATCTTTCTCAGAACACAAGACCATTGCTACTGTAGTCGGACCGATGGCGGCAAAGAAAGTTTTGATTGATGGAGTTGTCCAATCTGATGTGAAAACTCAAACGGAAGTTGATGGAGTGAAAAGCATCCAAATAGTTTTCGTCGGCTCGGGAAAGCGCCAGACGATTAAAGTTCTGTTCTGAATAAATGCACTCTATATATGTTCTCCTCTATTGCCACGACCTTCAGGTCGTGGAACAGGAAAAAAAATCTCATGGCTTTAGCCCTCAAGCAAGGATGTGTGGCTAAAGCCAAAACGATGTCTTTCAATATCAAATCCACGAGCTAAAGCTCGTGGCAATTCTGACTGGCGTTGTGGTATATAGAAAAATGTTGAATGAAAGTCGCGCTGTTTGAAAAGCCTCATGTCCTGAATGTTACCACGAAGTCGTTGCGGACTCTGAGTGAGGGCGAAGTGCTTGTTCAGGTTCAAGCGTGCGGTGTGTGCGGAACAGACGTTCACATCGTGGAAGGGACATCTCGCTCTACTCCGCCCGTGGTTCTTGGTCACGAGTATACCGGAATTGTTACGGACGTTGCGAAAGGAACAACGAGCGTTGCGGTTGGACAGCACGTTGGCGTTGACCCGAACATCTCGTGCGGCACATGCTTCTATTGCCGCCGGGGTCTTGTTCATCTTTGTGAGAATCTTCGTGCACTTGGGGTTGATATAGACGGCGGAATGGCGGAGTACTGCATTGTTCCTATCAAACAAATTTGTTCGCTACCGCAGGATATGGCGTCGGAGCTGGGCGCATTCATCGAGCCAGTGTCGTGTGCGATTCATGGAATCGATTTGGCAAGAATTAAAACAGGCGACACAGTCGTCATCCTCGGCGGCGGCACGATTGGATTGATAATGCTGCAGCTTGCGCGCAGTGCCGGTGCTGCTCGTATCATTGTCGTCGAGCCGCTTGAACATAAACGCAAACTCGCAAGCAAGCTTGGCGCGGATGTCATTCTCAATCCAACTGAACTCGATGTCAATTCCGCAATTTTCGATTTGACAAAAGTCGGTGCGGACGTGGTGATTGAGTGCGTCGGGAAGCCGCAGACTGCACAAGCCGCTCTTGAACTTGCCCGTCGCGGCGGGACGGTGGAATTCTTCGGCGTCTGTCCGATGGGTGAAACAATTTCTCTCGAACCAAACACAGTGTATGTCAAAGAGTTGACGATTGTAGGTTCATACATCAATCCGCACACGTTTGACCGTTCGATTGCGATGCTTCAGTCGGGCAGAGTCCGAGTCGATACTTTTCAATTGGATAAGTTCCCGCTCGATGGTGTGCATGAAGCATTGCGCTGTCAGCGTGACGGAAAAACAATCAAAAGCCTTATTCAGCCGAACGCATGAAGACACTTGAAAATGAAAATCGAAAACTGTACTCATCCCCCGGCCGGGGTTGTCCTCCACAAAGCACTTGTCATTCTGAACGGAGCCCCGCTTTGCGGGGTAAACTCCGCGAAGTGAAGAATCCAGAACATAGCCTGGTTCTGGATTCTTCGACCCTGAAAAGCGGGTCTCAGAATGACACGGAGAGGCTTCTTAGTCAGCCCCGGAGAATTGAACGCCGAATCCTTGAAGTCCCTCTCTCTGCAAGAGAGGGATTTAGGGTGAGTTACTTCTGGATGACGACCGCCGTACTTACACTCATCATCGTCGCATCGGTTTCCACCTTGTGTCAGCAAAATTCATCCCTCGTCAACTTCCAACACCTTCAACATCTGACAGAACGAATTGCATTCGCCGGCGATTCGGTTGACATCGTTCATATCTATGCAAACGCTCCTGATTATGCTTGGGTGGATGCGAAGGAATCGGGACCGGAAGGCATCGCATGCGTTGACGATGCGGCAAGAGCGGCGGTTGTGTATCTCCGTCACTATGAATTGACGAAGGATAAAGAGAGTCTCGCAAGAGCGAAAGCAATTCTCAAGTTCGTCATGAAGATGCAAGCGAATGATGGTGAGTTCTACAATTTTATTTTTCCCGACCATTCTATCAACAGAGACGGGAAGACGAGTTTCAAATCCTTCGGCTGGTGGGCGGCTCGTGGCGTGTGGTGCATGGCGCTGGGTGAACGCTTGTTCAAATCCGTTGACCCGCAATTTGCAGAGCAATTGCATCGCGGAGTTGAGCGAGCACTTCCTCATATTGACGGCTTGCTGAAAAACTATGGCAAGGAAAAAATTGTAAATGAATACCGCATTCCGCAATGGCTATTCTATGAATCGGGCGCTGACGCGACCACCGAATTGTGTTTGGGATTGATTGAGCACTACAAATCAACTCGCTCTCCGAAGGTGAAGAACTACATTGAAAAACTCTCTGATGGGTTGATGGTATTGCAAGACGGCGACGCGACGAAATATCCGTTCGGACTTCATCGCTCGTGGGAATCTATGTGGCACATGTGGGGGAATGGACAGTCGCAAGTCCTTGCTTCGGCCGGAAAACTTTTGAAGAGCAAAAAGATGATTGAATCTGCGGAGCGTGAAGCAAAAGGATTCTACAGCAGGTTGTTGATTCAAGGCTTCATGAAGGAAATGGATGTTGCTGCGCCTGAAAAGAAAATCGAGTACGAGCAGATTGCGTACGGTCTTCGTCCGATGGTCGTTGGCTTGATTCGGCTGTACGAAGCGACGGGGAAGTCAGAGTATTTGAAGATGGCTGGGCTTGCAGGCTCATGGTTCTTCGGCAACAACACACTTCATCAACAAATGTACGACCCGGCGACAGGAAGATGCTTTGACGGATTGACTGATTCGATAAGCGTGAACAAGAACTCCGGCGCTGAGTCAACAATCGAAGCGTTGCATTCGATGATTGAGCTTGAGCGATTTCCGCAAGCGATGAAGTATCTTAGCTATCACAAAGTGAAGAGCGGCGAAACATCGGACTATGTGTATGGAGTGTTTGAGAATTCATCCGGCAATCAGTTGACGCTTGCGTTGGATTTGAAGAAGTCGAAACTGATGGTGCTTGAAGGAGAGAAGAGCCAAGAGTTTCTGAAGAGGCTATTGTAAATTGTCATTCTGACCCTGAGCGTAGCGAAGGGGAAGAATCCAGACCGACGAATTTATTGCAAAGGTTTCTGGATTCTTCGTCCCGCCAAAGAACGGCGGGACTCAGAATGACATCGTAACAGGAAATCCAAATTATGGTAAATGTGATTCGACCACTAAATGTCATTGTCATATCGATGGTGTTGGTTTCTATTGTCTCCGCTCAGCAAATCACCATCAACCGCATCGAGCAGATGCCGAACACGCCGTCGCCATATCTTATGCGCGACTGGAAGCAGGTGGCGCGTGGATACGATTCGCTGGTGTTCGACTTCAATCGCACAGGAACGTACTTGCCCTTGGGTCGCATCGTCACCAACACCGTCAACTATCCAAACCATAACAGCTTTGGTTTGCATTCGTATGTCGGCACGAACTCTCCCAACAATGGCGAAGCGATTAACTGTTTGCCCGCAGTCGTCGGCGCAACGCTCGCGGGTATTGACAAGAGTAATCAGAACGGACTCAACTACGATAATCAAGCGGCGCTTCTGGCTGTCCCGCCGACCTGTCCGCCCTTTTCTTTGGCGGAAGGCGGGATATAGGATGGGAAAAGAACTTGAGGGGGAGGAATTATCCAAACAGAAACGGCTCCAGAATTTCTCCTGAAGCCGTCGGACCGACGCTACTCACGTCGGTGCTGTTAAACTTCACTCACAATATACAACATGACCGGACAAAAAACAAACGGCATTGAAGTTATGAACGAGCGTGTCATAGCCTACATTGATGGGTTTAATCTCTACTTTGGCCTAAAGTCCGCAAGCATGAAGAGGTTTTACTGGTTGAATCTGCAAGCAATGGCGCAAAACCTTCTCAAAGCGAACCAAGACCTTGTGTTTACGAAGTACTTTACCAGCCGCATTTCCTACCCCGCCGATAAGCAGCGAAGGCAATCTATTTTTATTGAAGCGCTGGAGACACTGAACGATCTACGTGTGTACTACGGTCATTATCAAGCAATCCCCCAACGATGCCGAAAGTGTGGCAACAAGGCGATGATTCCAAGCGAGAAAATGACCGATGTAAATATTGCAGTCGAAATTATGTCTGATGCATATCAGGATCTGTTTGACGTTGCGTTTCTGGTTTCCGCCGATAGTGATCTCACTGCCCCGATTCTGGCGATCAAGAATCTGTACCCGAAGAAACGGGTAATCGCTGTATTTCCTCCACAACGTCACTCTGCTCAGTTGCAGCGTCTGGCCCATGGTTTCCTCCAGATCGGCCGTGCAAATTTGGCGAAGAGCGTTTTTCCGGAAAAAGTGCAAAAGGCGGACGGCTTCGTGTTGCAGAGACCGCCGGAGTGGAAATGAGCTTGCAAAAGCGTTGTTGAAGCTCGGTTGGACGGAGAGAAGAGTAGGAAGTATTAGTTGAACGTTAAATGATTGCTCTGATAGGACACGGTTTGTTGTGTTCCAACAAGAAAGCCGACTGGAGAGTGCGTGTGTTTGATCGAATAGCCGTCAAGCTTGTAGTAGCCGTGTTTCTCTTTACGACCGCCTCCGCTCAACAAATCACCATCAACCGCATCGAGCAGATGCCGAACACGCCATCGCCATATCTTATGCGCGACTGGAAGCAGGTGGCGCGTGGATACGATTCGCTGGTGTTCGACTTCAATCGCACAGGAACGTACTTGCCCTTGGGTCGCATCGTCACCAACACCGTCAACT
>Ga0082335_1005067_pt1 | contig 18751 bp, 15 predicted proteins | sample Subgrocontami58m_FD_72375 | JGI IMG/M metagenome (GOLD analysis project Ga0082335, IMG submission 72375) | Subsurface groundwater microbial communities from S. Glens Falls, New York, USA - GMW37 contaminated, 5.8 m (SPADES assembly) (version 2) ... | reverse complement strand
CCTGGCCCCCGCAAGAACGGAAACGGCGAAACTGTCAAGGTCGAGTTGCATGATCTGGTGGCTGCCCGAGTCCGCCACAATCAACCTGTTACTCAACTTGTTACGGTTCAGCAGCACGCTGTGGGGGCTGGAGAAAACATGGTCGGTTACCAGCAACTCGTCACGCCCGGACTCGCCACCCCCGGGTGTGAACCGCGCCACACGATCATTGGCGCTGTCGGAAATGTAGTAGAAATTGTTCGTCGTGGACCTATCCGCTACCACGCCGTAGGGCTCGTAGAGCCCATTGGTTAGGATTGTCCCCACAGTCGTCTGGGCCACGCCTGGCAGCACCGAGGCCAACGCCAGGATCGAAGCAAGCAATGTCTTAATGTTCATAGAATGATGTGGTTCTTGTTCAGGTCTGTCATTGAACGATACGTATCTGGTAGTACCGGATGCCACCTGCGGCGTCCGTATCACGATACTCCTCCGGCTGGCCCCTGCCGATGATCACTGTACCCAACTGCCGCCAGTCACCCAATTGCTCCGCGACGAACACGGCAAAACTTCGTCCATTGTCGCCGTACCAACTTATGACCGGTTTCCCGGCCTCCAGTCTCACGCCAATCCGCCAATCGGCGACCAGCGGGTTGGTGTGGAGAATATACTCCGCCAGATTGGACATCCCGTCCCCATCGGGATCACGGGTCGCCCCCGCTACTTCAGTGGTCACGCTCCCGAAGAACTCGATCCGCCATTCGTCGCTGATTTGCTCCGCCGGACGCAGGGCGACGGTCTGGACCCAGACACCGCCCGGCACCGTCTCGCAGGTTAGCCCCTGGAAAGTCGAACCGTCAGCGGACGCTCCGTCCGCCGTCCTAAACCGGAGCACATAGAAATCCCCGGTGACCGCCGAGGCTGGGATCTGGAAGGTCAGCCACCCCACCAGATTGCTCCCGGTCAAGGGGACCTGAATCTTCTGGATGTCCCAGACGAAAACGACGTTGTTCGTCGAAACATCGGCTGCCGAGAGCTCGGCCGGAGCGGGTATCCCCAAGTCGGGGTTGACCTCGAACGAGGGTTTGACCTCGGAATCCATCGCGTCACGCCGCATCGAGATGATCGGCCAAAACTGGCCACCCGCCCAGTTGTAGCCCTCCGCCAATTCGATATAGACGGGCACCCGAACAGGCTGGCCTGCATGCCCCATCTCGACGGTGCCCGCACTGACCTTCCCGGGGCGTGGCCAGGGAGCGAACGCCGTGCCTTCGGACGTCAGGGAGGCTAGAGCCACGGCTGACCTGCCACTCGCTCCGGACGCCGCAACCGGGGTGGCTATCCTCGATCCGCCGGGCCCGCGCACACGCGTCCAATTGTCGTTCCTCAGTTTAAGGGACCGCTCGAGGATGATCTGCCAATCCAGAAAACGAATCTGCCCGTCGCCGCCAACCGAGGATCGCGTGTCCAGCGGAAACGCGTCCATGGCGTCGAACACGTCGGTGTAGGGAAACGGCAGACGGACACCGATCGACGCGTAAAACGCGTTGTTGACGTCGTTGTTGATCAGCGTGCCGTCGCCAAAGTCGCCGACGTTGTACCAATCTCCTACGGCAGTGTCCCCCACGAGATAGCTCTGGTTGGTCACCGTCAGTACGCGATTGCCCAGCGATGCCAATGGTAACTCGGTCTGCAGACCGTCCGGCGTGCCCGAGGCTTCCAGCACGGTAAGCGAGTAGCTCTGGCCTTCGAGGGCATTGGATGGGATCGTCGCGGCCACCAGGGCAATAGGGCCCGAATTCCTCAGTTGAAAACTCGAGTTCGTCCCAACAAACGCAAACGCAATGGCGCCGTTGCTGTAGGAATTGGCGTAGCTTGGCACGCCTCCGGGGGAGGCCAGCGGGACGAAGTCAAGCGGGCCAAACGCCGGGAGACGCAACGCGGCCGCAATCGGAGGCGCCGCGCCATTGGGGCGAACCTCGATACGAAGTTGCAGCGAGTTCAGCACATCGCTGCTCGCCAACCGCACCTCGACCGGCATCAGCACTGTGGCGCCCACACCGCCCCGGAAGTTCTTCGTGAAGCCGATGCTGCTGGTCTGCAGGTTGGTAAAAAAGAAGGTCTGCTGGACAACGGTGCTTGGAAGATACCCATTCTTGAACCCTCGCACCCTGAACACCACATCGTCAGTGCCATCGACGACGTTCAGCCGTGTGCCCCTTGGATAAAGCTGAGCGCCGGGACCGTTGATCTGCGGATCGTTGCCATCTGTGGTGAACCAGAGCTCAGCCTTGTCGGTGGCAGTATCCAAGGAGAACGACGCCGGGTTGATCCCGAAAATGATGGGGTTCGCCACCTGGAAGCGGAACCGGGCGGCGACAATGGCGCTGGGGCGGCGGTCAGCCTGGGTGCTGATCGCCTTGATGGTCACATCCGGCTGCACGGGATCGATGATGCTGTGTGGCAGCACCAACGCTCCATCCGTATATGCGCGCGCCATCGCGCTTCCGCCATTCGGATCAGGCACCCCGTCGGGGCTGTCGGTGGCGCCGAGAGTGAAATAGGTCTGCGTGGTGGGTTCGGCGAGGATCCCCACAACCACATCATTATTGAAGGTGGCATTCGTAACCGCGTAAAGCCGCGTCCCGCTGAAAAGGTCGGTATTGGTCAGGACGATGTAGCCAATCTGCGGCGCACTCACAGCAGGAAGCGCGGTTTGACCGCTGATCACGCGGCGCAACTCGCCTTTCACCAAGTCGGTGATCAGGATGCTGCCTGCCAGGTCACGCGCGATGCCGATGGGGTTCACCAGGCCCGCGTCCACCGACGCGCTGAAGGTTTCCACGGAATTGGTGGCGGCCACCGAGCTGTAGAAAACCCGGCGCACCAAATGGTTGCCGGAATCCCCCACCAGAAGGCCCACAGACCCACCTACCCAAAGAAGGCTGCTAGGCTTGTCGAAGAGGGCTTCGGTGGCGTTCACCGAATCCTTTAGGCCAAAAACCGAACTCTGCCCGCTTCCAGCAAGCAGGCGGACACTTCCATCGAACTCGATCACTTTGATCGCGTTGTTGCCCGTGTCGGCCACGTAAATCCGTCCGTCCCCGCCCACCGCCACGGCGCTGGGCCGGCTGAAACCCCCGCCGAGGGTGCTCACGGTGTTATCCAGACCCATCCTACGAACCGAGTTATTCTGGAGGTCGGCCACGTACACATTGCCGTTGGTGTCCGCCGCGAGACCGGCCGGGGCGGTGAATCGGGCCACCGCCCGCGGTCCATCCTGAGATCCGCTCTCCCCCCCAGCGAGGGTGGTCACCCCTCCGTCCATGGTCACCAACCGGAGGGAATGGTTGCCGGAGTCCGCCACCACTAACCCGCCGCGAGCGGGCACAAACACGAGCCCTTGAGGGCTGAAAAACCGCGCACCCGTCCCGAATCCATCCTGCCGCCCTCCCTCAGGCGAAGGCTGTCCAACAAAATTCGTCAGCAGACCAATGTCCGGCAGGTACTTGGCGATCCGGTTGTTTGCGCTATCCGCTATATAATAGATGTTGCGGATATCCACCGCCAACCCATAGGGCTCGCTAAGCCCCGTGGCGACGAGCGTCTCGAGGCTTTCGGCGACCGCCGCCAGGGCGAAGGCCAAGGCGGCGCAACCCAGGAAGGTGGCACGCACCGCCTGATTCAGTTGCGAGTGACGAAAAGTGCTCACGGCAGTACTCCCACCCGGTAAAACTTGGCTCCGCCGCTCGTGTTCCGATCGATGTGCTCCAGAACACGGCCGCGTCCAGCCAGGTTCGCCGCTTCCACCGTCCATCGGGGATTGGCGAGACTGACCGTTGACTCCACGAAATAGGTTCGTCCGGCCATCCCCGCCCACCGGAGCCGGAAACTCGAGGCGCCGCCGACGGGGGCCGCCTCCAGCACACTCACATATCCCGAGCGGCCTTCCACATCGTACTGGGTGCTCAAATCGGGCGCGCCATCGGCATTCAGGAACCGGACCTCATAGCTCTGGCCCTGGGCCGCGGACTCCGGCACTGCCAGCTTCAGGGTGCCAAGGAGGGTTCGTCCAGTCAGGGCGGGGAGGGACGACCACGCGGCCGCGACCTGGTCATCCGGCAACCCTTCAACAGGGCGCGACGAGGGCAACCCGACCGCCTGCGTAAATCGGACCGCGCGCTCCAACGGGGGCGCTCCCCCCTGCGGCAAGACCTCGGCGCGGAATTGGAGGCCCGCCAGGCTCGCGCCGGACGCCACCTGCGCAAAAATCGGCACAACCACGTCATCGCCCGGGCGCACCCGCGCCTGGGATTCCGCGACCAGCGCCGCCTGCCACTGAACCGGTGTGATCTCGACCTGAATGGGGCCCGAGACATCGGTGGAAGCCGCCAGCAGCGCCGCAAGCCCGCCAGAGGGGGCGGGTGTGGCGACCCGGATCCCACCGGAGGTCCAGATGCGACGCCAGTTGTTTGTCCGAAGACCAACAGACCGATCCAGAAGAATCTGCCAGTCCAGAAAGCGGATGCGCCCATCCCCACCCACGGCGGCGAGGGTATCCTCGGGGAAGGTATCCATCGCATCGAACACGTCGCTAAAAGATGGAGGCACCCTCAGTCCGAGCGACGCGTAGAAGGCGTTATTCACATCGGTGTTCCGCAACTGCCCGTCACCGAAGGTACCCGCTCCATACCAACCTGCGGGCGCGGTATCCCCCACCAGGTAGGAGACAGTGCTCACGGTGATGGCATGAGCCGGCATTGCGCCCAAGTATATTTCGCTTCCTGACGCATCCGAACTCCCAGAGGGAGCACCAACGACAATCGTGTATTGGTCGCCCGCTTTCGCCCCCGCAGGCACAGGCACAGCCAGCAAAGCCACTGTGGAAAAGTCCTTCACGTTAAACCCGGCGTTCGTCCCCAGGTAAGCCACCTCCATCAAAACCTTGGAACCGGCTATTTCCGTGCGCGTGATGGGCATGTTCGTTGTGGCAGCCACCACGGGCACAAAATCGCCGGGCGACATTCCCACAGCGCGCACTTGTCCGGTGATCGGCGGCGCCGACCCCACTGCGGTAAGTTGGACAAGGAATTGCAGCGACTTTAGCGTCTGGTTGGTTCTGAGATTGGCGACGATGGGGACAAGCGCCGTCGCTCCCGCCCCCGCCCCAATGTCAGCGGGGACGCCCACCTCGTTCACCGTCGGGAGGTGTCCGCTGACAGTCGAGCCCGGCGTGGCGCCGACAAATGCCTTGATCCGCAGCGAGGAGAGATCCCGAATTCCGTCACGCCAGTGGATCACGCCCACGCCATTAACGAGATCTACCACAAAACTTCGCGGGTTGTTTGGTCCGGGCTCGCTGCCGTCCGTCGTGTAATAGACCTCCGACTGGAACTCGGGATCAATGTTCAGATTGCGAACCTGAATATCCACCCCCGTTGGAAAGTAGCCTGAGAGGGGATCAACCACCGGGTCGAGCACCACCACGTTCGTCGATGGCGCGTCTCCAAAATTGACCCCGGTCACCCTGCGCAGGATGTGATAGTAAATCTCGGTCGTATAGACCGTGCCGGCGGTGTCGATAACCACCCCGGCGGGTTCCCGCGCCTCCGCAGTCCCAGCCTGACCGTTCACCCCGTCGAACCAACCCGGAAGAATCACCGGGTTGCAGCTCGTGCAAGGCCCCTCCCAGAGGTTCGGGTCCACGCCATAAACAGTCGTCACAACGCCGTCCGGATTAACCTTCCGCACACGATGGTTGAGAAAATCGGTCACGATCAAGTTGTTATAGGGCCCTCTGGCCACCTGGTAGGGCTGATTGAACTGGGCCACATCCCCCGCCCCGTCGAGATAGCCCGCCTGGCCCGACCCGATGCGTCCGACAGCGAGGCCGGTCCGGGGATCGATTATCCGCAGGACGTGGTTACCCGTATCGGCCACAACGAGCATCCCGGTGCTCAGGAGGGCAATCCCCCGCGGCTGCTTGAGCCCGCTGTAAATCAGGCCGACCGCCCCGTTGGTGGCGTTGACGAACCGAACGGAGCCCGCCAAGTCGGTCACGTACGCATTCCCGTTGCCATCTAAAGTAAACGCCGTGGGACTCCCCAAGCCGCTCACGATCGTCGTCGGGTGCTGATGTAACGAATCGACGGGGGCATACTTGAGAATCCTCCCGCCGCCGCCGGCATCGATAACAAAAAGGTTCTGCCCCACGTCGAGAGCCACGCCCACGGGCTGGTTCAGGTTGGTGAGGATGGTGTACGTCTTATTGTTGGGCAGATCAAGTCGGCGAACAGCCCCGTTTTTGTTGTCGGCAACCAGGAGGTTACCCGCCGCATTAAACGCGCAGCCCAGCGGGGTATCAAACTGCGATAACGCGAGGGAGTCACCATCCACAAAACCGTTGTCCGGCCCGTCCGCCGAGAGCCTTCCGCCCGCGATCGTCTGCACCGTCTGGGCTAGCGCGCCGCAGGCGCAAACCAGCGTAGCCGCAGCCAGGAGCATCGAGACGGGCTTGTGCCGGCGACGCCGTTGCCCCCCGGCCGCTTCGGACGGGAAGAACCGGCTCATGCACAGGGCATAGAGGCGCAAAGGCATGGTTCAGGACTAGTTACTGGGTTTTATAGGTGCGAGCCCGCTCTTCCAATCGTAGGGCGCGCCCGAATCCCAAGCCGACTCGGGCCGGTCGTCGTCCTTCTGCCGCTTGTTGTTCATGAACTTCTGCTCGTGCGCGTCCGTCTGGAAACTGCTCTCGCCCAGGATGGTGGGGGTCACGAAGATAATCAGGCTCGACTTATTGCGGCTTTTCTCATCCTTGCGGAACAGAAGCCCGAGCACAGGAATATCTCCCAGGATCGGGACCTTTACGTTGCTCTTCGACTTCTCGTCGCTGGACAACCCGCCCAAAACGAGCGTCGTGCCGCTCGGCACCACCGCCGAGGTGTTAACCTTGCGGCGGCTGAAAACGGGAGCCTCGTTCACCTTGCCCCCGAGAGTCTTCTTCTCGGCGGCCAGTTCCTGGGCGGAAATCTCCGGCTTCAAGTCCAGCAACACGTTTGTCTCCCCCACAATCCGAGGCATAACGATCAATCGGACGCCAACCGCGTTCAGAGTAGTGCCGTCCACCTTGAGCTCGTAATTCGGCTTAACCGTGCTCGGCTGCTGGCCGGCCTGCGTCTGGGTGCCCTGCTGCTCCTCAAACACCGGCACGTTGCGCACAACGGACAACTCCGTGGACAGACCGTCGAGCGTCACCGCCCGCGGGGTTGCAATGGACTCCGTGTCCGCATCCGTATTCAGGAAAGAGAGCGCGGCGCGAACGCCATCGGCGTTCAGAAAGGCGGTCGCCGGATTGAACCCGGAGAACGTATTCGCGCTGATGCCCGGGTTCTGGTTCCCAGCGGTAAACTCGGTCTTCGCGGAGGTGATGGTGCTCGAGCCCGGGGTCGAGGTCACGGTGCGCCCGCTGGGCAGCGTCACTGAGCTGGCTCCCCCGCCCGGCGTCGAGATGAGGTTGGTTACCGAGGTCAATCCGTTTCCGAATGTGAAGTTCTGCGCGCTCAGCGTTCCGGTCCAATCAATCCCCTTGATCGATTTGGGGTTCTTGCTCGTCTCCCAAAACTGCGCCGCAATCAGGATCTGCCGCAACGGAACATCGAGCTTGCGCACCAGGTTTGTGAGCACCTGCAACTCCTTCTCGGTCGCCGTCACCATGATCTGGCTCGTTCGCGCATCGGCATACATCTTCACTGTCGGAAACGCGTTTGAGAGAGCTACCAGCATGTTCGTGGCGCTGGCATTGTGCAACTGAATCAGCTCGGTGAAACGCGGCTCGGTGGCCGGTTTGTAAGTGATGGTCGCAATCTTCGACTTCGGATCCTCGATCATCATCAACCCCTGGTTGGCAAGCACGGCCTCGAGGGCATCCCGCGCCGCGACGCCCTCCCAATTGATGGTGACCGTGTTGCTCAGGAGCATCGACGGCTTGCCATCGGGTGTGATGCCGGCCGCCAAGCGAGGGTCATACTGGTGCTTTATGCCGGCCATCTTCGCCAATGAATCGATCGCCGCCATCACCTGCTGGTCGTCGATGCGAATAGGCTGCACGTCCTCGGCATCCGGTTTGGACTGCGTCGTCCGGGCTTGATCCGTGGCACGGGGCTCGGTGGCCGACTCACGGGCGACCTGGGCCGCCGCGCGCTTAGCGTCTGCCTCCTCCTCCGCTGACTTCGCGGCGGCCTCCTGCGCGGGGGTCTTCTTGAAAGTGACCTGCTGTTTCTTCGAAGTAGTGTCCTCAACCAATACCATCCCGTAGCGGCTCAGGAACTGTTCCAGCGCCTCTCGAGGTGTTACGTTCTCCCACCGGGCGGAGAGATTCTCTCCCCACTTCGGAATGGGGTCTCCCTGCGCATCGAGCCCCTTCTGAATCCGCTGGTCTATTTCCAACTGAAGGCCAGCCTGGTCCGCCAGCGTCGAAATGATGTCCAGCGGCGGATCATTGAAACTGATGAGCTGAATGCGTTCAATGGTCTCGCGCGGTGCCGTGTCGGACGTGGTTGCGGCGGAAGGAGCGGTTGCGGGCGACGAGGCGGCGGGTGCCGCTGAGGGCGGGTTTTGGCCGGGCCCGGGAGTCTGCGCATAACTGGCCGCGCCCCAGACTCCCCAGCCGGCCACCACCGAGATGGCGAGTATCGTTTTCATGCGAATGAACCGTTCAATCTCTTGCGTTGACCTGACATGCTTCCGCTCCGCGCCTGCCAGAGCACGAGCCGGTTGGGCATCCCTGGAGTTCATTTTTTTGCGTCTCGGAAAAACAGTTCCTTCTGCTCTCCATTCGCTTCGATGACCACCGACCGATTCTTGATTTCCAGGCACTTGATCCTGACGCTCCCGCCCGGGTACTTGACAGTAGCCACCTCACCCACCCCGAAAGTGGTCCGATTTACCGAGGCCAGACGGCGGGTTTTCGTTCCCAAGATCGCCTTCAGCACCAGATTGGACCACACGCTGGCCTTCTCGACCTTGTCCGGGAGCACCACTCCCGCCGCAGGCACGGCAGTGGGAGGCGAGCGACGCACCGACTTCGGGAAAAAGGGGTCCTGCCCTAACTTGGGATCATCGATGAATTCGCCGATCAGCAGATTGGTGCGGGCGGAGGAACTGTTCGTGCCAACCGTGGCGACAACGTTCGTCGCAGGCTTGGCGGCGCCCGGTTGCGCGGGAGAAGCCGGCTTGGAACCGCACCCGTTCAACAACCAGGAGGCAAGGAGAAGGCCGCACGCTCCCCGGCATGCAGGTTCCCGGAGCTTTCGAAGTCTTGACGCGGCAGTCATGGGACAGTGGTGCTAACGTTGTGGGGAAGGTTGGACAAGGGCAATAATCTTCAGCTTGATATGCAGCTTCTCCGAGTCCTCCGCCTTCGCCGCATCAAGACGCCGGATTGAGGTTACCTGGAGTCTCAAATAGGGAAAGTTATTCTCCATGTCCGCCAGGAACTTCCCAAAGTCGTGGTAATACCCGTAGAAGCTGGTATCCGGAAAGACCGCCGACTTGTAGGGGAAGTCGGGCAAGAGATCCTCGGCATTCCCTATGAGGGGTTGGGGCAGCTCGCCCTGGAAGTCCACTTTGGTGGTCTTCACGGCTTGGTTAAGAGTGGTGAGCAGTTTGATGTACTCGTTCCCCACCGGCAGCATATTGGCCTCGATCGCATCCAACTTCTCTTGCACGTCCCGCAGTTCCGCCTCGTACTTCGGCCCTTTCTTGGCCAACTCTTGGGCGTCGCTGATCTTTTTCCGCAACTCGACTGTCTTTTTCCGCGTGTCCGTGAGGCTCGCGGACTGCATCCCAATGACCAAGTACCAGAATGCGAACACGACCAGAACCGTCACCAGGCTGACAACGATCAACTGGTCCCGTTTTTCTTTGGGAAGCTTGTTCATCTCACCTTCTCCGGAAACTGACACTCGAAGCCGAAGGTGGCCGTCCTGCGAGACTCGGCCTCGGGTGGAGTGGGTGTGCGCTCGGCGAATTTCAGCGGATCGGGACGGCGCAAGTTGTCGCGGAAATAGGGCTGCTTGGCCACCGAGTCCATGAACTTGGTGTGGTTCGCCTGGTTTGCCGGGGCAAAATCGTCTGCCTTGATCGTCAGGGTGATCTTCTCCGTCACCGACGCAGGCACTTGCACCTTCTTGGTGTTTGGATCGATCTTCACCAAGGTCAAGGCGTAGGTCTGTTTTGTCGAAATCTCGATAAGCTCGATGTCCGGGATCATGCAAAACTGCAGCGCGTTCAGCGGGGCGGACCACAAGAACCGGTTTGTGGACAGGTTCCCCAGTGCAGTCAGCCTCCGCTCGAGCTGCGCCGACCTGCTCAGGTTGGTCCGAATCTGCCCGTCTGCCTTCTCAAGTGCCTTCCATTCGGTCTGGGTCTGGTCGTAATCCTTCTTAGCCGCGATCAGCTTGGCCTGCATGCTCACGATCCAAAGGAGCATCAGACCGCCAAGGATTCCCCCGGCCCAGATCGCCCTCTTCACGGGGTCGCGGCGCCTCATCTCCTCCGCAGCTTGATCTTCTGCCAATAGATTGATCCGGATCATACTCGCGTTAAAAGGCCGCCAACGCGGCACCGGTCGCGACCGCCAACTGCACCGTCACCGACTCGATCTCGCCCATGGACTTCGGCGATAGAGCCAGATGCGCAAACGTGAGCGGATTCCACGTCTTGGTCTCCAGCATCATCTCCTCTTTCAACGTCTTCACGATGAACTCGGACCTCGCCGATCCCCCTGAGATGAAGACCTCGTTCACAACCTTGTCATGTTGATGCTCGAAAAACTGGATCGACGCCTGCAACTCCCGCCCCAGGGGAATCAGCAACGGCATCATTGTCATCTCCACATCCGCCGACACTCCCTGCTTCATCCCCTCGGCCTCGGCGTAACTCACCCCCATGGCCTCGGCCAAACCGGTGGTCACTTTCTCCGCCCCTATCCCCACGACCCGCGTCAGCAGCAACTCTCCATTCGCCAGCACCGTAATCGTCGTGTTCTTATATCCGATGTCCACCAGGGCAACGACTTCCTTGGCAAACACCTCCGGTTGCGCCAATTCGAACGCATTGGCCGGGCCGATCAGCCCCGGCACGATCATCTCCACAGCCAATCCCGCCGCCTTGGCCGCCGCCTGCAGGTCACTGACCACTTGGCGGCGCGCGGCCCCCACAAGCACACGGCACTTCTGCCCGGGCTTCAGCGTCTCAGAGGAGGGACCGGCCTTCGGCGGAAGCACGAAACAATCATAGACATGGTCGGGCAGATCTTGTTGTAAGTAGCTCTTTGCGTTAAACTTAAGCATCTGCCTCATGTCGGACACGGGGACCAGCGGCAACTCCGCGTGCCGCAGCAAGGAATCCCCCACACCCACCGCCATTACCACCTGTTTGGTACGGGCGCCCAAATCCTGCCAAATCTTCTTTAAATGTTCGGTGAGCTTGGCGTGACCCGACCCCTTATCTGCTGCAACCGCTTCCTGCATCTCGAAGGCCAGAAGCTCGTATCCGCTCCCCCTTCGCTGCAGACAAACCGCCTTCGTCGTGCGCGAGCCAAGGTCGATCGCTACGATTTGGTTTCGCTTTTTCGACTGTAAACCTTGAAAAGGCAACGCCATGCGAACGTTTTTCTAGCCCATTTTAGAGACGATTTCAAGCCGGAATTCAACAAATCGCACGCCGCCCGGGAAGACCGGCCTATTGCCTCTATCCCGCTCGCCGGACTGCGGCCGCCCGTTCCCCAACCGCGCAGCTTTCACAAACGCACCCTTCAACGGGCCAGTTCAAAGGCAAACCCCTTGAGGTATTCTGTCTCCCGGATGACGGGGATGACCGGGTGATCCGGTGACTGGCCGTACACTGCCACACGCCTCAGAATCCGGCGCGCATCGTAGGCCGCCGCCAGAATCACGTCCTGGAACGTGATCGCATCCACGTGGTGAGAGCAGCAAAACGTGGCCAGCACGCCCCCGGGTCTGAGCAGCTTCAGCGCCCGAAGATGAATCTCCTTGTAGCCGCGAAGGGCATCTTGCACCGCCGCCCGGTTGCGGGTGAACGAGGGCGGATCGAGAATAATCAGATCGAATTTGGGCACCACGACCTCGTGCGGGCGCGTGGCCGTCTGAACGTTGAGCCAGTCGAAAACATTCCCCGCCTCGAACGTCATCTGCTCCGCCAGGCCATTAGCCGCGGCGTTCCGCTTGGCCGCCTCCAGCGCCTCCGCGCTCTGATCCAGGCAATGCACCCGGGCCGCGCCCGCCCGCGCGGCGTGAAGTCCGAATCCGCCGATGAAGCTGAAACAATCCAACACCTGGGCTTCGGGCGCAAACTCCGCCACCCGCAGATAGTTGGCCTGTTGATCGAGGTACAAACCCGTCTTGTGTCCTCCCAGGAAGTTCACGCCGAACTTCAACCCGTTCAGCCGCGCCACCTGTTCCCCCTCGATCGCCCCAAAGAGAACTCCGTTGGCATCCGCAAGCCCTTCGAACTTGCGCGAAGCCATCTCGTTGCGTTCCACGATGGCGCGTGGCGCGAAGATGGCTTGCAGCGCGGCCACGATCATCGGCTTTCTCTGGTCCATGCCTAGCGACGAGGTTTGCAGCACCAGGACGTCCTCATACTTGTCCACGATCAGCCCGCTGAGGAAATCGCTCTCGGCATTGACCACCCTAAACGACGTGGCCTCAGGGAGATACTTCCGGCGCAAAGCCAGCGCGTTACGGATGCACCTCTCAAAAAAAGCCTGGTCCACGGCCACCCGCTCCGGTGTCAGGATGCGTACGTTGATCTTGGATTTCGAGTTGTAGAACCCGACACCCAGAAAACGCTGTCGATGGTCCTTCACCTGCACCAGATCGCCATCGGCGGCGGGGCGGGTAAGTCTTAGAACGGAGGCTTGGTAAATCCAGGGGTGCCCCGCAACAATCCGATCCGCCCCTCCCGGGCGGAGCAGGACCACGGGAAGTGTATCTGCATTCGATTCCATAAGTAAGTAAACAGTTTGGCGGCTTGCCTGCGCGGAAGCGCGCCGGAAGACCACCTTGACGATCGTAGCACCCCCTCGGGCCAAAGCCATCACCATCTCATCCTGATTTGCAGCAGCCTGGAGGCACAACTCCCGACCTGATACCCGGCTCCGAGGTTCAATAGGGGTAGGGAGAGCGGATTGAACGCTCCCCCTCCCTCCGAACCGGACAGGCCCGTTTCGGGCATCCAGCTCTCCGGTTAGTGGTTTTCAGGATTGCTCCGTCCGAGAATCGCTCTTTAACAGCGCGAATAATCCCCGTTCCTCAAACCATCGGTTCGTGTATGCCACATTCTCTCGACCCTTACTTATCCCTGTCCGCTTCTTTCGGTAGCGTTCAATGCTCCGCAGCCGCCGTCTCACCCATCCATCCACCTCTCCCAGCGCCTTGGGCAGACTCGTCCGGAAATATCCGTACCAACCCTTCAACGTCGGGTTCAGTTCCTGGATGATGAACTCCATCGGTCCACTTCGCATCCGACTCGTTTTCTCTCGAATCGTTTGCCGCAACTTCATCAGGCTCTTCTTCCTGGGGATCTTGATTCGTTTGCCCGTTTGCTTCGAGCGACAATACCGAAATCCCAGAAATTCAAACCCTTCCTCCAGAGATGCTATTCGTGTTTTCGTCGGGTGAAGTTGGAGTCCCGCCGACGCCACCCATTGCTGGATGGCCTCCAGTGCCTGCTCCGCTTCCGCTCGGCTTCGGCACAGAACGACAAAGTCGTCCGCATAGCGCACCATCTCCCGCCCCGTCTCCATCATTTTCACATCCAGGGGATGCAGATACAGGTTGGCCAGAAGGGGGAGATCACCGATCCCTGCGGCGTTCCCGCCGTGCTCGGTTGCCATCCCTTGCCTTCCTCCATCACTCCGGCCTTCAGATACTTCTGGATCAGTCCTAAAACTGTCCCATCGGCGATCCGTTTGCTGAGCAATTCCATGAGCCGTTCATGTGGTATCGAGTACCCCTTCAAATCCGCGTCCACGATGTACTCATGGCCGCTGTCCAGCAGTTCTTCCACTCGTTGAAGAGCTTGTTGGGCACTTTTCCCGGGGCGAAATCCGTAGCTCTGCGCCACAAAGTCCCGCTCGTAGATCGGTTCCAACACACTCTTCAATGCGCCCTGCACCACTCGGTCCCGTACCGCCGGTATTCCCAGCGGCCTCAACTCCGTGCTGCCTGGCTTTTCGATATACGCCCGCCGCGCTGGATAGGGCTCGTAGCTCCCGCTTCTCAGCTCCTCCTGAAGCTTCCGGATTTGTTCCGTCCACTCCCCTTGAAACTGCTGGGTGCTCTGCCGATCCATTCCCGCGCTGCCGCGATTGACGATCACCTGCAGGCTGGCATTCATGAGAGTCTCCTCCCGCCACACCTTGTCCCACAGGGCGAACCATTTGGTCTGTTGCTGGCTCTGCGCCAGCCGTTGCAACATTCGCTCAGTCCATACGCTCCGGTCCACCCATCCCTTTGGGCTCTGGGTTTCTCCAGCTTGTTTAGGCGTTCCTTTCGGCTCCGTCACTCCCGCTGGTTTGTTTTCGGTCATACGTTCCTTGCGACTTCCACTTTCCTGTGTCCCTTCGCTCCCTCCGGTTTCCCGGGCTTCATCGCTACTACGGACACTCTGAAACGTGCCGGGCGGCTCTTCGGTCCGCCTTCGGGCATGAACACCGTCTGTTTCCCCAACACGTTTTCCCTGCTTATCTCGCCAACGCTTCCAACCATTCCGTCTCCAACCACCCGGGTTCGGGATGTCGGGCTTTTCCATCTTGTTCGTTGTTTCTTGTCAGCCACGACACCATGGCGAGGCACTCGGATCGTTCCCCGATCCGTTCCTTCTTCGGGACTCAGAATCTCGCTCATCATTTCGTCATTAGCTAGTTGACTCATACCGACCCGTGCCGAATCGAGTTCACGGTCGGAACACTATCGTGCTCCGGTTATTACGGACTGGCTGTTCACTTCCAGTTGCTCTCCACGGTCGCATCACTGCGCCGCAGTTACTTTCAGTCACCGACGGTCGAACTCCCGCCGGACGGGGACTCTCACCCCGCCATGTTGGCGTTTTCACAGGCGCACTAGCCGTGGACTTCAGTCCACGGTTTGGAGCGTTGAAAATGTCGTGCGTCGCGTAGCGATGCCTGCGAGTCTTTTGATCTCGGGTGGAGATGCGGGCGCGCAACGCCGCGCGCGTCCCGTGACCCCCTCCGCCCAGAATCTCCGCCTTGAGCCGGCCTGCGCCCCCTACCAACCTTTTACGTACCTACGACAAAGTTTGGTAGCCCCCCCGGCTGAGGCGGTTCGCCCACGACGGGGGCGGCGCAGGGGATCCGACGAGCAACCGGCCCAAGTCTTCACTGCCGAAGGGAGCCTGTGGCAGTCGGTCGCTGGCGACCTTGGTCCCCAGAAATGTCCAAACTCCAGGGCCGGGTCTCAGGCTCCGTGTGAAGTCATCGGCACGCGAAACTCCGTGTAAGGTGCGGGCCCTGAGGGCGCGCTCCGCCATTCGCCTCCCGCTGTTCGCCCCCGTCCAATCGAACCGATTCAACCCTCCTCCGCTTCCCAGCTCCGCTCCGCCAAGTTTTCGGGATTCTGTCCCAGCAAGTGATTATCTAATGAAGAGAATCGTACAAAGCTCAGGGCGTTGCCCCGGGCTGATGAGTTGCCGCGCCTTCGAAGCGGGGGTTTAGTGCGCCTAAAGCCCGGCCGCCTGACCCGGCGGTCCACGCTCTGCGATGTCGTTTCGCCGTGTGAGGGCACACGGCCTACAAGGACCCGGGCGGCACCACGTCCGCTGGGTTCCCTGACCGGTGGCCCCGCGCTGCAATGTCCCCCCGCCGTGTGAGGGCACACGGCCTAAACCGCCTGAGGCGGCTGGGGCTGTCCTGGCTCCGGCTGCAGGAACTCATGCTCGAGCTCGCGCACGATCAGAACGGGGCAGGGCGCATGGCGCACCACCCGCTCGGCGGTGCTGCCCATAAGCACATGCCTGAGCCCGGTATAACCATGGGTCCCCATGATGACCAGATCCGCGCCCATCGTTCGGGCGGCTTCGGTCATCTCATACCAGGGGCGGCCCAGGCGCAGATGGGCCTCGGCCGGAACCCCTGTGCGGACCACGGTCTCCAACAGGCTGTTGAGCTGCCGAGAGGCGTTCTCTCGAAGCTCGTTTTCAAGCAAAGGGACTTCAATCTCGCCGAGCCCGGTCCCCATGTAGTTCAGTTCCACCACGTGCATCAGAGCGATAGAGGCTTTGAACTGCTGCGCAAAGGCGATTGCATAGGCCAACGCCCTCCCGGAACATCCGGAGAAGTCCACCGGCACGAGGATGGTTCGGATCTGGATGCTCGGGCGACTGGCGCCTCCCTCCGGAGTGGCTGCAAGTGGCGTTGTCGAGTCCCGCTTGGGTGCCTGGGTTGATGGGTCGTCGTTCATCGTCTGGTCGTGTTTTCGCCCGCTACAAAAGCGCGCCGGCGCGGTTGACAGATATCGTTGGCTGACAACCTGAGCATAAGCCCGGACGAGGGTCGAGTGCAAGCACTCTGCTTCAACTCAGCGGGACCGCCTCGTCGATGAGCATGATAGGGATGGAATTGCGTATGAGGTAAACGAACTTGCCGTCCGCTCGAACCAGGCCACCCTCAATGCTCTCCTTCACCGCCTCGCCGTTACGCGAACGCAATTGCCCGGAGGCGATCTGGTGATTCAGCCTTTCCACAAACGCCGGTTCGAGCAGCTTGAGAGGCTGATGCGTTTCCGGACAGCAGAGGATGCTCAACAGCTCTGGATCGATCATGAGGGAGCGGGTTCGTTAAGGGCCTGAATGGTGGCTTGATAGACCGCCTTGAGAGGAACTCCGGCGCGAGTGGAGGCCTGACGGCAGGCTTCATACTCGGGAGCCGCCTGGACCCGTCGTCCATCGAGCAGGCCCAGTTTGACGGCGATGTCCCCGAAGGGGGTCTGGACGGTTTTGAACTCCCGGCGCAGCTTGCGGCGCTCAGCCAGCGTGCGGCGGATGCCAAAGGCGCTGGTCTCGCGCAGTAGGACCTCAGTGAACCGATCCGCGTCCCCGATGCCGCAAAGCACCGTCAGCAGGACGCCCGGACGGTTCTTCTTCATCTGGATGGGCGTGTGAAAAACGTCCAGCGCGCCCGCGGCCAGGATTTGCCCCACACAGTGGCCGAGGATCTCGGGGCTGATGTCATCCAGATTCGTTTCCAGCACAGCCACAGTGTCGGTCTCCCAGTCATGGGGGGTGGCCTGGGAAGAGTCGGGGGCCTCTCCGATCACGACGCGTAGAACATTCGGACGGCTGAGGTTATCGCGGCTGCCCAAGCCATAACCGATGCGGTCGGCCTGCAAATTCTCCATCGGGCCAAACCGTTCCACGAACTCGGCCAGCAGAGCCGCGCCAGTGGGGGTCACCAATTCATGAGGCTCGTCACACTGGGTAAGCGGGATTCCACGGCCGCCGAGAATCTCGAGAGTCGCCGGGGCTGGAATCGGGAAGCGGCCATGGGCGCACTGAATCCACCCGGACCCCTCCACCACGCGCGCGGCGAGCACCCTGGGTTTCCCGAGCAATTCCAAGGCAACGCAAGCGCCTACAATATCGACAATCGAATCGGTGGCGCCGACTTCATGGAAGTGGACCTCGTCCGGCGGGAGTCCGTGGATCTTGCCTTCGGCCTCGGCCACACGGCGAAAAACAGCAACGGACCTCTCCTTGACCCAGGGCGAAAGGGAACTGGTCTCGATCAGACGCCGTATCTGGCTGAAGTCCCGGTGCTCCCCATTGTCGTGCTGGTGCTCAAGAGGATGCTTGTGTGGGTGCGCGGGCCCATGGAGGGGGGCGTGCAGGAAGTCATAGGGATGGGAGTGAGGATGAGTGTGGCCCGGAAAGGGATCGAAGACTTTCGGGGAAGGAGCCTCGGGAGGGAGCGGAGCGGAGGCCGCGTGATTGTGCTCGGACGCCAGGTGCACGTCGAACTTCGTGCCCGCGATGCACGCCTTCTCCCCGCGGTGGGTGTGGAGGTGGTAATCTTTCAAGCCTAGCGTGGCCAGGGCCTCTTCCAATGCCGGGAAACTGACCCCCAGGTCCAGCAGGGCGCCAATGAACATGTCTCCGCTGATGCCGCTGAAGATGTCGAGATAGAGGGTCTTCATTTTGAGGCTAGGGCGTTGATCTGGCTGGCTGCATAGCCGGCGCCAAAGCCGTTGTCGATGTTTACCACCGTCACTCCGCTCCCACAGCTATTCAGCATCCCCAGGAGGGCGGCCACGCCACCGAAGCTGGCGCCGTAGCCCACGCTGGTGGGCACCGCGATCACGGGACAGGCCACCAGGCCAGCCACCACGCTCGGCAGGGCGCCCTCCATGCCGGCGGCGGCGATGATGACGTGGGCACTCTGGAGCAGGTCCATCCGGCCCAGCAGGCGGTGCAACCCGGCTACCCCCACATCATAAAGGCGTTCGACGCGGTTTCCCATAATATCCGCCGTGACGGCCGCCTCCTCGGCCACGGGCAGGTCGCTGGTGCCCGCGCAAAGGACGGCAATCAGGCCCGGCCGTTTGGGAAGGGCCTCTTCCTCCACCGTGAGGCAGCGGGCGGCCTCGTGATAGACGGAGTGCCGGAAAGCGCGGCGGAAGGCCCGGGCATGCTCCGGGGTGACGCGCGTGACTAGGAGTCGATGGTCGTGATCGTA